>Ga0307377_10007984_pt1 | contig 10804 bp, 14 predicted proteins | sample TR3MG_FD_202535 | JGI IMG/M metagenome (GOLD analysis project Ga0307377, IMG submission 202535) | Soil microbial communities from Risofladan, Vaasa, Finland - TR-3 | ecosystem: Environmental > Terrestrial > Soil > Coastal area > Acid sulfate soil | place: Finland: Risofladan, Vaasa | collected... | reverse complement strand
TCAAAGCCGCCATTGTGAAGTGTCTTAGTGAAACCCATACAACGCATAAGCAAGCGTTAGACTCGCTACTCACCTTGAAGTTTCAGACCTTTGAAAAAGCGCAATTTATGCCCGCGTGAGGTATAGTACCGACCGGGCCTTGCACAAGACCAACTGGAATCCATTCTTTAGTGTTTCTCGTCAGTGTCGCAGCAAGGCCCTGTCTACCCCTTGCCACGCGCGCCCCCCCCCGGCTATCGCTTGAACTCGATCGCTACAAGTTCTCTGTGTAGGCCACCTCTGACGCCCTTAACGTTCCCTCAGAACCTGCGTTAACACGCCACTGTACCTTGTAGGTATGTTCTCCGGCCGGTGGCGTATCTGCTCCGAGCTTCGATGTATCCTCTCTGTGTTCGTGTTGTCACTGCATTACTCGAGCCCAGATTTGAGAACGCCAGACAGAGCAGGGTGACAAAGGCAAAGAACTCATGAGCAACCTTGCCCTTATCGGTCATGCTGAATCGTTTTCTCATCACACACCTCACTACTCGGCCTCCTGCCGCAACCAGGGGTGGGACAGGGTCGCCATGCCCCTACAGGAATTGCGCGATACACGCGAATGTTATTGATCACCCTCTCTCACTCCCATTCGGGCAAGACAACTGCAAAGACATAGTAGTAGTCGGCGCGAGAATGCCCAAGAGTATAACCAGAGGCAGCATCACACAGAAGACAGTATTCCTACGCATAGCAATCCTCCTGGTATACTATGTTTCGCGCCTCTGTCGCGTGCTTCGTGGTCCACACTTTACTCACTTCTCACATTCCCATAACTTCAGAGGCTCACTACCCCAGTCCGCCGGCTGATTGGCCAATCACCAGGCCAGGATCAGTAAGGATCACCTACCTTGCCATAACTATAGATGCAAATGCCCCAGTCATAGACATTGACCACTCCATCACCGTTCTGATCGCTGCGATAAAGCTCCGAGGACGGATCTGGGGTCGTAGGTGCTGTTTGGCCGTAGTATGAAACTATTCTCGTCATGTCTTCCCTGTTGACCTGATTGTCCTGATTGACGTCACACGTCCAGAGAACGGCATCTGGATTCAGATCGGCATCGGTGTAGTCTATGGTCATCCCCTCCGCCAGCAACACCGCTGCCCGTTTAGCCAAATGCATCGCGCCTCTCACGAAGACCTGGTAGTATTGGCCAGATGCCAACCCAGCGCTCGTCACATCCACAGAAGCTATGCCCCAGTTGTCGCTGCCGCTGGCCGGTGTCACTGCCACCCAACCTGATTCGAAGAGGACATGGTCAAGTGCAAGGTTCATGACCGTAACCTTGATAGGCACATTTTGAGGCTCATCAGCACCGTTATCCCTGCCATAGAAACTCACTCTAAAATTAAGCGTTTCGACAGCCGTCGGGGGAGACGGCGAGGGATCAAGATCGCGAACCATGAGCGGCAGATAGACCTGCGAGAAAGGCGTCGGCCTGCTTCCAGTGATGGACAGCCCGTAACCCGTGGTACAACCGTAGGCCCAGGGATCCCAGTGCTCGATCTTGGCCCAGTAGAAACCGCCTGTCGAAGGCTGCCAGTCAATCCTCGATGCCGGCCACCTGTCCGGGGCGTCGTCGTTCGAAGTGATGAGTGTGGTTCCGTCCCTGTCGTAGAGGTACAGCACCGTGTCAGAGTGGCCGCCGGTATTGGTCGTCATCAGCGTGTAGGTGATGCCAGCAGCAGCGTAGAACCTCACCCAATCCCGGTCCCCCTGGGCGTAGAACGAGCGCACCTGCATCGGGGCGTCGGGTATGATCCAGCGGGCGTTGGTGCGTGTGTCGTCCACTTCGTAGGCATCCGGGGGAGTGTAACAAATCTCCACCTTGTGTTGCACGTCGCCATTGCCGCTGGCATAAGCACTTTGGTTGCCTGCCGAGTCGCGGGCGCGGGTGCGGAAGTAATAGGTATGGCCATCGAAGCCGACGAAGCGGGTATACGTATCGTCAGTGTTGGTGAGCAGGTCGGTCCAGGTACCACTGGTCCCATCGCGGTATTGGACGTCGTAACTGGCGATGCCGGACAAGTTGTCGTGGCTGTCCCACCAGTACACGTAAAAGTCGCGGAAAGGAGCATCGCCGTACATCGGCAAGACGCCAGCAACGCCAACTGGCAGGGTGCGGTCAATGCCCAGGTGATATGAGCCGTATCCGGCATAGTTGCCGGCCCAGTCGTAGGCATAGATGAACACCACGCAACCCTGTGACTGTTCGGAAATGCTGCTGGTATCCAATTGGTATGTCCAGCCATCGCCAGCGTCCCAGTCATCGTTCAGGACGATCCAGTCGGAACTGCCATCCCAATTCGCGTCGTGCCAGTAGAACTCGGCGTTGCGGATGCCACTCTCGCTGTCGCTGACAGCCGTCGTGACAGTCTGCTGGTCAGGATTGAGCCAGGCATCGTGTGCCGGCGAGGTGATTTGGACAGAAGGGCTGGTGTTGTCGGTCAAGAGGCGAATAGTGTAAAAGTGATCAGTCCCACCGACCGACGGGTGGTTCCAGGCGCGCACCTTGATGTAGTAGGTACCATTGTGGGGCAACTGGTGGCTGAGATGTGAATCTTGCCGTTCGTACGTGATCTCGTCGTCGTGCTCAGCCAGGACGCTTGTCCCGTTGCTGTCCAACAAGAAAACGTAGGAGTCCAGCGATGAACCATTGACCTTGGCATCGATGTCTACCACGACTTTGTCGCCCGTCGTGCCGGTGAAACGGTAAAAGTCATAGTCGCCCCCAGGGCATATGTCGGCGCTGAGGGTCTGGCCGTAGGCGATGGCTGTGGCCTGGGCCGCCGTGTTGTTGGGCTCGTGGCTATCGGCACAACTGGGCGGCGGCGTGGTGTTGATCTCAAAGTCATCTATGTACCAACCGCGGTAATCGTTGAATGTATCATCGATCGTGTGGAAATGAAAACGCACCCGAACAGCATGGCCGGCATAACCCGACAAGTTAATGGCCGGACTCTGAAGCCACCAGTTCTTCGGATCGTCATACAGTTGCAGGACATCGTTGAACGGGCCACCGTCAACCGAGATCTGCACCCAGCGTTGATCGTAGGCCTGTCCATGCGTTTCGGTCTCGTACCGGTACCAGAAGCGCAGGTAATAGCCCGCAGAGGGGATGTAGATGGGGGGGGAGGTCAAGTCGCCGGAGTTCGCTGCGCCAGTGTCATAGTTCCCGGTGGCATCCCGGCCGTACCACCAACTATGCGAATCACTGTGGCTTTCCCGGTAGGGGCTACCTGGACCTACCTGGTGCCACAGGCCGGTGGCACCCCAGTCGTTCGTGCCATTCTCCATATTATCGGCATAGGGAGCACATGGGGTCCAATAGAACAGATGCTCCCAAACGTTGTTGTTTTCATCTGATCCGTCCACGGTATCGTCTGGATCGGTGATCAAGCGCACCGTGTGCCACCCTGGAATAGTGACAGTATGTGCCCAGTCATCGAAGCCGCCGACCTGTCCCGGACTAAAGTCAGGTTGTGGATATCGGAGCACTCGGTAGTCATCTACCCACAGCTCAACGTAGAAAGTGCCTGGTGCGACCGCATTGCCACCGTTGATGAAATGCCAGTCAAAATAGGTGGGCTGGCCCGCGTAGAGAGTGTTGACCTCATGCGTACCCTGCACGGATGAAGGTACCACTGGGTAAGGATAGCCAGGCGGAGCATAGGGGCGCAGGTCGGGCTTAACAACACAGGGCGGAGTCTGGACACTGACAGTATTGCTGAGATCGGACTGTATGGTGCCTCGGAACGCCCTGATATAGTAGGAGTAGGAAGTGTTTTCATTCAGGCTGTCATCCTGATAGCTGGTGGCATTCATCCCCACCTGGCCCACCTGGGAACCGTTCCGATAGATCCTGTAGCCCTCCTCGTTGCTCGAGTTGTCGGTCCAGTAGAGATTGACCTGGTGGCAGGAAACGGCCTGGGCGCTCAGGTTGGACGGAGCCGCCGGCCTCACGGTGAACGTCCGGGTGCTGCTCCAGCCGCTCTCACCCGCGCTGTTGCGCGCTTTGACGTGCCATGAGTAAGTGTAACCCGCCCACTGGGCGCCGATGTTCTTGGACGTGGGACCCTGCCAGCCAAAGGTCAGCGTGCCGCCCGGTCCACCCCAAACCTCACCATAGTATTCATTGCCCGTAGCGGACCAGGAGAGAACAATTTCCTGGCCTTCGTTCAGTACTGCACCGTTGGCCGGACTCAGGAGCGAGGGAGGTGATGGCGGCTGAATGCGTTGCTCGACTTTGACTGAGGAGACCTGGTCATTGCCGATGCTATTGTTGCCCAGGTCGGGGTCGTCGCTGGTGAAGGTCTCGCAACCGCCCCCGTAGTTGTCATCCCGGCACAGTACAGCCCTGACGTTGCCCCCGACCTTGAGCGAGGAGATCGAGTCATTAGGCAGGCCGATGCTGCTGGGGTTGGGGTACTCGCCGATGTTCTTGACCACGCACTGGCCACCGTAGTTGGGGTCCACGAATAATGCAATCTGGTCAGCATTGAGGCTGCAGCGCGGCTCAACTTTGACCGAGGAGACCTGGTCGTTACCGATGCTGTTGTTGCCCAGGTCAGGGTCGTCGCTGGTGAAGGTCTCGCAACCGCCTTGGTAGTTGTCATCCCGGCACAGTACAGCCCTGACGTTGCCCCCGACCTTGACCGAGGAGATCGAGTCATTAGGCAGGCCAATGCTATTGGGGTTGGGGTACTCGCCGATGTTCTTGACCACGCATTGGCCATGGTAGTCTGCATCTACGAACAATGCAATCTGGCCAGCACCGGGATTGCATGATGGTGTGGACGGTTCAATCCGGAAGCGGCGCGAAGGAGCCCATGGTCCAGGATTGAATGGGGTGCACGGTTTACAGGCCCGGATGGACCAGTAAAGATCCCTGTTGTCCCACTGAGAGCCAAACTGCTTGGTCACTTGGGTTCCCCCCTGTCCTTCATCGAAGACCGTGTCACCTCCTGAATCCATATCAGGCACTGTCTTGACCCGGAAGGTGTAACCGTCGGGGGTACAGTTGGATGGCGGGCTCCAGTTGAAGGTAATCGTACGATCAGAGGAGGTGTGAATGTAGCCGTCACTGGGTGAGTTAAGGGAGGGAGCGGAACAGGTGCTGCCAATCTGACGATGGTTGTTGATATAATCTGTCGGGTCAGTATAGTACTGCAAGATCCAATCTTGTGACCACCCAGTGACCCATGCACTTGCAGAGCGATACTGAATCCGAATTTCAAAGTGCAAATGCGCCCAGTATATATCACCAGCGCCTTTGCCAATTGTGCCAATCTGTTCGCCCTTGCTTACTTCCTTGCCACTGCCAACTAAGCGATCTCTTAAATGTGCAGATTGTGACCAAACCTTGGATCCGTCTGGAAGGACATGCTCGATAAGTATGACATTGCCCCAACTCTGAGCATAGTAGTTGGAGTCTATAACAGTACCATTGGCAACGGCATAAACCGGGTCGCCTAAATCGCAATCGCCTCCGCAGTCCTTATTCCAATCCTCTCCTGGATGGTAGACATCGCCCGTCCACTCCAAGAAATCCCATCCGTCGTTGCCCCCTGGTTGCTCTCCATGGTGATAGCCGCTGCCGTCAGGTTTGCCTACGGGAAAGTCGAAACCGTCGGCTACTGCTGCTACTGCCATACTGTTTGATACTGCTTCATTCCTCTGGCCCCGTAGTATGACTGCCTGGTTGTTGGTTAGTTGTTCGGTTGATCTGGTGATGGTATTGTGGATGAACACTTCGCCAGCCTGAACGTAAGCGGTAAATCCACCATCACTTGAAGACTGTCGAGGCAAGCCTGGCTGAGAGGCTGTGCTTGGTTGGACAACAAAAACATCTCCTCGGTATGAGAACAAAGATGCACTATCAGCGGACCAGCGCAGGTAGTGCAAATCAGGCGACAGTTCACCTTGGGGTTCGGGCACCTCACCGAGAGTGTACAGTTCATTGAGCGAGGAAGCATTGACAGACAAGAGATATGCATAGCCACCAGAGAGAAAAGCGATGTAGTTGCCATCTGGCGACCACTCGGGCCATAGAGCTCCAGGCTGTGCCAGTGTTGGCAGAGTTCCTAGTACACGCTCTTCTCCGGTCTCAATCTGATGAAATCTCATTTCCCCTTCTGAAGTTATATACAACAGTTGGGACCCATCGGGGGAAAACTCGCCTTTGATAGGGTGATGCGCTGTGGGTATTGCGTTCAGAGTTATGCGGTCAATGTTCGCAATGTTTGCCTGATAGGGTACACCTTCTTTCCAGAACTGAACAACTTGGCCATCAACCGTATAAGCAGGCCGCCATGCATTACTGTCGCTTATTATTGATCGCCTCACACCGCTTTGAGCATCGAAAAGCCATAGATCGTATGGGGAACCGCCAGGACCAGTCGGAGCTAAATTAAGCTGACGATACAGCAGTTTGCTTGTATTAGGCGCCCAGAGGAAAGGTGGATCTTCAAGAGAATACGACTGCCGTTGATCATCCACCGAAGGCACCGGGGTGGCTATGGGTTGTGTCGGGCCAGAAATGTGCTCGATCGGCTCGCTTGGACCTTCCTTGCTTGGAGATATTCCTGGCACAGTTGGCGGGACCGACGAAGAAGCCTGCCGTTGTCGCAAGGCATCAGCTTCCGTAGCCTGCGCGCGCAGTTGTCCCTTCTCGCCAGCCAGTACCAGGCTCTCCGGCACGGCGTCCACCCACTGGAGGTACAGCCCGTCGCTGCCGGGCATCAGCGCCCGCCAGGTGCCATCTGCCGAACGATGGGCCAGGATGTGAATCGGCTCCTCCAGTGTCCTGGCCTGGCTCTGCCACTGAGCGACGCCGTAGGCCCATTCGCCTTCCACCCTTACCCCGACCGGGGCTACCTGGTAGCGCGGGCCCCAGTAGCGCAGGTGCTTCTCCAGCACGGCCTCAATCGCCTGTCGCGCGCGGGTTTCCTCCACCTCGGGAGGCAGGTCGTCGGGAGCAGGTGGGGTGGGCAAGGACTGGCCTGCCTGGTCAGGCTCCACAGACGGCGAAGTCGGTGCAGGCAGGGTCGGCGACGGCGGCGCGTAGGCGGATGCGGTCTGGGAAGACACCGAAAGAACCCCGGGCAGAATGCCACCCAGGATTAGCACCAGTGTCATCATCGCAGCAAATGGTTTCCTCATCGCACATCTCCTCTCTTTCGGACTATGGCATTTGGTCATACCAGCGGAATGACAAAGCGCCCCGGCCAAGTGACACACACGTCACCCACCGGGGCGCTCGCACGTCTCGGAAAAGCACACGATTGGTAATGTCAGTGGACACCCGCCCGCCCATGTCAGCTCCTACGGAACAGCGAAACCCACTCACATAGGAACGATCGCTAGTATACTACCGTACTCCTGCGCGCAAAGAGCACCTCGGATGCGGAAATACACGATTGGCGCGCGCATCGTGTATTTCCCTATCCGTGGTCATCTTCCCAGCAAACTCGGCAGCCAAGACGGCATATTACAACCGGTGGCCCCTCCAGCCAGTCATCGAACGCAGCCACCTACATAATCTTACCACAAATCGCGCCGCCTGTCTGTCAGGAGAGTTTGACTATTTCTGTAGGGAAAACTTGACACATGCGCGGTTTCGCTCCGCGTGCAAGAGATAACCACGGATGCAGAAATACACGATACCCACCGTCGGGTATTTCTCCATCCATGGTCATCTCCCCGCAGACTCCAAGTTGCCCACGCTATCCACAGCCCTACGACGACGGCGACCTGATCTCGGAGGTTCTTTGAACACTTCCAGAGGATCACAATAAACACAGCCTCAAGTGGTACAGCTTTTGGGAGGAACCCCACTGTCCATTATCGCAACATCTCCTTCTTGCGTTTCGGAACGGCCCATGCTACAATCTCCTCCGAGCTCTGGCGAGAATCTCCCATACGGAGGGCTGCCTATGGACGTATACCAGTTTACCGTGATCATCGACCGTCAGCCTGAAGGTGAGTACCTGGTCTCTGTGCCGGCCCTGTCGGGTTGCTACACCGAAGGGCGCACGCTGGAAGAGGCCCGCGAAATGGCGGCCGACGCGATTCGCGCCTATTGCGCCAGCCTGCTCAAGCACGGCGAGCCGATTCCCATCGAAGCTCTGGAAGAGCAGTTTATCGGACGGTTAAGCATCACCCTGGAGCCCGCGTGACGTCACGCTTGCCTACGTTGAAACCCCACCAGGTTGTACGTGCCCTGGAACGTGCGGGCTTCGAGATCGATCATCAGGCGGGCAGTCACGTCGTCATGCGGCGTGCCCGCGACGGTTGCCGCGTCGTCGTGCCCTGGCACAACCGCGACCTGGGCGCGGCCTGACGCTGCGGATCATCAAGAGCGCAAGCCTCGCCCGCGATGAGTTTGTTGAACTGCTCAAATAACTCGTGCCGCCGCTCTGCTCCACCACTGCACAGGCTCGGGTCCCTCTCATCTCTCATAATCCGTTGACAGTGCCCACTCGCCGCGAAAGAGCAAGCACCACACAAGCTCTCCGCGCGTTTTGTGCTCCTTTCGTGTGTTTCGTGATCCAAACCCCAGACCGCCTGACATGCGGGTGATTAGCGGCTTGCCGGCTCATACCAACCCACAATAGCGTGCCGACGTTCGGCGCCATCTGCCGCCCCAGCCAACGCAGCCAGCGCGGATGGCGTGCTTCAGGTGGTGGCCCCTCATCTCGCGGTGTATGTTGCCGCAGTCGCCGATCAACGGCCTCAGCGATCTCCAGTAGAAGACTCTTCTGCTCGTTCATTCGGGATACCTCTTTCTTCTCTAGAAATACGCTCACATCGTCACAGACGCCAAAGCGCCCCGGCGATGTGACACACACGTCACCCACCGGGGCGCTCGCACGTCTCGGAAAAACACACGGTTGGTAATGTCAGTGGACACCCGCCCGCCCATGTCAGCTCCTGCGGAACAGCGAAACCCACTCACATAGGAACGATCGCTAGTATACTGCCGTACTCCTGCGCGCAAAGAGCACCTCGGATGCAGAAATCCACGACTGGCGCGCGCATCGTGTATTTCCCTATCCGTGGTCATCTTCTCTCCAAACTCGGCAGCCAAGACGGCATGTTACAACCGGTGGTCCACCTCAGACAGCCATCGAGCGCAGCCACCCACATAATCTTACCACAAATCGCGCCGCCTGTCTGTCAGGAGAGTTTGACTATTGAGGTAGGGACAGTTTGACACATGCGTGGTTTCGCCCCGCGTGCAAGAGATAACCACGGATGGAGAAATACCCGATGGTAGTATCGTGTATTTCTCCATGCGTGGTCATCCCCCCAGGCGCAGACACCACCAGGATACGCCACCACATACATCAACGCGCCCCGGGGACGAACGTTGTCTTGACTTAACGCCTGCAGAGGGCTATACTATGAGCAGTCCATACGTCGAGAGTGATAAGCGCTCAGCCACCCTTGCGAAGGTTGCGAATCGCACGGAAATGCGGGAGGATGCCCGGCTGGCAAAGGTGCCTTTGCCCGAAAGGTGTCACCCAACCTTCGCAAGGGTGAGGGGATGATGATTATGTCTACCTTTCCCAAGACAACAAGTCGGCAAGAGTTCTCTCTCTCAGAACTGGTCCCGGAAGTCCAGCAACGACTGGTCGAATTCGGTGCTCCCTTGCTGCTGACCGAGGTCGAAGGGCGACTGGCCCTGGCCGAACGAAAGATGAGGGCTTTCGAGCGAAAATACGGGACGACCTTTGCCCAATTGCTTCAAAATGGTCTGCCCGACGACGCCAGCTTGGAGATGCACGAGGACTTTGTCGAATGGTCGGGCTGGCAGCACACCCACGAAGAGTCCAGCCAGATACTTGCCTCTCTAAAGCCTATTCTGGAGAAACCCCGTGCTCCCACTGCTGCAAGCTAGAATCGCCTGTATAAAGCACAACAGCCCCAGGCCAGGGATTGCGGTCAAGTTGATCTTGATCCATACCGCCTGGGGATTTGTCTTTTCCCCCGCATTGGCGTAAAATCATCCAGAGAGGTAGTCACGATGAGCACAGCGAGCCATACCGGCCAGCGCCCCTATTTCTTCTGGGATTATGACATCAGCGACGAAGAGATCCGCCGCATCCTGCGCCACGGCAGCCCGGCGGAAAAGGCCTGGATCATCACCCGCATCCTGGAATACGCCAAGTGGGACGACATCTGGCACTATCTGACGGTGGACGACATCCGCCAACACTTTGAGCGCCTGCGCTTCCGCCGCCCCCAGGACCGGGAGTTGTGGGCGTACGCGCTGGACAGGTGGGCTTGCCATGGCTAGGATGCCCAAAAGAAAAACCCGCCGTGCATCCACAGCGGGCCTTGCCAAACTGCCGTCGCCCTCTCGTAAATCACTCGTCCGTGTCCGACGCCACAATCTCCGCCAGCTTTTCGCTCACCTGGGTCTCGGCGTCCGCCATGTCAATGGCCTGTGAGGCTGCGATCTCGCCCGAGAGGATCCGCATCCCATCCTCGTAGATCCGCTTCCCCTGCGTGGTCAGGCTGCCCTCTTGCTTCCGCCGCCAGGCCATGTCTCTCACCGCCTCCGCAACCTGGAGGACGTCCCCGGCGTGAAGTTTCTCGTTCAACAATTCGTACCGCGCTTTGTGATCGGCCGTCAGCTTCTCGGGATCGGCGCGCAACACGCGCCACACGTGGTCCAGTTTGGACCTGGATGCGGCGAGCCGCAGGCCAATCGTCTCCGCAGCACCAACCGGGATCATCAGGCTGGTACCCGGCTGGCCC
>Ga0307377_10007982_pt1 | contig 10810 bp, 11 predicted proteins | sample TR3MG_FD_202535 | JGI IMG/M metagenome (GOLD analysis project Ga0307377, IMG submission 202535) | Soil microbial communities from Risofladan, Vaasa, Finland - TR-3 | ecosystem: Environmental > Terrestrial > Soil > Coastal area > Acid sulfate soil | place: Finland: Risofladan, Vaasa | collected... | reverse complement strand
TCTGTTTCGCATCGTCCTCTACTTCGAGTCACTGGAAAATCCAGGGTGGTTCGAGCGGTGGACTGAGGATACCTACGCTACCAGGGGGAAAACCAAGGGTGAGCTCGTTGGTCGCAAGGGGGAAAGGAAAGCTAAAAGTCGGTATAAGAAAATTGATTATGATAACCGTGTTAAATTCATTCAAGACTGCGTCGTGGAGGCTGTAGGAATCCCCGACGACAGTCAAGTCTTTCGAGGTGAACAAGAGAAGCGTGAGGACCCAGATGATCCTCGCGCTGAAGTCTTCATTAAGGTATTGGACCAGCGAGAGTTCTTCGCGGAAAGGAGGTAGGATGGTCAAGCTGCCAGAGATTCAGATCGACCTGGACCAGCTCAATGATTCTGAGCTTGTGCGGTTATGCCAGTGGGTTGGTATCGAAGCTTCCCGGGCTTGGCCCAGAAGCCTACTGGTTCAAGCTCTCAATAACTTTGAGGGCTCTGATATTGAGGACCCTATCCATAAGTACAGGTATAGGCTGAGCAAATGGCTCCAGATGTATTGGGACCGCATTCGAATGCAAATGGAGAAGAAAGTCTGCCCGGACTGTTACCTGTGCAGGGACTTGCAGGTACTGGAGTGCTACAACGACAACCGAAAGAAGATAGAGGGGCGATGATGGAGAGAACATGCATCAGTTGTGCAGCTCTCCTGGGGTGCAAGCTTTTGTCAGACACCAAGGGTAAGTTCGTTCCTGAGAGAGTCGTCAAGAGCCCCGATGAGTGTTCAAGTTGGGTAGAAGTCGGGGCACTTCAGAAGAGAGTTAGAGACACGATGTACGGGCTGCAGGGTGAGAACTCCTTGCGGGTACTCCACCAGTTGCCGGACATTGTTATGAAACCGCTCATGGAGCAGGAGGGACTGGATGAAATGATTGTGGACGTGCCAGACTTCGCTGGAATGCTCTGGGAAGGTATGACATCTGCGGAAAGGGACGACCAACTAAGGTACGAGACCAACGAGAATGGCAGCGTTACCATTGATGAGGATGGTAACAAGAGGCCAAGATCTACTCTCGTGCTGAGGAAGTTCGCTTGCGATCCAGAGAGCCACATCCAACTGGACCACAGCGTTGGGATGTTTTGGAGCACAGATCAAGTGATCAAACACATCCTGGCTGTTGAAGTAGAGCAGGGGCTCCTAATCAGAGCCAAGAAATCCAAACAAGAGAAACAGGAACCAGTAAAACCCGCGGCTAAGGCCGCACAAAAGGAGACCAAGATGGCAGGAAAGAGAGTTCTCATCACCCCGAAAGGTAAGGCGGCACCAGCACCGGCGGCGGCGGCACCCAGTCCTGGGCCCAAAACTGGCGGCAAGGTTGCTCGTCCACCAGCTCGTCGGGGTGCTCCACCAGCACAGGTGGAAGAGCAAGAGGCAGCAGTCCAAGCTCCAGACGTCGACCTGGCAGCTATGGCAGAGGACATCGCTCTGAAGGTGGCGGAGAACGTCAACAACATCCTCATTGAGAAGGTCAACGTCCTCCAGGGTCGTCTGGATGAGCTCGAGGTCAACCTCCTCGATGCCATCACGATCATGCACGACATGTTGGTCCAAACAGGTGGCACCATGCAGTTCGAGGATGAGAACGGGCAGCCGCAGTCCTTGCCAGAACAGTTCCAGAACGAGAAGAAGATCCTCGCCTACCTCGACGACGCGGGGGAATAGAGGAGGTACCGGCTCCCGTCAGGCCGGTGCCGTGGACCTTGACTCTGATGGAGCCATCCCTACTCGACGCCCCACTTGAGGCCCTGCAAAACATCGCTGATCAAGTGGGCGTCGGGTATGATGGGTTGGACGAGGAAAGCCTACGAAACAAACTCTGCTTCGAAGGTTCCACTTGAAGGAGGACTCATGTCTGAGATCGAGCGGAGGCAAGAGGACATGACAGCTGCACGAAAAGCCATTGACCACATCATCGAAGAACGTGTCTACCAGAAACAAAGATGGACGGTCATGGATGATCAGCAGCGATCACCCGGCGAGTGGGTAACCATCCTCACAGTCTACATGGGCAAACTCGCCACTGAGACTAGGGAATGGAAAGGAGGCCCAAAACCGGAACAGTTCAAGAAGAGACTCATTCAACTCGGTGCAATTTGTGCCGCTGCGATTGAGGTACTCGACGATGAATAATTGAAGGGGGCTACGGCCCCCTTCTTTTTAGCTTGTTAATGCCCCGGGCATTAGTGGCTGCCAACCCACATACCGACACCCACTGCCCCTACGACAACACCGGCAACACCCACAACATAGGGCCAAATGGTACCACCAGATAACTCGATGACCTCCTCCTCGCACTTGTCCCATCCCTCCTGCAGGCGGAGTCCCCTCTTGGTGAGGATGCTCTTGTCATCTTCCAACCCCAGGATGATCTTGTCCTTCTCCTCAAGCTGGAGCTTGAGCTTGATACTGAGACCCTCCAGATCTTGGGAGTCAGCCCGCAACTTCAAGAGTTCAGCGTCAAACTCAGCGAGCTGCAGGTACTCCTCAAGGAGATAGTACTGGACCCTGGTGCCATCCTTGAGAACAAGCTCATGCCCTGGGGACATGAGCTTGAACTCGATGGTGGTCTTGGCATTAACTGAATTGGAGCAGATGCAGATGACGACGATAATGATCAGCAGAGGGCAGATTCCAAACCAAGGGCCAAACTTCCTGGTCATTGTCGCCTCCCATCCACTATCTTGATGTCATCCCAGCTTGTAATGCTTTTGAGCTCTTTGGCAGTCTCCTCATGCGCCAACCTCCGGGCGTCTATCTGCTTGTGGAGCTCCTGGATCTCTATGTCGAGAGCCTTGATCTCCTCCCAAGACGTCTGCCTAGCGTTCGAGTTCTCAGCCAGCTTTGCGTTCTCAACTGCCTGGGCTTTTTCTTCCTCAGCCTTCCGCAGTTTACTGGCAAGCTCGGCGGCCTTGCGCTTGGCAAAGGCAAGCTTGATGCCGATGATGGAGACGATGACCACTAAGATCCCAATGATGACTAAAGTGACTGGGAGGGAGGAAGCCTTTTCAGACTCGCCCTCGCCCCCTGACACCTTATCCATTAGGGACTTGAGGAGGCTTTCTGTCTCAGCCTGGGGTTGTAGCTCCGGCATCGGCCTCACCTGCGCTTGAGTCTTTGGTGTACTCATGAATTGCGACGGACACAGGTCCTGCCAAGAAGATCAAGATGGCATCCATCCAACCCATTCCCCCCACAAAGTTGAAGAGGAGAGCCGCAACAGCCCCCAACCCAAGGGTAGTGTACTTGATGATGCGCTTCGCTTTCTTCGCGGTGAACCACTTGGTCTGAGCTTTGATCAGCTTCAATGCACTCAGAGCCAGCTTGAAGAACGTGGCGAGAATCAACATCCACACCATCGCTTTTGGTGTGCTCTTGTCCTTGAGTCCTTGAACGGCACTGGCTAGATCACCAGCGTCACTAGCAACGTCAGCCACCCCTGTTTCTTTGCTCACTTCTTTGGCTGTCTCGTCTGCATCCACCTTGCCATCTGCATTCGTGTCCATTGCCCCTGCGGGTATCACTTTTTCTGGCGCTGTGGTTGCTGCTGGTGGGTCTTCTGCCTGAACAGGCTGGGCGTACGCCAATCCTATCAAGAGCAGTAGCATTGGAATCAGTCTTTTCGTCATGACATCTCTCCTACATGGTTTGATTGATCTGCTGATGTGTCCCTCGGGTCAGCCGGTGGTGGACGCATGGGTTCTTCATTGGGCGAAGCTGGTGGTCGAGTCAAATCCAGGGGCTCAAACTTCTCATCCACGATGAACTCAACCCAGCCCTGGATCTTTCCTTCTTCACTCTTGGCCTGAAGCTCGAGGGAGCGAAGTCTAGCCTCCCCCTGTTTGATCTGGTCTCGGAACTGCGAGATGTCCTGGGAGAGCTGGCCCAACTGCTGTTGGCTCTTCCGAATCTTCATGATGATCCGGCGCTCTACTGGGTTTAGCTCATCCGGGTTGTCCTCAAATCTCTTCATCAAGGATTTGAGATACCCATCCGCATGTCTTTGGTCCACTGCCATTTTGGTCTCCCTTTGTTTAGGTACCTACCAGTACCACTACTCGATGGTTCCCGCCAAGTGTCCATTGTCAATGAGCCATTGGTAGAGGACCCGCTTGGCCCCAACGTAAATGAGGTAGGACTCTTCCGGTATTGCTACCTCTACCACTACGTCGTCGTAGTCACTGTTTCGGAGACTGAACTCGGCGCGGGGAGTTGCCTTCCCCGGCACCCAATTTCCCTCCCCATCCACGTTACCGTAAGTCACGCTCATATTTATGAACTTGGCTTCAGAGTCGATCTCAAAGTTGACAATCTTGGCCCTGGGATAGGTTACTGAAGGGTCCAAATCTCCAGGGTTGAAAGCTGAGGTCAGAAGAATGGGCATGTGGTCTCCTAGTTCATGAAGTCTGAGATGAGAAATCCGTGCCACCAATGATCTGATAAATACTTGTTGATGGATAATCTCACACTGCTTTTGAGAAGGAAAGAATTCGATAGTTGCAAATCAAATCCGTAGGTAAAAGTGAAAGTGAAGGTTGTCCCAATCGTGGTGGGGCTGATGCCACAGTCTAGGGTGTTGTCGTATCGAATGCGGTAACTCAGGCTGCCGGTAGTTCTGCTGGTGATACGTACCTGATTCCCCGCAACCTTCTCTACAGTCCAATCGTCATTTTGGAATACTACTACCGGGTAGGCACTTGCTGTTGATTGGAACGTACGAATGATGACCTGCTGATTCGGTCCACCGTTAGCAGCACCTCGAGAGGTAGACTCCCCTAAGTAAAGACCCTCTCGCCCATGGAAGTAGTTGGAGTACGCGTTTGCCCACCGTACTGAAGTAGAACCTATATCTGCTGAACCATCTGAGATAGGACCAAAGGCCCCATTGACGGACAAACCAGAGCTACTAAACGTGGCGTAATCTGTTCCACCATTTTGAGATCGAATAGCGAGCCAGGTGGCATCAATGACGGCGCTGCCGGACATACTACCGCCGTACAGCTCAATGTTGGCCCCGTTGTTGTCACTTCCCCCAGCTAAAACCAAAGCACCACTTGTGGACACTGAAGTGATGAGGCCTCCATTAACCTCGAGGTTTCCATCTAAGTAGAGTTTTGAAGCTCCCAGAAACATCTTGTAGGCGTTGTCAATGACCCAACCGAACTCATGAGAGGCACGGTTGTACTCAAAAGCAGTGTTGTAGGTAGCATCATTGAAGTTGAATCGAATACCAGGGATACCTGCAATGGATGACTCTCCATCAGGCTCCATCTGAAATCGAACCCCACCAAACGCAACATCACCATCGAGTGTGATAAGCCCAGTAGCTCGGTTGATCAGAAGTGGGCGGCCAAGCCAGCTCCCACTATCATCGTATCGATGGAGCTCAAAATTCGATCCTGCCTCGCTCCCCGACTCAGGGTCATTACTGGAGTCTAGGTACCATCGTCGGGAGGTCCCTGTGAGCAGATTGATTCCAGCGTACTGGGAGTCATCACTTATCAGCATAAGCTCTGCTTTGGCAGCATCTCCAGTTCGATCAATGCTCAACAGACCACCGATTACAGTGTCTTGCCCACCACCCTGCAAATAGAGTGGCCCATCCCCCACTTTCTGTAGCCAGTTCTCACCAGCACTGTTGTCCCACGAGACCAAGTCGGTAAGCGTACCTTGCACCCCCAGGGACCAACGTGCAGCACCACCCTGAGTAAACTGCACACGAGATCTGTAGGTCGCGTCGCTCTCAATATTGAGGTAGGTGTGGGCCCCAGTTTGTTTGACGTGCAATCTTGTGCTGGGAGAGTTGGTGCCAATTCCAGTGTCCCCGTCTACACAAAGAGAGGACGCCAGAATATCTGTGTGCCTACCAACCTCATCATGCTGACTATCGAGTCGGTAGTTCAACCCTTCCAGGCTGATCCTCTGATCTCCATAAAGGAAGTCTGTGTAGTTGGTAGCTGACGGGCCAATGATACCCAGAATGACCTTCTGAACTTCAGATGCATTCTCCTGAACGAACTCAAGAGGACTGGTAGCAAAGCCATCAATGTCCGCAGCGATGTCTTGAAAGGATGACCTCTTCTTGAAGACGACCTTGTATGTTCCACTATCTGGGGCGTAGTTCAGCTTGACGTAAGGCTCGTGAAAGAAGTCACCATCCGAAGTGATCTGGATTGTGCCCAGGGATGTACCTGTAGGATTGAGGAAGGCAGGACCATAGTCCTCCTTCATAACGTCAAGAGACTTCTCGTCTATGACCCGAAGCACCCGGTAGTTGCCGTTGTTGGTGAATGGTAGGGCCCCAGAGTGACCAGTCAAGACGACCAAGTCCCCCACCTGAACACCATCTGTCTCGAGCGTAGCGGTGTCGAGGACAATCCGGTTGTTACCCTCAATCCTGGTGATACTGATGGGAGCACCAGTGATAGGAGTACCAGTTTGAATGACGGATAAACCACCCACTCCGTCGGTGAAATCTTCAACGTAAAGCCGGGAGGCACTGATACTTAGCCTCTCACCATCAGCAACCACTGTATGAACTGACGGGGTGCCTACCTCAACTCTTTGCCCCTCGTTGACCCCACTCGGAACCACGTTCATGACCACTACTTCAGTAGTGTCCACGAACTCAAGGATCTTCAGGGACATACCTTGAAGATCTCCCAAGGCTGCGTTGTTCGATCTGATGAACAGATTCCCTTTGGGGTCAGTGCTTACGAAGATAGCCGCGGCCCCTTTGACGTGCTGCTCTCTCGTGTCAGGATCAAACCAAAAGTCATAGGTCTGCCCAGATTGCAAAACAGTATCCGACTCTGTGACTACCTCATCACCATTTTGCCTAAGGATGACAATGACGGAATCCAAGGGTCCAGGAGATGGGACAGTTCCACAATAGACATCCTCACCCGTTAGAGTGAAGCCGTCAGAGCTGATAGCAAAGTCTTTTTGGTCTGTTTTAGCCAGCCTCCTCCCATGCCAGAACTGCCGATTGTAGTCAGAGCTGATGGCGAGCTGGAGAGTAGTCCTGTTGAGGACGTCTGCATTGATGTCCTCACCATGCGCCATAGACATCTGACCATGCTGGGTCACTTGTCTACCTGGGTCGGCTATTGGAGTGGAAGCAATGTCCCCACCAAAGCTCTCCGAACCAGAAAGAATACCCAGCTCGTAGAAAACATCCTGTGGGCCAGAAGCTGTGTTCGTCGCCACCCGAAGGTAGCTGTTCTCTCCAGCAGTAGGGCTTTCCAAACGTAGGAACCCATTGTCCCGGAACGCTATGTCTGCCCCCACAGGACTGGCACCTACAACTGCATTGACCCGGGCAATAACCTCATCCAGAGTCATAGGAGCTGCACTGGAGAATGTGACAGACACCACGGAGTGCGCGTCCACATAGATGTCAATGACCTTACCATCGATATCAAAGCCGGAGCTGTCTTCCCGCCTAGATCCCAAGACAGATGCCCGGGTCAGAAGTACCCGCGGCACTACGGCCGGAACGTACCCTGAGAACGATGGTAGGATAGGCCATGACCCCAGAAGGGTTGGCGCATCCATGTATCTGAATGGTGCCGTCATGCTTTACTCTACCGTGCCTGCCAACTCCGGGACACTATTGATGAGATAGTTATAGAGAGCCCGCTTCACTGCCTCGTAAGTGGTCTCATCACCAATGGGGCTGTCCCCAACCAAATCGGAATAGGGGTGCGGGTTGCCACTCGGGTGATCAGCGATGGAGTAGGTCTTGGCTTTGTTTGGCGCTCCACCGGATACCCAATTGCCCTCACCATCCACGCTACCAAAGTCTACGACCACTTTGATGGTTTTCCTTGCGACGTCTGACATAGGCCCACTGAAGGACTCCTGATGTTGAAACGACACGATCTTGGCTTTGGGGTAGGTGTTCCCAGCGTCGAAGTTGCCTGGGTCCCAAGGTGTGGTCAAAAGAATGGGCATCGTCTTCTCCTAGTCAATCGTTCCAGCAAGATTTGGTTCTGCGCTTTGAAGATATCCATATACGATTCTCTTCATAGCCGCATAGATTCCTTCCCCGTCATTCGTCAGGGTAGAGGCAAGAGTCTCGAAGTCACTGTCCCTGATCTCAAATCTAAGCTTTTGTGGTCCTTCAGCCCCTGGGACCCACTCACCTTGGTCTGTATGACCAAACTGAAGCATCACAAAGAGTTCTTTGCTGTCACTCCAGGTGATCTTGAGGATCTTAGCCTCAGGATAAGTAGTCTCAGGAGGTATGGGCCCTCCAAGAGGCCAAGGAGCCCAGGGAGTTGTGAGTTGTATTGACATGGCTGTTACCTCGGCTTCCAGGATCTTCCCACGCTGGTGCTGTTGTAGGAAGAGGTGAAGATTGAGCTTTCATCCACATGTGGGTGAGCTCCGCTGTACAATCTTTCACTCAAAGGCACAGAGACACCCAACTCCTTTGGTGCAAGAGTCCATTTATCAAAGAAGGTTCCCCCGGTGAGACCAAATACGTAGAGGTATCTATCGTCAACAGCAACGCCTTTGACATCCCCCATATCATCAGCGAGTGCATTGGTAACTTCCAATGTCAGAGGACCACTTCGAAACTTCTTGATAGTCCAATTCGTACCTGTCGCCATGTATGCAAGCCAAACATTTCCCCCGTCTGTGCAAATACCATAGTCGTTGGAGTCACCAGCGGTGTCCCTATCTGTTGCTGCGTCCACTGTGTACGTGAGGCTCATAGCATTACTGGTTCTAAAAGCGGCGTTGACAGCTCTCAATTTGATAGTGGCTGCAACGGACGTGTTAGTAGCCAGGTACAAGTATGACTTCCCTGCACACAGACGAGAGAACGCATATAGATTTGCTTCTTCCCCAGCCGCGGCGGTGGTGAGTGACTGAGTCACTGTGGGGGCACTATCTCCTCCCAACTGGGGGTTGATTTTGTACACGTAGATGTTGCCAGAATAAACCTTGGCAGCGTAGAGGTAAGACCCGTCAAAGTGAACCCCCGCAATAGGTTGAAGAACAGTTCCCAAATTCAAAGAGCTTACGAGGGTTGGTAGCCCCGAGGTCTCTATCCTCAATTTTGCAACTATGAATCCGTCCAGAGTGCTGTAGAGACAGAAGATGTAACGACCAGCTCTGATCGTGGAGGAAGGATTGGTACCAAAGTTGTGCGTTGTGTCGTAATACGCTTGACCATTCACGAGGGTCAAAGTGCCATCCAACTCAAGATGGAGTCTAGCTATCGAGAACCCATCGGGGTCAGCCCCTGTGTCTTCCCCAAAAGCGTAGATGTCATCTCCATCAAATGCCAAGGCATGAACATCCTCTGAACCTGCACTCGTGGAGGTTGGGCCAACGTCATGGACGTTGTATTTCAGGATGTTCATTGACGATTCAAGATTTGGACCGGCAGCTATGCCATCTATTCTGAACTCATTCAGAGGACTGGGGGGCACAACAGCATGTTTGATGGAGACGTCATTGTAGTCCCACCACATAACTGCGTTTTCATTTCCAGGTCCGCCACCTCTAGTTCCAAGAGCCCCACCAGAGTTACCAAACAGAGCAGGACCATCAGCAGGACGTGAGCCAAAGGTACTATACCACTGAAGACCATGAGCTCGGTCTTTGGTGGTAGTATTCGTGAAGCCCCGCAGCATGATGCCATTGTCGTGGCAGTACAGATCACCATCGTCTGCCATGGTGTAACGCCACAACCTGGAGTTTGATCCACTCGGTGTGGTCCAGAATGCCAAGTGACCACCAAGATTTGAGCTTGCGGAAGCCCCAGCTTGAAGCGCCCAAATGGCAGCGTTGGCGTACGAAGGAGCGTGGAAAGTTCCACCGTCATAACTGGACTGCCAGAAGAGCCCACCCAACCAACTCATGTCGGCAACAGCGGCGCTGGTAGTCGTATTGGCTAGACGGAAATGAAGGAAGTTCCCTGCGCTAGCACCGCCGGCACTGGTCTCAAAGATAACTCCACCGTAATCTAAGGTATCAAGATGAACCTCAAGCTGTCCGTAGATGGTGTCGTTGATGCTTCTGGCATTGATGGACGTGTAGCCGTTGTTGGTACTCTGCACAAATGCTCGCCCACTATCATTTGTGATGTAGAACTTATCCGTGGCCTGGATGCCCATGTAGACATTCTCTACGGGCCATGATTCATTGGTTTGCAGAGCTATCGCATGGAGGCCCGTGCCTCGAGCAAATCGGATGTGCAGAGGGTAGTCTGGATACTCCGCGTAGTAAGGGCTGCTTCCAATCTGCAGGAAGCCCTCATCAGTTGCGTAGACCATCTTGAAGTTCCCAGATGAGTCCTTCCAGTTAATAGTCTCCCTTCTGTGCTCAATGCTGTGATCGAAGACCCAATTTCCTGACCAGACAGGCCCGTCCCATCGGTAGTAGTTTTCTCTCTGGATGAACCCAGAAGTAGAGTCGCTGTTATTGCCCAGCTCTACCTGCCACAAAGAAGCACCTAGCCCGTCGTCGGGAAGACTGTATGTGCTTGCCCCTCCCGGGCTGTATGCAGCAAGAAGCTCGGTGTCACCATGACTCAACTTGATTCCCAGCTTTGCTCCCGTGAGGGCACCGCCAATGCTGAGATTGTCACCCACCCAGCTAGTACCAACTTTGCTGTCTATCTTTGTTGCCCAGGCCAGAGAGTGAAAACCATATTGAGCAGGAGGAGTTCCACCAGTCCAACTGATTCCGCCGTGGTCCACAAAAGAGGTACGCCCGTTACCGATAGCAACGTACTGATTCTCAGCCCCGGAGCTG
>Ga0307377_10007980_pt1 | contig 10812 bp, 8 predicted proteins | sample TR3MG_FD_202535 | JGI IMG/M metagenome (GOLD analysis project Ga0307377, IMG submission 202535) | Soil microbial communities from Risofladan, Vaasa, Finland - TR-3 | ecosystem: Environmental > Terrestrial > Soil > Coastal area > Acid sulfate soil | place: Finland: Risofladan, Vaasa | collected... | reverse complement strand
TCCCCTGGGACTATAACAGCTTCAGGAACTGGGAGGCAGACCTTGAGGGCGTGATGATGGGTATGCCGCGCTTTGGCAGCCCGTCATTTGCTGTCCGTGAGGAAAATAAGTTTGCGGTGCTTCAACTTGAACGGCGCGTGGTTAAGCCGGTGCTGTATGCGATAGACGTGAACACGGGGGAGAAAATAGCGCCATTCAAGTTTCCGCGTGAAGCCGTGCCACTCTTTGAAATGGTAACCGGATATAAGGTGGCGGAATATGACAGCGCTCAGATTCAGCAGCGTTTCCTGCTGCCCTATTATTACAAGTTACTTGAAGACAACATACTGCCCTATTCGAGTTACAGCTTCATTCCCTTTGTGTCGGAGCGGTTCAACGAACCGATCCCGGATTGCACCAGTTATCTCAACAGTTTGATTGGGTTGCAGCGTGAAAAGAACGTAGCGCGGTCTAACAACCTTGAGGCAACGACCAGGGCACTGCGCGGCGGGAACTTCATCTCCGACAACGATACGGGCGGCGGCAAGGCGGTTTATGAAGAAATGGAGCGTGAAGGGCATCGGATAGGCAAAAATTACCTATTGAAGCCTGGCGTGACCGTTACTCCGGTTCACGATCCGAAGATACTTGAAAGCGCGGCGTGGCGCGAAAACAAAGCGGACATTGATATGGAGGAAGTGTCCGCCGTATCGCAACTCGCATCATTTGGGGGCTCAAAGACGGGGGAGAGTGGGTATAAGCGCGAATTGATGCAAGTTGAAGGGTTGACCGCGCTTTATCAATACTTCGATGACTTAAATGAAATTGAGGCTATGGTTGCGGGTGCAATGCTGGACAGATTTGCGGCGCACTCCTCCGCGCCCTATGCGCTGGCGGTGATCGGTAACAATCCGAGTGAAGCTCCGGAACTGGTTACTATGACACCTGAAATAATGGCGCAGATGAGGCGTATACAGCACTTTGACGTCCGAATCAAGGAAGGTCCGTTTGCCATTACCAAGCGGCGCATCGAACACGAGGAGCGCGTGGTGCTCGCAGAAGTGATCCGCACGACAGATCCCAATGCGGCACGTGGCGTATTACCGATGGTTATTCGCGGCTCCGATCTGCCGGATGCAGAGGAGATCGCGCAGGACATAGAGGCTTCACAAGAGGCGGAGATGCTTACAGCCCCGCCCGAACAGATTACCGGCGGACAGCAGTCCGCGAAGATGGTATGACCGGCTTCCCACCTTTGTGGCTCCGGTTCATAGGTGCGGTTTCTCTGCCAACGCAGACCCCGCAAACAGAAAGGAATTGTCATGCCTGAGTTGACAAAAGAACAGTTATCCCAGCAATCTGGTATTTCGGTGGAAGAGATAACGGACAATATGCTGAAAGCGGCTCAAGCGGAACTTCCGCCCGACGCGCCAGCGCCCGAAACCAAGCCCGCCGGAACCACTACTGAAGGAAAGCCGGAAGAAACTCCGTCTAAAGCTCCGGAGTGGAAAGACCCGGAAGGATGGGATCAGCACTACTACAAGCGCAGCGACCTCGAATCGCTTGAGCCTGACAAAGCCCTCGCCGATGAGAAGCATCCGTTTCACGCATTGGTCAAAAAGGTCTATGGCGACCCGCAGCGGGACGAGCAACACCCGTTCCACAAGCAGACGCGAGACCTGAAAGCCGAGGCGTCCCGGAAAGCTCAGGAAGCAGAGGACTTGCGGCGCAAGCTCGAAGACGCCGAGCGCATCGCAGCTCAATTCGCCTCACAACCGCTCGTTGATGACGACAACAATCCGGCACTTGGTGTCTATGGCGGGATCAAGGAGGATTATTTGAGTGAAAGCGGATATACCGACAAAGACGGCAACCCGGTCAGGAGAGCGGATTATATCCGTGCGGTGAATGCCTATGACCGCACAGAAAACGAGCGCAAACAGCGATTCAATCAACACAAAGAGTCGCAGTCCAAAGTTCTGGTTGAGATTCAATCAGCGTGGGACGGCATTGCCGCCGAATACGACGAACTTTCCAAAGCCCACCCGGACTTGAAGCGGGATGAAATTATGACCGCTTTTATGCCGACGCTGCGCGATGGACGCGAAAACCCTAACTTCAAGGGGACTACGCCGCTGGATACCATCTATATCCACCAGGCGCAAGCCGCTGGCGGGTGGGATAAGTTTTTGTCCACTAAGATGTCCGAGGCACTGGCTGCCAAAGACGCTGAATGGAAAGGGCTTATCGAAAAAGCCGGATTACAGCTGGATGCGATTAAAGCAGGCGGCGCATTGGCTGGAAATGGAACACAGCCTGTAAATCCGCCCGTTGGAAGGAAAAACGATTACACGGCGGAGGAAATAGAGCGAATGACACCCGCGGAGCGTGAACAAGCGCGGAAATCGGGTGCATTCGACCACATCCTCCCGCCCCGTAGTCGAACCGAATGGTGAAACATCCTGACAATGGGCATAATCCATAGGAGTATAACCTAAATGTCCATATCTTTATCAACCAGTGACACTTCCGTTGTCCTTGCTGCGATCAGCGCAGAGCTCAACGACATACCACGGGGACCTGGATTCCCCCTGATGGACAAAACGTTCACAACGACTCCGATGAAAAGCGAGAGCACATACTTCAGAGACGGTTACTCGACAATTTCACGGATGGTCGATGCGAATGGAATGAGGGTGACCCAGAAGCCCATTGTCAAAATCCCAAACCCTTGGGCGAAGATAAACGACTCCCAAAAGGGCGGCGGGTATCAACACATCATTCCGCACCTTGATCCGATGGTGCAGCAAGCAATTCCGGGCGACAACCAGTTCCAGGGGAACGAGCAGAATGAAACGCTGCGCTATTCCACCGGATACATCAATACTTGGGGTGTGCCCCGCAATCTGAAGATCGGCGAGTTCAATGAACAACTCGGCGGTCGGTGGTCGGATCAGGCTCGCAACCGCGTCGGTCCCCAACTCAAGGACTGGTCGATGCGGATGGAGCACTACCACATGATCGAAACGATGAATCGCGGGTATTCGCCGCACATCACAGCCAGTGCCGCGGTCACCAACTATCTGACCGCAGCCGGGCTGTCGGTTTCGACCCGCCACAACCCCAACTCCCTAAATCCGGGGCTTGCCGCAGGAAGCAGACGCGCCACATGGAGCGCGACCACCGCGACCTATATGCAAAGCCTATCCCGTCTCTGGATTCAGGCGGGCGCGGATAGCTCCGACTTCTACATGTCGGCTCGCATTCTGCGCATCCTGTATCAGGAAGCGTGGCAGTATCCGATGACACCGATTGCCAGATCGAGCAGGGGATTGCCGATGTTCGAGTGCTGGCTTTCATTGGCTCAATGGAACCAACTGATGGACGATCCCGAATTCGGGGACGGACCTATCAGCGCATTGGGGCAGTATCAGAAGGACGTGCTGTTCCAGAACGCCGCAGCGGTGTATGGCGGACTGATCATCCACATTATGGAAGGCGTGGCGGGTCAGGTGTTCTGCTGGAAATCGGGCGACACCTTGGGGGCGATCACCGCGACCTCCGGGAATGCCACCACGATTAGTTACGGTCCGGCGAACAGCGATCTGTCAGAAGATGACCGCCACGATCCGACGACTCAACCCGCAGCCGAAACCACTGACAATGAAATGATCAAGCTGGGTTACGTCGTCGGCGGAATGGCGCTCTGTGGAATCGAAGCCCGTCCATCCAAGCTTGTCCCGGACGGCTGGGACTACAACCGGAAGAGGGGGCTTTCGATTCAGAATATGAATGGCTGGTTCAGACCTGACATTTACGACAACGCAGCGCCCGCGTCTGCGACGACCGTGAAGTCGCATGGTCTCATGTCATTCGTAACCTATTCACCCAACTAAGGAGAAAGGAAACAACAATGGCTGAAACCATAGGAGCCAAATACGGCAAGGGTCAGACGACCTCGGTGCAGGACAAGGTGACGAATCAGGGTCGCGACGCCAACGCCGCATACGGCTATCAGCAGTTCATCGCGCTGTATGACGCGAACTCCGGAACGCAGGCTCACATCATTCTGGGTTCCGGCGTGCCGTCCGCTGTCACGACCTACGACGACGCGCCTCTCGGCTCGCTCTATATCAACACCGACGGCGGTGATGGGGTGTGCCTCTACGTAAAGGAGTCTGTCGAGGATAATGGCAATGCGGGCTGGGCGGCAGTAGAAACCGGCACTGAAGCCTAATCAAACCACTTGGGGGAGGCGGGGTGAGCGCCTCCCCCATCAAATCAAGGATAATCCAATGCTAATTACCATCGTAAAGGTCAACTGGCGCAACTACATCAACGTTCCGGGCTACGGGACATTCGACTTCGGCAAACAGGGCGAAAACGTGCTGGAGGTGGACGACATAGACGGCGCGGCGCTGGTGAAGAATATGTCTCACAGGTTTCGCAAGCTGAATATGCCGCCCATTAAGGTCGAACGTAAAACCAGATCGATCAATCCGGTGCGGGAACCTGAACCGACGACCGACGAACAGATCGACGGCGTTCCCGATCCCAAAGAGATGACCAAGAAGGAAATCCGCGCCTATGCTGAAGAGCGCGGCGTGGAGCTGGGGCTCGCTGACATCGACAACAAGAACGCCCACATCGCGGCTTTCAACGCGGCTTTCCCGGCTGAGGGCTAAATGGCGACCACGCTCGCAACCTTCAGAACGCGGCTGCGGCGCAGGTTGCGCGATCCAGACAGCCAGATATACACTGATAACACCGAGATCGACGCTTGGATAAACGCGGCTTGCGAACAGATAAATCAGGAAATCCCGAATAAGCTGACAACGGGGTCAATCAACACCGACGGCTCGGCTTCAGAATACAGTATGGTTGCGGCGCTGACCGGGTTCCTTCGTCTCAAGCAACTGCGCGTAACCGATCAGGGGACGGGACGCATTATCAAGCGGCATCCGCAGGGAATGGACTACATCGACCGCGTGTATAACGAGGGATTGATTGTCGCCGACACGCCACAATACTACGCCTTCGAGTATCCCAACATCGCATTTGACCGCATCCCTGACGCCACGCTGAACGTCAATGCGCGGTATTTTTCGACCCTGACGGCGATGACCGCCAGTGGCAATTCCCCGGACGGAATGCTGGCTATCGGAAACTGGGATAGACTGATACTGGGAATGGCGTGCCTTCAAGCACTATCCGACATCCAGAACACCGAGTTCAATCAACTGCTTGCCGCGGCGACCGAGGAGGTGTATGGCAGACCAGGCTTGATTGGCGAACTCGCCAAGTTCAAGGAGTTTGTGTTGTCCCACGCCGAGTTTCGCACTACGAGCGGCATCCCAGAATACTCCGAACTGGGTGGCGAGCCAGAAGTGTCCGAACCACGACTCGAAGGAATGAGATACGGAAGATAATGCTCGAAGATTTCGACATACCACGCATAGCCGGGATAAACCGGACAAGGGAAACCACGGACAAGCCCAATAAGTTTCCTGATTATGTTAGGGATATGCGACAAAATCAGGACGGCGTATGGGAGCGTCGCCCGGCGATTGGACACGTCTATCCAGACCGAGGGAATCAGTATGAGTTTACCACGCCGAGGGGGGAGCGAACACTCAACGGGTTGCCAACCAATCTCGTCACTCTGCCTTTATATGAGCACTATTACAATTCCCACCGCCGCAAGACTATCATCAAGTTAATAAACCCTGCCGACGGGCAGCATTGGCTGTTTTATGGTGTTATCCGCGACCACAATATGTCGGATCAACAGCAGTGGCTTGAGATATGGCGGTGCAAGCTCGAAGCGGACAATGTGACAGAAATGCCTGACCCGGACTATGCAACCCACGCAACCTTTGCTCACATTCAGGATGAGTGTTATGGGGTCTTGGCTGTGGGGGACAATTACGCCGGGCGTTCGCCTCACAACAAGACCGGCAGTTTCATTCAGTATTCGATGGTGGCGGGAAACGACAGTGAATCAATTTACATTGCAATTGTGTTGCGCAAAAGCAATGCAGAAACCAAAACTCTCTATGTCGTCAAGCTGACAGACCTGTTTGAAGACGAATGGGGCGGCAACAGCGACTATCCCACTTGGACAGGCGTAGGAGATGCCGGAACTGGCGTGGATGGCAAGATTGTCGAAACTGCGGATGTTGGAGGTTTGACAATGACCGTCGATCTGGACATAGACCTCAATGGACGCCTGCACTTGCTTTACGGCTTTCTTGATACTGTAGATGAAAGCGACGTGTGGAAAATGATTTATGATAATTGGGGCAGCAATTTGGATGGCTATTCTAACGAGTGGGGGATAAAGAATGGCGACGAAGATGAGATTAGCGAAGGCACAGATAGCATCTACGGCGGCGTTTTGAAAGTCAACGTAAATACAATATATGTTGGGTATATGAGGATGGTCAGCGATGATGCCTATGATATAGCCAGGTTAACATGGGCAGTAGGCAGTAGTCCGACTGGAAGCGGAGAATTGATAGACACGGCACAATTCATAGAAGACGTTGCTGGGCTGGAGGACTTCTTTGGTCCTGCAATCAACATCGACACGGATGGCGCGGTTTATTGGACTTTTCTTGATAGGGTTCTTCATCGAATTGTAATGAAAAAGGAAGGCGGAGATCTCGTTTTGGCTTGCAGAACGGCATTTCTCTCTTTGTTCACAAACTGGGCGGTAGTCATAAAAGATGGCGTGGCGATTGTCTATTATGGCGATTATCGCGTAGGATCTGGTCGGCTCATATATCCCGATTATGTTGTTAGGCGTGTCGCGTGTATATTTGACAGCGATGACAGCGAATATACCGATGGGGCGTTCTTTAATCCCGACCTTGTAGAAGAGGCGGAAATATTTCAACATAGAGTGGTTGATGATGATCCAGACTACCACGAGACGGGTCAATACAAATCCACCAAAGGCGAAATCGTTACTTGGCTTCAAAGTTACGACAAGTATGAGAGCGACAATCCGAAGCGCATTAGCCTGACCACACTTGCTCCGTCGGTAGGCAGGGCGTATTTCGGCGGAAACCCCGATTATCAGGGTGTGTTGCAAGCCGTGGACTTCGGCAGTTTCAAGCGCATTCGGCAGGACAGGGGGGTGTTTGAGGGCGAGTCAGAAGTGACTATGCAACAGCCGCACCGTTACGACGCGCTGGAGTTGAGCGGTGATCAGTATGAGCTTGTCCGCCTGAATATCATTCAGACCGAACAGCAAGAGGGTTTGGCGGTGGATCCATTTTTTGCAATCGGGACGGTGCATCGATTTTATGAGCGGCGCGATTGGCAATGGATGCTGTTGAAGGGTCAGATGGACGAGGGAAACAATAATATCATTCGAAGAACCGCGGTCGCCGATCCTCATTGCAGTTTTACCGACAAGCACCACGTTTTGAGGGCGGGTTGCGGTATAGCGTCGGAGTCTAACCGGGCGATCTGGTATGGCTTCCGCGACGCATACTTCTTCAGGCACTCCAACTTTGCTCTTCCGGTTTGGGGGAGTCTGTCCGCCAATCTGCTGCGTCTGCGCGACCGCCGGATGCTGCTGTCTCAACGCGTGTCTGAAGAAGCGCGGCTGTATCCGAGGATTGCGGACTTTGCCATATCGGAGATTGCGGAAATAGGAATCGAGGGCATTCACGGGGAGGGCGGCGGAGACACGCATTTGAGGAAAATATATGCCAATCTTGGAGCATTGGGGACCACTCTCGATAGCCTTGAACCAGAGTCAACTGGCGGTGCGGGTGAAACTGAAGATGATGGCGAAGCGGTGGATTATCATTACCAGCGGTGCTGTCCTTTGGCTTGGAAGTTGCACTATCACGACTCCCCTGGTTCAAGGTCGTATGACAATGGGGGAATTACCATTGAGCCTGAACATCCTCCACTAACTCACCCGTGGAGGACTTTGGATGATGTGGATGATTTCATCAATCCAAATTATAGCGGATTGGGCACTTTGCCGTCTGAATTGCGAAAGCTGCCTTATAGAGAGATATTCTTGGGGTTTAGTTATCGATTCTACAATGGAGCACATTCTCCGATAGTGATTCAGAGTAGAAATGAACCTTATCATCTTGGGCTGGTATTATATGATTGGACGTGGAATGATGTGGATGCTGGCTCCAATTTCACGGGGGACTTTATCTCGATGCTGAAGATTGTCATTCAGCAAAATAGATGGGACGAGGACGGGGGAATCGATCCCCGCGTAGAGGCGATCGAGGTGCATGTCGGAGACAAGTTGCTTGCGAATCAAGATAGGTTCAATGTAGTCTATCGCAAAGCAGGTGAGGTGCTGGTGTCGAAGCGTGAGCAGTTCAAGGGCGAGGCGTGGAACGGCGATGCTGAGTGGGATACGACCGACGGCAGGCAGTTTGAGTTCACATTTTACTTGGATTACAAGAAACTGGTTACTGCCTTCGGCGCGGCGGATGATGTTGACTTGCTTGGATTCAGCCCGCCGGTGCTGCGGCGAACCAACGAAAGCCCGTTTTTAACCGGATACAAGCATCTGCGCTACATAAATGACAGGCAGTTCTTCCTTGCGTATCGAATGAACGACAAATCCAACCCAGACAAAATGACATGGGCTGGTCAATCTGTGGCTGGGAATGAGCTTCTGCTCACCGAGGATATGGCGAGTCCGGCGCGATACAGACCGTTCCCCTTCAATGTCCAGAACGGGCGGGAACTGGGCGAGGGCAACCTTGCGATTGTTGGCGATAACGACATTGAGGTCGGTCGGCTCGTGGGGAATGAGTTGGACTGGCGCGTCGAAGGGACGCGGCAGGACATTGGAACGGATGCGGCGGATTCGGTCGCGTCCGTCTCCGAGCGGTCGGAAGGCGGCGGATTGGATGGCATATTCTTTCTATCTAATAAGGACTCCGATAATAATGATGAGTCCGGAGGCAGGATATTCGACCTGTTCAGTTCCAAGCCAATTACTAATGAGATGCTGAAGGACTTTGTGTCCGGCACTAATCCAGCAGGGACGCGCATTGTCACAACTTTGGAAGGCATTGAGTCTATGAACGCCTCCAACGCAATGGCAATTCATCTGCCTTTGCAACGTCTGCTGATGATAAACTTCCCGACCAGCAATCTTATCGCGGTGCGGGATTTCAAGGCAGAGGATATGATGAAGGAGGGGAAGCAATGGATGATATGGCGATTTGGCAAAACGCCAGTTGCGTGGTGTCTTGCTCCAGAGGGGTATCTGATATTCACCGACGGCGAGTATCTGTGGCGCTTCCCGGACGCTGAGGGAGCTTCCACCGATGCGGGGACGGCAATATCCAATAAAATGCTGTTGGGCAGCGTGCGCAACGGAGCGCGTAACAGGGCGCAGATAAACGAAATTGCGTTGGACTACGAATGCACGGGGACAACCGCTAAAGTTAGCGTTGTCCGAGATGATGGTAAAATTCAGGATTCGGTTTATACGTTTCCATCTACGACCATAGGCCTGGGCGGGCATTCACTGCGCCGTAAAGTGATTAGAAGGCTAAAGTATGCGATGCCTTTTGAGCGAATGTTCGCTTTGTGGATCGAACCCACTGATCCTGCATCCTGCACCAAGTTCAAGATATACGGCATTGCCGGAATGCGCGATATATGGAGGTCGCCTTGAAATTAAAAGATCACGCCCAAAGACTCGCGGCAAACGGAAAGCAGGACGTGGCGGAATTCGCTGAATCTCTGATCAAAGAAATAGATGAGCGCGAAGGCGCTATGTTAAGCGCTATAACCAACGCAATTATCAGTTATGATGATCTATTGGGAATCAAGGACCAAAGCGAGGATGAAAGGCGCAAGCGGAAGGAAATCGTGGGCAGCGTGGTAAGCACCGCATTAAGTGGAATTTTGCAAGAAGGGCGGTTTCTTGAACGGTATCATCGTAAACGTCGAGGCGAATCTACTCTTCGCCCTACAGCTCGTGGTAAGCTAAGGAGAACAGACGAATAATGCCAAATTATCTTGAATTTAGAAGTTCGCGACCCGCCTATAATCAGATGAAATACGGCGCGTTGCAAACTGCAAGGGGTTTATCGAGCGAATCCATCCGCGCATCCGGTTCGCGTCTTGCCGCAAGAGGGATGGGGGACGTGCCGGGCGTGAGCGCCGACATAGCGGCAAGGCAGAATCGGGCAATGATGGGGGCGCTAACCCCTCAATTTGCGCAACTTGACCGGGAATCCATCCAGATGGACGAGCAACGCCGTCAACGCGCCGAGGCGCTGGCTTACGCCGAGCGGATGCGCAAGATCGCTAAGAAGGACGCAGAAAAGAACTTCTGGGGGCAGATGGCGGTCGATTTGGCTGCTTTGGCTGTTACCGCGGGCACCGGTGGAGCCGCCGCTCCGATAATTGCGGGTTTAGGGGCGGGCGCATTGGGCGCGGGGATTTATGGAGCGACGAGGTAACTATGCCATTACAACCACTGGACTTTGGGGCGTTGCATAAAGCCGTCGGGCGCTGGGCGGAGCTGAATATCTCCCGGAACGAAATGGCGAAGCAGCAAGCCAAAATAGACGAAGAGAAAGAGGCGGCGCGGGCGGAAAGGGAAGTTGAGGGTCAGATGCGCTTGATGGGAATGAGGCTTGCCGCGAAGGATACCGCCGATACCCCAACATCCGAGTCGCTCAATGCCCGCAAGCAAACCTTTATGGGTTCTGTTATGAACCCTAATACTGCACAGGGATACACGGAGGGGCTGAGGGGATTTAGTCCTGAATCGCAGGTGGATGTTAACAAACGCAACCGCGTAGCCGGGGAGCGCACATCCGC
>Ga0307377_10007979_pt1 | contig 10812 bp, 18 predicted proteins | sample TR3MG_FD_202535 | JGI IMG/M metagenome (GOLD analysis project Ga0307377, IMG submission 202535) | Soil microbial communities from Risofladan, Vaasa, Finland - TR-3 | ecosystem: Environmental > Terrestrial > Soil > Coastal area > Acid sulfate soil | place: Finland: Risofladan, Vaasa | collected... | reverse complement strand
TACAGCCGACTCTGGAGCAGTTGATATTCATGGCGATGGACAGACTGATGCAATTGGTTCACTTCCGATTCCCGATAAAGGCCGTCAACTCCTCATCAACATAGGACAGGTCTTTCGAGGAATTCGTCCAACCATCTGGGTAGATTATGTAGTTAATAATATTAAGAAATCAAGTAATAATCTCAAAGATAAAGGTATTGTGTATTTAATTGATGATATGCGTTTCAGGAATGAAATAAAATTATGTAAAACATTCGAACCATGTTTCACTGTCCGAATATCCCGACCTGAAGAATTGCACATAAAGGATACTAGCGAAATGGACTTAGATAACGAAACTTTTGATTATGTCCTTGCTAATAATGGTGATATGGAAGAATTAAAAAATGAACTTAAAAAAATATATGATGATATGCTATCTAAAATTTGAAATATCCATAAAATTCAATATAATAATATAGAAACTATTTAAGGTGCATTATATAATGAATCACAAGCGACTTGAACAAAAATTAAAAGAAAAAAATAAGCAATATCTAATCCGACTTATAGAGACGCTGGAAAAAAGTCCCGAAGCTTCAGAACTTATAATAGAAAATAGCTTCGATATAAGCGGAAGCCCCGTAATAGATGGAATGATAGTGAAATACTTAAAGAGCATAGGTGTTAAGGTTAGGTATATAAAAAATATAGAAGAGGAGAAGAAGATATTGTTATCTTCGCAAGAATTCTCCAAAAAAAATATAAGCATGTGTAATGATAGTGTTCACTTTATAGATGGCGATTCCACAAAATCAAGGAGAGATGAAGCTTCAAGGATTAAGGCTCCCGTGTTTATAGTAGGAGACGATTATTATGTAGTTTGTGCCCAATGTATGGATTTCGAGAAACTTTAACCTTCTGGAGTAAACATGGCAAAGAAAAAAGGCGAAGAAAAATTACCTAAGTATTTCGACGCAGATGAAAAAGTTAGACCAATCTTAGAGAAAGTAGTTAGAGACTGCTCGGACACATTCAACGCAGTTTCAGCTAAAGAATTAAAACTATTATTTACAGGTGAAAAGTACAAAGCAGGGCGGAAACCCATTCGGGTGAGATTTATAAGACAACCTTATGAATTTATTAGCCGTGGAGAGAAGGCATTTGTCCTTATTAATTTTGAGTATTGGGACACCATTATAGATTCTGAAAGAATTAAAATATTAATTGAAGCTTTACTTGGAATAATGACAGATGATAACGGAGAATATGTCAAGAGGGATTACGACATTCAAAGTTATAGAGAATTGATTAAAGATCCAGAGGAAGATTTCAGTAGGTTTGGGAAGGTCCTTCCAGCTGAGGTAAAGAGGGTTCCGGACTTAGAGTTAACATAAAACTCAGTATAGCTTGAAAATAAAAAAACCCCAGAGATTAAATCTGGGGTTTTTTATTTATAAATTCAAAATATATAATAATTAATCGTCGTCATATCCCCATCCGCTTTCGGGATCATTTGGCTCCGTTAGAGTAGCAATGTAGTCGGGATCCATCATCAGTTCTTCCTCGTTACCCTCATATCTATCTTTAATTCTCTGCTGAATGTCATAGATGGTAGGGCGATATCTCATTCCTCTATTGTTCATTCGTTGTTCGTAACGCTGTTGCCTTTTATCCTCTGATCGCTGTCTTTTGGATTCCTCTCTGACTTGAATCTTTTCTTGCTTATCAGCCTCTACGGCATCCTCTTTTACCTGATAATCTGGGGAGACTTTAATCCTCTCTGCTCTTTCCCTTACGAACATAGAAGGACTCTCTGACAATTTGTCTACTATATAATTAGGCACCGCTGGATTCTTCAAAAATGTTTCTTCAGCTTTGAAATTCTTTCTATATTGTCTGAATAAATTTTTTAATTCTTCCTGATTGACGGAAGTTTGTATCTTTTTTAAATCTTCCGGATCAACGGCGGACATTTTGTTCATACCTGCCGTAGCTCTTAATTCATTTGCAAATATTCTTAATGCTTTCTTGTCCATTTTAATTATCCTTCTCTAAGTTTTTTAAAATCTTTGTCTCATTTATATCAAGAATCTTTATTTTCATTTAAAAGCTTACGAGCATATTCTTTTGCTTCTGCCAAAGATAAATTATATTCCTTAGATAGCCTATTAATAAAAAGCTCTTTTGCGCATCTTGGCCTGTATTATTTTCTTGTAATTTTTCATAGATGCTCCGGGTTTAAATCCTTCTGGAATATCTTCTTCTTTTCCTCCAGAGAGTTGATTGACTATTTTCTTCATAGTGTCCATAACTCTATTTCTAATACCGGCCCATTGGCTATCGTCATGTGTTTCCATTAAATTCTCAAAATCTCTAGTATCATAATCTAACGAATCAAGCTTTCTGACTAAATTCTGAAATTCTGCGTCCCATGCTTTTTTTAACATTTTGTACTCCCTTTTGGATTGATTTCTTAATTGATTTCTTAATTCTTCTTCTTTTCTTTCTGGTTCAGTTTCGGAGGTCGATTGAGTTGTTTGATACACATGCTCATGGGTGGCTTCGTGTAAAATTGTTTGCATTACTTGAGAAAGAAGCTCTTTCTGGATATCTTCTTCGCTATCTCCGGAAAGCATGCTTCGGACTTCAGACTCTATTTTTGATAAATTCAAATAGACCGTAGATGGTCTATCGCTAGCGTAAGTTCCGAATGCTCCATTTTGATTATCTATTATAATGTCTGTGATATCATTTAAGGCTCCGGGTTGCAACTTTGACAATTCGTCTACAGCGACGGAAACAACGTTCCCAGCTCCGGGTTGGATAAAAATTGATGGACGACCCTTGTTTTCCAAGTGTTCGCCATGCGTGTTATCTTCAGCTTCTCTACGTGATATGAACATACTTATTTCCTCATGTCTCTTCGGGATAAAAATGCATATGAAGGTGACCCCTGTGGTGGCATTTTAGAACCCGGTTGCGCATTCGTGTTGTCAGGAGCCTGCGGAGGAGTGGGCTGAGATACCGGCTGTTGTTGAATCTTTTTTCTAGCTTGTTCTTGTAACAATTTTTTATCTTCTTCGGCTTTCTTTTGAGCTGTTTGGGCCTCTTCTTTTGCAGCGAGGTCCAATGCCTGTTGTTGCTGGACTTGATTGAGTCTATCCGAACCACTGATTGGCGTGGCATCACTCGTAGGAACTTGAGCGAAATAAGTAAGCCATGGGTCTAGAGAAGCAGGTTTAACCTTCTTCTTTGGAGTGGTAGGCTTCCATGCGTATTCCTGAATGCCCGAAACTTCTTGCTTGATAGGTTCTCCTTTAGAGTCCTTAGCTATTTCAAGACCTCTTCTACCAAGTTCGGTTCTTGCTTTAGATCTAACTACGTTATTTTTATCATATTGAACCATATACATAAGAACAAAATCAGGAACACTTTCGTTTTTGGCTAAGGATAATCTAGTGTAATCAGAAACCGCCGCATCATACTGCTTGAAGGGAGCCGCTTCTCCAGCTAGTTCCTCGTCTCTAGCAACTTCCGCACGAGACAAAGCCCAATATATTTTCCAGTGCAGACCGGGCATTTTAGCTAGTTGTAGCTTTGATACAGGCACGCCGCCAAATGATACGTAAGGATTTCTGCTGTCTTGAGAAACTCTAGACTCAGAATTATTAATTATAAATTTATAATCATCAACAACTTTTTCATTGCTATCATCTTTTGTTAAATAATTATATATAATTCTGCCCTTGGAGAACGACGCAGGCATTTTGGCTATTTGATATTTCGAGGGATCATCTGGAGACATATCTGGAATTTCCCAGTTAGATGTGCCGAGAGTAGTTTCTTGACGAACGGGAGTTGACGCTAATTTGTCAGTTTGGCTGTGAAAGAATGCTGGCTCAACTACAGACGAAAACATAGAAGCTTCCTGTAGGAAATTGAAATCAGACTTTCCGCCGACGGAATCAAGCCATCTTTCGCTAAGCTGAGCGTCTTGTTCAATGCCTGCCTCTATTAAGTTGTCATATAATTCTTGTTGGTGCTCTGCTGAAGAATCTTTTTTTCCGGATAAGATAGACTTAGATATTTCCCCTAAAACTTGTTTCATTTCGTTTCCAAGCTGCTCAACCTTCGCCTTTATAAACTGCGGTTCTATGTGATAGAATCCTGTCCTTAATTCCGAATCTATATGCTGCTCTATGGCTAGATTTTTTCCCCTATTCCATAAATTGTTTAATACAGCGTCCATCTCTGCAATAATCTGCTCATAAACTTGTTTCGAAGCTTTGAGAGATGCCATCTTTCTGTGGTATGACCCATTGATTCCCGTGGCACCCGGTATCTGTCCCGGGGTTTTTCCTTTTAATAATTCAAAATTTATTCTTTTCCTTGGGAATATTGGATCCTTGCCTTTGGCACCATTGACCCATTGTACAGGTCCAAATACTTTATCTAAAAGTAATTTTTGTTGTTTTGGCATATTGGAAATGTAATTATCCATTTTCGCCGTAGGATTATTTTTCGTGTTTCTCTTGTAGGCTATTAACGGAATATCAGCTTCCGATGCTTCCATAATTTCTGGATTCTGCATCGCCAGCTCTAAAGTTGAATTATTATCTACGATAGGATCATAATTATCAATTTTGTCTAATTCTTTATATATTAGATTTAATTTTTTTCTGAACTCTTTTATTTCAACTTGTATACCTTTTGCAGTGGTTTCTTTGGCTACACGGATACTTGAGTTAATTTGTTGTAAATCATTATTTATTCTTTTTAGAATTTCCTCGTCGATTTTTACAGGTTGACGCATACTAATTGCAAAAGATATTATCGCATTAGTTCTATTCAAGAGAGACACAAGACTCATGGATGCGTCGGTAACTTCTTTTTTATCATCCGATTGAATTTCCTGTTTAAGTTCCGAGAGAGCTAGTTTTAGTTCCTCTAAAGTGTTATTCTTTACCTTGGCTCGAACGGAAGAAACTGCACTATTCGCAGCTGAGTCGGTGACCGTTAGACCTCCAGCTTGGAAGTATTGTTTAATCGCATCTTTTAAGTCTTGATCAGTAAACATTTTTCTCTCCTAATAGTAATATGTTCTTATTCATTGTCGATATATGAATGATATTCGGTGCCTCTTTCAAGAAACTGTTCCTTGGAAAACATCTTTGGATGGTAATACTTATCTATAACGTTTTTAACTATTTCTTTATCAAAAGGTCTACACGAGTAACAATCAATAGTAACAAATTTTTTATCTGGTGTGGAGATGGTATGTATCGTTATGGATGACTCAACTAAAAATACAGATCCAGAAAGACCTCTTTTATCCGGGAATTTAACAGCATCCGTTCTAACGATAATTGGCTCGCTTTGTTTAGTCATTCCAATTTGTTCGGTTAATTCATTGAGAAAATCATAAGCTACATTTATGTCATCTAACTTGTCTATCGGATCGCACCCAAATCCATCAACCATATATGAGTATCCGAAAGGTTTTGTTTCTTTATAGATGCTTCTATCTAAATGTATAATCTTACTCTTTGTAATGTCAGGATTTAATTGTTGAATTATGTGTTCAAGGGCAACATCCGGAAGTCCCTCTGGACCACATGTAAAGCAATCAAAATGTAAAAAGTCTTTTTCTGGCCAAAAATGTATAGCTAAGTGCGATGTTGCTAAAAGAATAGTATATGTAAGCCCCTGTGGTTCGAATTTTTTAGAGCATTCCCCAACTATATTCATTCCCGCTTTTTCAGCGGCTTCTTTTAATAAGTTCCCCATTGTGTCTATGTTGTCAAAGTGTTTCGAATTCTGTATGCTGTGCAAATCTGCAATAACATGTCTTCCTACGGAATCATCATCCAACTTTACATTTTCCATTTATTTTATAGTCTCCTGTGGTTAGTGGGTCATTGATCTTCTTCATAATTACTGAATTCTTTATACAGTTCTTCACGATACGAAATCCTTTTGCTGGACTTTTTAGTATTATATTTATTAAAATCGCACTTACAGGTTGAGTTATTGAAAAAATCGCAGCATGGCTCGCTGTGTTCCAGAGGCACATCCATTTGTATTTGATTACAAAAAATAAATTTTCTTCTGGAAATTTTTTTCATTTTATCTCACAAATCTATTTGCTACATTGGAGATAATAATTGGCTTTAAATTGTTATCTACTCCTGTAAACTTAGGGTCATAATCGCTAGAAATAGTCTGATGTCCTTGACCATTAATTTGAGACACGACTTCACCAGTATTTCCAATTCTTGCATCCTGCTGGGCTGCGGGGACTGATAAGACAGGCAACTCTGATGCTCCGTTAGATATTTGTTCTGGATCTGTGATAGTATCTACGGCTCCGTGAACATTTTTCAATTGAGTTTCGTCATTTCCCATTTCAGAAGAGGAAGCTTGAGCGCTACTTCCGCCAGCCGTGGTTCTCAAGTTACCCTGCGCTGGTGTAGCTGCAATGGTAAACGAAGTACCGGGATCCTGTGCGGCCCTGTCGGCTACATCCTCGGTATATTTTAGTAAATCATTATTATTTTTATCTGAATCTGGCATTTTTATCTCCTTATGCTTCTTCTAGCAGTTTTATTAGTTCTTGTCTTGATAAGTTAATATCATTTTTTGACATTTGGAATGATAGCTCAGCGTCTCCTGCTTGTTCTGGTGGAGCTGGGGAAGTCGAAACAAACTTTGGATTTGAAGATTTAGGAAGCGGGGACTTTGTCGTCAATGCTCTTGGTTGTTGATTTATGGTTTGAGGTCTGCTTGTGACATCGTTTCCTCCAAGCCCATACCCAAATCCAGATTTTTTGGTCGAGGAAGGTCTCTTTGTTAATTTATCTATAGAAGTTTTATTACAAAATACAGCCATTTCTTTCTCCTTTGGGTTATTCTTCGCTGAATATACCTTCCTTATTTGTATAAAAAGTAACCTTATTCATATTGAAATATTCTTCATATGGTTCTATGTATATCTGTAGACCGTGTTTTTCCTCGATAATTTGGGAAACCTTGAGCAACTCTCTGTAATAAGTAACTTTATCAGTTTTTTCTTCAATTTCTATAGTTATTTCAAATTGATAATCATCTTTATCTAGGTATTCATTTTCTTCTCCGACTCCGGGAAGGGAAAATCTTTCCGAAAGTATCTTCACGTCGCCAAAATACTTATCTTTTTTCTTAATTTCTTCAAAAAAATCATCTATTAGGTGATATTGGACTGTTTTGAATCTAAATCCTATCCCCTCTAGTTGTGGGCCGGAGTCTATTTCCTCTTCGGCTTTTTTGTAATTTGATATTTTCGAATATGCATTTAATATTTTTTTATTCATTTTTTCCTCACCAAGTGTGCCATTGGGATTTTTTAGAATTTAGACTTGCCTCGATATTTTTGTTTTTATTCAGGACATCCCGAAGACAGGATTGAATTTTTCTAACCATTGCATCTTCTGATTCTATGCTTAGACATTCCCGGATTCTTTGGGGGAGTGGTTGAAATTCTGTTTCTTCTTGTGAATCCTCAGGAGCTGAAAAAAAATCGTTATCCATTACATTCCCTCATCGCTTCTGTGATCATATAGTAAGTCCATTTTTTGATTCAAGAATGGACAAAAACCGACACCAAGAGTAGAAAAATCGCTGGATATTTCTTGCAGGAAATTCTTCTTTGGAGATGTGCACACATATTGAACTTTTCTTGGATATGCGGAATCTCTTGGAACTTCCGAAAACTCAGAAATATTATCTGTGGATCTACCCGTGGTTTGGGAAATTACACTTGGGTCTCCATAAGAGTTTAATCCAGATGACAATACGGTAGATGTTTGATTTCCTCTAGTGTTATTCTCCATTCCCAGATAGGGACAACCAATACAAAACCAAGACACAGTCCCGGCATCCAGCTTTCTATCCTGCGATGGATCCGGGAACTCAGAATTTTGAGAAACAGTACCTGACATGGGAACTCCTATTAAAGAACTATCCTTAACGTAAACCTTTGCATTTGATATGTGTCTTGATTGGAATGATAGGATCTATCCCCCAGCTCTTTGTTCATTGCGAGCGTACCTGAATACACGGTTCCATCGATTCTATCTTCCCAATAGTTGGTTACGTATCCACTGTTAACTCCGCTTTCGGCAGGCTGCGCATTATCTATAGATCCAGTTCTAATCCATACTGGAGTGATCTCATTCGAGACCATTATTCCAGAAGGGCCAACAGTTTCTTGACTTCTTATATAAGTTCTGGATTCAAATAAAGCTTCGGTTCCACCCGGTACAACTGGATACTCATTTTTAACTATTATGTTTTGTAGGGAAAACGTTCCAGACGCATGAGTAACGAAGGCATCATACGTGGCAGAAGAAATTCCAGAGAAAACTACAAATCCATTTCCATCGGTAGTTTCTGTCCCAGTTGTTTGATAAGTTTTTATTCCTCTGATATTATCATTTTCCAGAACTTGTTTCAAATCAACCGTTAGCCCGGGCAGAGCTACATTGTTGGTGTCTATTATTCTTCCCTGTAAATTGACTTCGTAAGCCATCTGTTACTCCTTGTTTTGTTCTGTATATTCATCCAAAATAGTTCTAGTGGAACTTTCCAACCCAGACTTTCCAAATGTATTGAAAATAGTCTTTTTGAAATGATCAAACCTAGAATCGTCTAGAGCCATTCGGACATTATTAAGAACAATTTTCATTGTTTCTTTTTGTTCTTCGAGAAGTTTTCTTTCTAAATCTTCTCTCTCAGAGGGATCTAACATCTGATTCTCCTTGCCCCGGTCCGCCCTGACCTTCGGGTGCAGTTCTTTTGTTACGCTTCTGATTTCTGGCGTTGAGTGGTAAGAATTGCTCCACCGTCTCTACTCTGGCGGGGTCCATTTTAAACAAATACTTTCTTTGTTCCTTGTTTGTTGGAATTCTTTTTTGTTGTGGATTGCCAGTCTCCGGATCTTCTGAGTGATTTTTGAAAAAATCATTGTCGGATTCGGCGGCGGTGATGTCTCTATGTGATATTCTCATAAAATCCTTATATATCAATAATTTAAGGGGATCGACTAGCGTGCCCAATCCCCTTATTCTAGTCTACTTTATTAGAAAATTATAAAAAATTAAGCTTTTTATTCAAAAAATTCAACAAAATAGACATTTAAAATTATGTCTAATCACCCAAACCAATGAGTAAATACTTTCCAAAACAATAAATTACCAAAAGGAGCATCATACTTTACTCTATTTATAACCATTGATTGATCGCCTATCCAAGGACAATACTTATATAAACTAAAAGACGCTGAATTTTTAAGCATTATATTTCTTTTTTCAGAACTTCTATATTTAAGTGGATACGCATTGTTTTTTTCTCCGTAATTAAACCACTTCGTGCAGGTAAGGACAGCACCCAATAGCTGGTTATCCATACCTTTCCACTTTGAATTATCTCCACCGTCTGTGGCTCCCACGCCTAATGCATAATCAAGCCTTCTTTGTCTAGTGGGAAGCGTCTTTTGGGAAATTAGACCCTGTTCTTTTTGTATATGGGTAAGGATAACTTGAGGAGACAATCCATTATCTCCACAGTGCTTTGCCATCCAATATGAAGTTAAATGATCATTTATTTTGTAGTCTTTCAAAAAAGAACCCTTGGATACTAGGAATTCCTGAATTTGATTCTCATTCATAGAAGAAGCGTCGAGCCATCTTTCATTAGTTATAATCATTTCAGGATCAAAAATGGGTTTAACTTTAGCGATCATAATTTCTTTCGATTTGGGTTCGATTTTTATTCCCGCAGGAAGTTCGACAGATTTTTCCGACTTTGGTATAAAATTATCAATTTTCGAGGAGGAATTTCCAAATAAAACACCCTTCCAAAAATTAAGGGCATATTTTAAATATTCAATCATTTTAAACCTTTCTTCACTTTTTGTTTATTCCGCAATGGGAGCAAGACTTATCTTTTCTATTCGTTATACTTTTACACTTAGAGCATCGTTCGGTGTAATCGTCGTGAAGTCCCAAAAATTTCTTGCTGACTTTTGAAGTCTTTTTTATCTCTAAATTAAATTTACCCAATATTGCCTCAATAGTCTGGTGTATTTCTTTGGACTGAAATTTTAAAGCCTGATTCTCTTTTTTTAAATAAGTTACCATGGAGGATAATTTTTCAACCTCTTTGATAAGTGCCGATTGGGAAATCTGTAGATTTTTTTGCAGATTAGTATACCGCTCTAATTTTAAAGTAACATCCCTAAATTCTTCTATCGTTACGAAGTCTTTATTTTCAAATGGATTGTCTTGGGGCATGAAAGCCTCCAGAGTGTTTAAGTTAATTAATAGTTTCCGATATAAGCTCTATCACCTACGCCTATGCTATTTCTGGAGCAGTATCCCATATTCGCCTCTATTACCCACGCTATAGGAATGTTCTTGTAAGTTGTATACAGGCTGCTTCCATCCATTTTTAACATGGGTATTATGTCTACAATTTTCATATCATTACCAATAAACAATGCTTCTAGATTAAATCTAACATTTTTCATATAAAATTGGGGTCTATATCTTCCGTAAGTTCTAAATATCATGCCACGATTGTTCGGAAGCATATTTCTGTGCATCAATCCTGTTTCTCTATCACTTTGAGACACGGCAAATTCGCACACAAGAATCCTTTGATTGATTCTTACGCTCATCGTTGGGAATCCAGCTGTACGAATGTCTCTATTAGATAATTTAATCATTGACATAATTTATCACCGTTCTTGTATATTAATTTAGTAAGACGTTCAAATGCCCACCATCCACAGAT
>Ga0307377_10007975_pt1 | contig 10816 bp, 11 predicted proteins | sample TR3MG_FD_202535 | JGI IMG/M metagenome (GOLD analysis project Ga0307377, IMG submission 202535) | Soil microbial communities from Risofladan, Vaasa, Finland - TR-3 | ecosystem: Environmental > Terrestrial > Soil > Coastal area > Acid sulfate soil | place: Finland: Risofladan, Vaasa | collected... | reverse complement strand
CCCCACCAATTTACAGTAACAATTGATAATTTATGCATCTTATATCCCACACTGTTCTTTATCATTTTTAATCTTCCACATCAGTTAAAAAAGTATTATCAGGAGCTGTATAACAATTATAATCTTTTCGGGGGATTTTTGTCTTCCAATCCCCGTATCTCAATTCAAGATATTCTTCAATATGATTTGGTCGTAAAAAAGAAGAGCCCAAAAATTTTATTTTTACAAGATCTGTATAAAATTTCAAAGGGACGACTACTTTCCGAATTGGTTTATGGTTTTTATAAAAATAACAATATGCGATTTTCCTTTTTGAATCCCTCATATTAAAATAAAGATCAATCCTGCTACCTTCACGAGCCAAAACAATTTCATGACCAGTCCCATTATATTCCCAATGATTTTTTAAAATAAAACCCTTTTTCTTGGCTTCATCTATAATCTCTGGGATATATATTCTATATGCATCCCAAGTTCCTAAATCAATATCATCCTCATCCCCTTCACAAAAAGTCCTGTCTCGATATTCCCCTAATACAGTTCCACAATCCAACCAAAAAACTATATTCAATTCATCTAAAATTTTCTTCATATCTAAAAGATTTGCCTTAGCATGCTCTTTCAAAGAAGATTCTTTTGTACTTCTTCTCCTCAAAATAGATCCCTTTTTTGCAGAATCCCCTGTCTTTAGATACAGTCCCCAAATATCAAAAAACAATTGCCTTCCATTTTTCTTTGCTTCCTCTGACGAAAATGTTTCTTGCTCTTTAATTGTCTGATTGCCTAAATGTTCAATACTTGCATCGTGTAAATACTCAATCGAATATCCTTCCTTCCTCGCACGAAAACAAAAATCAGTATCTTCATACCATGCTGGGGAAAACCGTTCATCATATCCTTTCAAGGCCTCAAAGATTTCTTTCTTTATTAAAAGTCCTCCAGACCCAACATACATATCTCTTTGTACACTCTTCACAGCCTCAAAATCAACTGGCTCAGAATCTTTCCCATCTACCACTCGCCATAAATTCGTTCCTACCAAATCCTTCTTCAATGCCAACATTCTCGAAACTACATCTGAGGGAACAAATTGATCATTATCAATAAAAAATAAATACTCTCCATTTGCATGTTTTGCTCCCTGATTCCTTCCTATCCCGCACCCCAAATTAATTTGATTTTTAATATAAATAATCTTCTCACCCATTGCCCATTCCTCAGTCTCATCTGTACTTCCATTATCTATAAGAATTATTTCATCACAGCCTGTACTTTTCAAAAGGCCAATACATTTCTTCGTTAATCCAACAGCATTATGGCAAACAACAATCCCAGATACGCTGCCAGAGATAGTCTGAACTATTTTCCTACTCTCTTCCTTCTTCTTTTCAATAACTTCTTTTTCCTCTTTTTTTTCTTCAACAGTTTTAATGATCCAAGAAGTTCCCCCACAAGATTTATGTATACAGCTAAAAAGATCTTTTGGAGAAACCAAAAATTCTTGATTACAAGTAGTACAAGTTGCCACCAACTCTTCATCACAAAGAAATATTACGTCACTACAACCACAAGATTGACAACCAATATACACATTACGTCCTTCTACAACTGGCCCTTCTATTTGACACTTTATACATCTTTTCTTAATCATTGACAAACCCTTTTCCTTTTTTTAAAGCAGGGAGAAGCTTTGCAACTCCTCCCTGCCCATCACTAACTACAGCCGGAGGACGTTATTCTGCAGCAGTGATAATTCTTACAAACCCATTAGGCAATGCAATAGCCAATGCCCATCTCTGATAAATTTTGAATCGAATTCTGTTCGTAGTGAACAATCCATAAGGATCAACTTGCAATGCTGTTGCTCCTAACCTTCGACCAACACTGAAATATTTCAAGTTTCCAAAGTTGATAAAAGCGGTTGACACACCCGTAGCAGAAGTCATTTTTGGAACTTCAGAATAAGGATAACCAAGCACCTGTCCACTCATTGGTGCTCCCATATTCTCGTAGAAGATAGGTCTGTTATTATCATCTGTCATAATTCTGACATAATGAAATACAGCACCATTCCACCACCATCTGGCACCTTCCTTTTTCATTCCATCCAACCTGGAAATTGCCAGAGAAAGTTCTTTATGAGACAGACTTGCAAAAGTTGAAGATCCTGTCCCCATATTCACCGAATAACCGCACTTGGCAGTTAACAGACCTGAACAAGGACTCCCAGTTCCAGTAAAACCCTGTTTGTCCAATTCCTGACCAGCAGCTTCACCCATAGTCTCAGTCAACCAGGAAACAATATCAGACCGAGCATCTGCCAAAGTCATCTCTCTAACTGCTGTATATGAAGTCAATTCCTCAGCAGTCAATTCAACTTCAGAAATAGTCGGATCTGACTGACCTGAAGTATTGCTCCAAGCTGTGGTGGTCGTTCCAGTTTCAATTGGCCAACTCTGTTTCTCAGAGGTCATCTCCCAGATTCTGGCATACTGCAGAATCCTGGATTTTTCCCTGGAAAAAGCCAAAATTTCAGATTCCACAATATCAGGAACAGGAAAGGTATTACCACTATCACCAAGAGCAGTTTTCGTATCAGCCATTCTACCATAACGAGTCTCAAACGCCTCTTTGTCCTTATCCGTAGCTCGAAGATTACTGGCTTTCAGAAACAGAACAAAATATTCAGCAAGCACTTTCCGTTTTTCCTCTGTCATATCGGCATGTGGGTGCTGAAATTTGTTCATCAAAGCCTTGCCCTGTTTTGCCATATCATAAGGAGCAAAAAGCTCATTACCTTCTTCAACACTCATTCCAGGCTCAATCTTAGGAAGTGGAAAACCTTTCTTTACTGCTTCCTGATAAGCAGCAAGCTTCGCTTCATTCTCATCGATCTTATCCTTCACTGAATTTACACTCTTTGCCATATCACCAATAATCCCAGCCAGTTCCTTCATTGAATCATTCTGCAAATTCAAATTAGAAGCTTCAACAGGTTTAGGCCGAACATACTCTTTCCCATCTTCAGTGAATAAAACCAAATTGATATCCACCAACTGATCGACAGTTGCTTCAATCAATTCTCCTTTTTCATTCTTTATAAACAGCTTCATCATTCAATCTCCTTACTGCTTTTCCTAAGTTCTTGATCTCTTCTCTCAATTGTTCAAGAGAAGCCTCATTAACAAGATTCGATTTCTGAGGTTTAAGCTCTTCGCCAACCACAGAAGTTCCTAAGTCATTATGACCAGAACTTTTCGGATCCAATATAGAATCATAAACTGTCTTTTCCCTTTCAGGAATAACAGTCTTTAATTCCTTCACCACATCTTCCACTGTTACTTCCTTCACCCATTGTAATTCAGACCCGATAGGAATAATCAGTAATTTTACATCTTTTCCAAATGCTTCTTTAATCTGTGCTGCAAAAGCTTTTCTAGTAGTTTCATTCATATGCTCAGAATTTTTATATACCAATACACCCTTCATTAACTCCTCAGTTTCTATTTCCTCCTCAACTACACCAGTTAGTTTACTTCCTTCAACATCTTTGACCTCTTCATTTTCAATACTTTCTTGCCCTGGCCCAGGTCTTTCCTCTCTTCTCATCTTTCCACCACATTCAGAACAAACTATATCCTTACAATGTTTCTCAGATTCTTCCAAATGTCCACAAGCAATGCATTCACAAGAAAACTTTTCCTTCTCTTCTACCTCTACTTTAAACTCCTTTTTCTTACTACGTCTCTTAATAGGGACTACTTCCTTACCTACTTCCTCATCAGAAGCTACCGTATGAAAAATCTCTTCCACTTCCTCAGGAACTACTATTGAAGCATCTAAAGTTTCATCAATAACTTCCAATTTAGTTTCAGCATATTCCCCTTCAATTTCCTCTTTCCGTTCTGGATCAGGAACCGAAACATCCCCAATCAAATATTTTGCAATATCTTCTGGAGGAATATCAATAAGCTTTTTCAATGATTTCATTCCCCCCAAACTTTCCTGTAACGCTGTCGGATTGCAGGGCACTGGACATCCAGATAGCTCTAAAAGAATCTGTATCAAAAATTCTCTTGGATCACCCCAGCCCTCATCATCAGGTTCCTTCTCCAATTTTTCCCACTTCTTAGGAATAAAGCCTACTGAAGATGCATTGATTTGTTTGATATTATACAAAGCAAGAATCAAATCTGCAAATTCAAATAATCCTTCAGGAGGAAACTTCTCTTCAAATACCATGCGAGTAGGATTCCTTTTCTTTATCAATCGCCTTGCTGCAGCAATTGGAACTGAAGAATAATTATGCGCCCAAAGCATAACAGGATTATTAAGAAAATCCTTTATATCCCATCCCTTTACTCGTATGATATCTCCCTCCCGATCCTTTGTCTCATCCGTACCTACTATTGTTAATGTACGATCTTTCATATCCACTTTTTTCTCTATCTTCACACCCGATCTAAAATACGAAGCAAATACCTTTTCATTGGTCCCAAAAAACGGATCCAGTACTGGATTTCCGCTTTTGTCCAAAATTTCCTGTGCCATTTTTATTCTCCTTCTTCTATTGGTTCAGTTTCTTCATCTTCAATTTTTGCAATTTCCACACACCTGCAATTGTGTGCAACAAATCCCTTTGCAACATAACTTTCATCTCCTTCTACTGCAAAATTATATAGCCTACGAGTCCACCCTAACTTCCATCGTTCTATTTTACCAACTTCCCAATCAACTTGAACAAAAGTTCCAGAGTGATTCAACATATTTAAATCTATAAATTCCCATTTCGGGTGCTTAAATCCATACCAAACATGAGCAATCTGATGATCTGGGTATTGAAGCAAAATCTCTAAATCTCTTTTCTCCTCATGCTCTCTTCTATTTTCAAATGATCCATGATAAACTTCACTATCACACTCTATAAATAACTTTTCCTCTGGGAGATAAAAATCAATACGCCTTCTGCCAACCCAAAACTGCTGCTCATATATTCTATTTTGTCCACCTAAAAAAGCCTGCATTTTTTTCTCTATAGAAGAACCACCTGTCCAACCAATTTTTCCTACAGTCTTAAAAGCAGTTTTCTTTATCATGTTTAATCTTGATCCCCAATTCCTTTCCATCCCCTCTAATCCTTTTTGCAAAAATTCTTCCTTATTCTCTCTCATCATTTTACCTAAATAACCACCAACACCATATTTCTCAACAACTGCTTTCCTCGCTTTTTTAGTAATCTCAATTTTATCTCTTGTTCCATTAGCATATTCAACTTTTAATTGAGCACTCGTTTTTTTACTCATAAGTTTTCTATGTTTAGGATCACTCCATTGTCTATCTGTAATGTCTAAACTCAAACAAATCCTTGAACAATACTTTTTCCAATATGGTATTGAAGTTCCACATCTTGCACAATAGGAACCCATAATTTTAATTTTATCCCCTACCTCAACTTCCTCTGCATTTTTCCAAGTACCGTCTGCCATAAAAATTGGATGCCCTGGAGTTACTGTAATATTTTGATCTAACCTATTCTTTAAAGTTATTTTTATCACATCACCGTTATATTTAGGTCTTGCTGATAACCGAAGAACCTTTTTAAACCTATTCTTATGAGTAAGTACTAAATCACCTACTTTAATATCTGAAATTTTCTTCCACCCAATATCTGTAAAAATTCTAACTCTTGGACTTATAAAACAATTAATAACTTGATGCCCTAATCCATTCCAATCTCCTGGATATAATACTTCAGACCCATCATCAAATATCCAAGATTCTCCAACCCGAACACTTGTTCCATGTAATCTTTTATGTGATTCCCTTACTTTTTTTCCATCCAATGCAGTAAACCATTCCTTCTCTCTAAATCCAGATCCTTCCAAAGCTGCATGTCGGCCAAAATTGGAAGCCCCGACTACTTCTGTCCGGGCGATTGTCTTTGCCCGACTGTTAGCCATGGTCATTACACCTTTTAACTTCTCTGCAATTTGAGGTATACTTAATCCTCCCTCCGCTCCCTCTTGACAAACTCCACGAATCTGACTTTTTACTGTATCCACTATCCCTGTAACTTTATTTGGTTTTAAAGCTAAATATTCAATCACTGCAGGATCTGACAAACTAAAATTAATCCCTATCCCTACTTCCTCAATAAAAGAATCTACTCCTACCTGTACTGCCTGTTCATATATTGGAGAAGAATATTTTCTTATCAAATCTGCTTCTTCCATAAACTCTTCAAGTCTCGCCCACTCATAAAAATCAAGAATTCCTTTTGCTGATTTAGTTTCCTCTTCCAATTTCTTTAATATCTTTACTCGCATTTCCCAAAAAACCCTTTTCACTCGTTTTGTAAATAATCCTTCAATAGGATCTGTTCGAGCAATAAAGTTTCTCCAAATCTTTTCCTTCCTTATCTTTTCCATATTTTCAGTAAAATCTTTCACTTCTCCTATCACTGCAGATACTTCTTCAGCAACTGCTACAATTTCCTTATCTACTGGACCTGGCAACCTTTTAAGTCCTTCCTCCTCCTGCCCAGGAGCCTTTGGTTCACCAATTATTGGAACCATATTCATCTGGATCCAAGCATACTTTCTCCAAGGAGCATCTTCAAATCCTAATTCCAATCTCTGATTTGTTTCCTCTGCTGTATATCCCATCTGCCATAATTTATAAGCCTGATCCACCTTATTCTTAAACTCTTCCTGCAACGCCTCAATATTACTAATATCAAATGCCACTCGCATCTTTGGATCATTTCTAAAAAACACAAAATTCAAGGCACTTGTAATCAATCTCATAATTGGTAAATTTACATCCTGCCACCATTCCCTTTTCTGCTCTCTTGCAGTTGAATAATTAAGATCATCTGTGATTGATATAATAGATTTCTTCATTCCAAATATCTGTAAAAGTTCATCCCTACTATATCGTCTTAAATCAATAAATTCCATATCCCTTTGGTTTAATCCTGTCTGCTCATATTTCAATCCACCTTCCAATATCATCAATCTATGAGACTTCTTATATCCTCTATGAGTATCCCTTAATCTTGACACCAACCTTTCATGCTGCTTATCTCCCAAACTTTTATCTGTATATAAAACTCCACCAGGGGCAGCACCAGAATCAAAAAATACATCATTATATTTTGCTGCTTTATAATCACTCAATAATGGTAATCTTCCCGCATCAAGCGGAGCCATACCCATAATTGGATCATCTGGATCAAAAAATCTAATGTGTGCTACCTCATCATATTCTAAAAATATTCCCTGAGCATTATCATCTGGTTTATATTTCCATCCTGCTAAATGTCCATTTGGCCCCATCACTTTTTCCATATGCTTCTTTTGTGTAATCCATAATGAATCTGGATCCCTCCCTGAAGGTGGGAAAGGTATAGACCATACATTCCCATGCAACATTAAATAAGATACAAGAGCTTCAATATATGTATATCTATCCATAATATAATTTGGCCTTAAAAATAACTGAGACCATGGATGCTGATCATCAAGTGGTTTCCAAACCTTCCCAATCTTACTATAAACTGCCAAAGGTATTTGAGAAATTGCTTTCGCTGTAGTATGAATACAAGTAAATACCAAGGCACTTTTCTTATATGGATTACTTGTCACCTGATCTGTATTTGTAAGCTCCAAATTTTTCAAAAATACAGAATCCCAGCTCTTCCTGGAATCTGCAAATTTATTTAATAATAACTCCCACCGTTTCATAAGGGGCCACCTTTTTAACTATGCACATCCTGAGACATAAATTCAACAATAGGCTTTATACCCCTTACAATCCAGAAACCTACACATGAAATAATCATGATCCATTTTACACCTACAAAAACATTCTGAGTAATTATTTTAATTACTTCACCTACTACTTGATCCATCATATTTATTCCTCTTCTACTGGTTTCCAAAGATCCCAAGCTGTCCAATCATATTCCCCACCATTCTCATGTACTAACCAAGTGGTCTGTGATGGAGGAGCATACCTTCCCTGTCCCTGATCCAGCGCACTGGCACCAGAAACAGAACCTCCAACCATCCACCAAGGAGAATTCAAAGGTGCATGAAAATGTCCCATTACAATTTTATCAAATCTATGCTTCTGCCACATTCTCTGAATTTTCTCTGGATCATCCATATCTGCAGCTGAAGATCTCTGCATCCTTCTCACTGCTTCTTTCCCTGCTTTTCTATCCATACCATAATAAGGAAATCCAGCCCAACCTTTAATCGTATGACCATGAAAAATCAAATAAGCTTTCCTTTGAACCTTTACTACTGTCTGCAGCATTGGATACAAATTAAATTCAATATTATCAATCTGGGAAACAGCTTGCTCAATAATCACTCCAGCAAGATAATTATATGAATTATATCCTGCCTCTTTATACTGATATTTCTCAGTTAATCTCGAATGATTATCAGCTGTCACAAATTCTACTCTCACCTTCCTAAAATGTGCAGCCAGTTGTCGTAAAAACTCTGCAATAAGAAATCCCACTTCTGCAGTTTGCACTGGACACGGAACTTCATTGGTCACTGATAACTCATGATGAATATCTCCAGAAATCAAATCTCCAGTAATTAAAACAACTGCTTCGTGAATAGTATTATTTTTCCTGTGATCGTCCACCCAACGAATTCCTTTTGGAAGTAAAGAATTTAAAATCCTTTGCTTTGCAATCTCTCTACTATACCCTCCAAAACTCTCTACCTCATCCGCATCTTGATGCTCTCCAAAATGAATATCAGTCAAATGAAATACTGCAGAACTTTCTCCCCCAACTCTATCCTTTGGTATTTCATACAACTGTTTATATGGAGTCAACAAAACCACATTATTAGCAATTTCAGAAGCAAGATTTTTAATCGTGCCTTCATCCAATCGCAACCTCTTGATAGTACTTTCATACTCCAAAATCTTCGCACGTAAAGCCCTTATCTGAGGATCTGGCTCTATTTGATCCTTTAATTGATCTGGAGTAATTGCTTTCTTTAAATTATCTTCATTAAACATACAAACCTCCTTAAAGGACATCCATCTTTCGTCTAATCTCATTCAAAGTTTCTGCATCTCCCCAATAAAGTTTCCCTCGAACAGTTAACTGATTCGCTTGAAACTTTTCAAGATTTCTTATCTGGGGCCAAATACCTACAGGAACACCTAACTCTGCTCTGAAATCTCCATCCAATTCTACCTTACCTTCCTCTGCCAATTTCCTTATTCCATCACTTGTCACCTTGACAACATCCACTTGCTGCTTAAACTCTTCGGCATTAATCCCACGTCTAAACGTATCAGGAACTGCCATAGAAATGACCCCTTTAAATTTATTTACTTTACTTGAACCTACAATTCGATCAGAACCCCTTACTTTCCTCATTAAAGTTTTAGCTGTCCCAAGACTAATACTAAGACCTCCTGCTATTTTCCGATAACCAAAATCGGGATGCTGTCTAATATAATCCAATTGTGCTTCTCCTGCCGTAATAACACTAAAACCCTTTTGCTCACCCATAATGTCCTCCTTAATTCTTGGAATAAAACTTTACCATATTATTTACAGCCTTTTCTAATGATTCCACCTTTTCAGTGACTACAGCAGTCTGCCCCTTGACAATTGCCTCCAGTCGCTGTATATTAACAATACAAGTTTCTTTAGTTACATACTTTCCATTATTGCCATTCTGTTTCTTAGTTCTCGTTTTAATTGCCACAATCACAACAGCAGATATAGATGTAACTGTACCAACAATTGTAAGTGCAAGGGGCATATCCAACATTATTTTTTCTCCTCTTCCTCTTTCTTCTTATCAGTAGGGATCTGTATCGGTGGTTTCTGTTGCTGATTCAACTTTTCCAAATCAACCTTATAATTATCATTAAGAATATTCTCCAGCTCCAGAATCCTACCAACTACATTATTCAATTGACCTTCCAACTGCTGCCTAAACGGTATAAGCTTTGCAAGTTTTTTCTCTATGTATTCTCTTAAATCTTTTGAAACTTCTTCCCCAGTAAACCCGTTCTTCTCACTCATTTCGATACCCCCTTAAATTTTTCGTAAGTTCGTGCTGCTGAACTACCCAATAAAACAACTACCAATGCCATTGGATCCTTTATCACTGGAACCTCTGGAACCGTATTAATAAAAATCCTTAATACCGGTGCAATCACCCAGCCATAAGCCAAAGCGGTCACACAAATCCAACCAACCATTGGCCTCCACCCAGCCACAAGAAAAGTCCTGTGGCTGGATTTGGTTTCCTTTAATTCTGTTTTCTCTATTTCCTGATCCATCAATTTCCTCTACGGGTAACAGTCGATGTACCTGCAATCAATTCCGGCTCATCAACATGCATTGATTTCCAGGTATTATATGCAACCTGACTATAGCCAATTACAATAACTGACCAAACTGCAATATTTGAGATGCTCAAATTTACCTTACTAATCAATGCCGCAGCAAATCCAGTCAAAGCGGATAACCCAATTGCTACCAAAAACCGTGCCCATTTTTCCTTCAAAGCCTTTTTCACTTTCTGAATAATAAATGGGGAAAAGGCAGTCAATAAAGTAGCCAGTACCAACGGCAAAGCATCACCTACAGTTGTCCAAGTCGTATTCTCTCCAGCAATACCCAGACCTGAAAACATCAATACAAAAACCATCACAAACAAACCTACATTTTTTACTCTCATTTTTAAATCTCCTTTTGTTTAAAAGTTAATTCCAATATACCCAAAAACTTTTGTCCTCCTTTCATTTATGTTGCTGTCAACAT
>Ga0307377_10007974_pt1 | contig 10816 bp, 7 predicted proteins | sample TR3MG_FD_202535 | JGI IMG/M metagenome (GOLD analysis project Ga0307377, IMG submission 202535) | Soil microbial communities from Risofladan, Vaasa, Finland - TR-3 | ecosystem: Environmental > Terrestrial > Soil > Coastal area > Acid sulfate soil | place: Finland: Risofladan, Vaasa | collected... | reverse complement strand
ATTGTTCCATGCGCCCCAGCACTAGAAACTACTTCAAATGTACTAATGTACGTTGTAAAAGCCCCAATATCCCATGGAATAGGATCACCTGCAGGAGGCCATGCTTTACCAAGAATATCAACTTTAATACCGTTGCCATTCTCAACACAGTCTTCATATGCTCCTCCAAGACTATCAAGGTTATAAGCAGCCCCCTTAATACTCGTGTCAGTTATACCAAGAATAAAATTTGCTAAAGTACCATCTTGATTAGCGTCGTCACTATTTTTATAAGATAACACATTTGTTAAACATAGGTTACTTCCTCCAACTGAACCTGGCATATATAATATAGCACTACTTGAAGAGTTCGCATTAAAATTAGTATGAGTGTTTATATAAGCCCCAAGGAATGCAGCGGATACTGGGTTATCCATAATCTTGCCATAAGTATTCAGCATTCTAAACGAGTTTACACCACTGATACCCCCGCTAGTAACAACCCTATCTCCAAAAACTGGCGTAACGCATGCAAACCCTGTGCAGTTCATTACATATGTATTTTTATAATTATCGTTTCGTATAAAATCTCTATTGATGTTGTACCCAAGACAGCACCCTATATAAGCATAATTACCCCTGTAAGGATCATTAGGATATAAACCAGCTCCACCAACTATAATACCAAAACGAAGATCATGAAATATACAAAACTGAACAATTACCGGAAAAAGATAATTCGTGTTCAAAGCATGAATAACAATTCCATCATTCGCTCCATTATCTCCACTAAATTCTACCCCATCAATTCTAAGATAGTTAATAGACCCTGTTGAATTAGAGTAGTAATTTAAACAAACACCACTGACTGGAGCTAATACAAAACATGATCCTTCGATTCCGTTATATCTATTTGTTGATTTTGATCTTATCCATACATAACTTGCAGAATCTGTTATAAAATACCTGTTTGAAAATGACGGCCCTAATTCAACATTTTCTGTACTTACAAAGGCTTCACAATCAAGAATCAGACGCGTACCTGCTGCGGCAGTGAGATCACTACCTTGCGAAGTAATGTAGGCATCAAGAGCAGCATTTATGAGCGTGTATTCACCAGTTCTAGCTGGTACGTTCAACGAGTTAGATGCTCCAGTTTTGATTGTGATTGTAAAATCAACTGCCATTAGTTTAATGGTCCCAATCTTTTACTCTTAATTGCTCTACCCAATTGCTTGCCTATAGCAATTACGTCAGCTTCAGTATTACCATTAGACGCCACTGAAATATTAATGTTTCCAAAATTAGTGGTAGAACCACCTCTTTCAAAGTTCCGAACACCACTATTCATACCAACAAGTTGACTATAGAACTTCTCGGTAGCACTCTTGTTCACAACAAACTCACCTCTACTTAGATAAGCTGGGATATTATCAGAACCATGCCCACCAAGTGCGAAGTGTTTAGCAAGACCACCAAGACGTTCAGTTGTAGGTATAAATGCAGGTATATTTGCAGCCCAATTAATTTTTGATCGCTGTTCTAATAGAGTATTACCTTCACGATAAAGCGTATTGATTCTTTCTTGATTTTCTATCTGTTTAGTACCCTCACCAGTAAGTTCAACTACTGTTTCATTCAAGCTATTCGCTGCAATTTTAGCTTCTTCGAGACCACTTTTTACAGTTTCATAATTTTCGGAAAGGGCGTCTGACAAATCAGTAACGACCTTTGTATCCAGTCCTTCACGTTCTGTATCAAGTAAGGCTATTGCTTCTGCTTTAGCAGTAGCACTTTGTTTTCCTAAGCGAATTTCTTCAATCTTAGAATCAATCAACGCCTTTTGTCTATCAAGCTCATTGGTTATATCCTCAGCACTTTTAACCTTCTCTCTGTTCAAATCCTTATTTGCTTCAACAAGTTTGCCTACAATTGCCTGAGCTTCTACACTTTTCTCATTTATAAGAGTCTGTGTACTAAGAGATTTTTGCAAATTATCAAGTCTTGATAGAGCAAATTTAACTTCTAATGTAGAATTCTTTCCACTTTGGAATCCAAGATCAGCTAACTTAGAAGTTATAGGTAATAACTGTTCAAGAACAAGCTTATATCTAGCTAGTTCAATGTTATCTAATTTATGGTCTTCGAGTATATCTTCTACATGAGCACTTAACGCAGCAAAATCAGTTCTTTCTTTTCCAGTTAATTCATCAACAAGTTGTTGAGTACCTACTCTCGATAGTGCTAAATCCTGTTGCTCAAGTGCTGTCCTTGCTGCAACTTCTTGCTCAGCAATGCTGGTTCTAACTAATGCAAGGCGATCTGCTGTTAATTTAGCCTGCTTTAAACCCTCTGCTAATCTAGTTTGGGCAGCATTGACTGCAAGTGTATTAATTGAAATTATACTTTGTTTCTCGAAATCACTTGAAATCTTGTTTAATTTATCTATTTTAGACTGATTATTGAGATTTCCATCATAATACTTATCTGTTAAAGCTATTAATTCAGCAATATCACTTTTAAGTTTGTCTGTACCAGTTGTTATAACTTTTGGGTCTGTTGCTGCTAAAATAGCCCTTCTTGCTTCCTCATTAATTGCTGCATTAAGCTCTTCAAATCTTTGAGCATCCGCAATATACCCAAGTCTCTTTTGATTTTCTTCTTCTTGTGCCTTTAATCTAGCTTGTTTTAACTCTTCTACAAATGCAATTTCATCAGCATTGGAAGCTTTTAATTTCGCATTAACATCAACTTGAAGATCAGTTAATTCCTGTGCAGCAGCTATCTTCAGTTCAAGATTTGTTTTCTCACTCGCATAATTACTATTAAGGAGCCTTATTTTGTACTCAAGTTCATCAATTTCTTTATTATTAGCTTTTTCCTTAGCCTTATTAGTTAAGTCAATTAGTGTCTTCTCTCGACCAATAGCTTTAATGCGATCATTAGCCCACATTTTTTGCGCTATTGCTTGTTTTTCTTCCAATTCCTCAACTAATTTAGCTTTAGCTCTTGTGAATTTCTCTTCTACTTTACTTAGTTTTTCTGCACCCTTTGCTGCAGCCGCCAAAACCTTCTCATCATTCTTGGCATCATCTGCTGCAAATTTTGCTAATTGATTATAAAGTTGTCGTCTACGTTCCAGTAAAGCAAGTACAAGGTCTGCATCCTGTGCATCTTTAGCTGCAACAAGTTGTTTATTTAACTCTTCCTCTTCTACTCCCAATATTTTAATCTTAGCTAATGCAGTTCGTGCATTAGCCAATTTACTATTTAAAAGATCCTTTTGGTTTTGTAATCCTCTCTTCTGAACAAAGCTATCAAGTTTTTCAATATCTCTATCGGCTGTCTTAACTGCTTTCACTGAATCTGAAACAGCTCTTTCTATGTCTTTTGCAATTTCTTCCAAGAAATCCTTTGTGTCCTTAACGATCTGCTTAATTTCTTCGCTTAAACTGTCAGTATAGTCTAACGCACTCTTTCTTACTAAAGCAGATTGCACATTATAAGCTTGAACAACTTCAATTAAAGCATTCTTCTGTATTTCTACCTCTGATTTAGCAGCAGCTCTAACATGCTCTATACGAGCTTCAAGTAATGTTGTCTGTCTTTTCTCTAACTCCTCTAACCTTTTATAATGATTTCTTATCAAAAGATCAATGCCATAGGCTGCAGCAAGAGATCCAAGTATTATAATATTTGCTCTAGCAGCACCAGATGCTGCTGTTGCGACTTGTTTACTTGCAGTTGCTTGAGTTTGTGCAGCAGCAGTTTGAGCAATTTGAGCCCGTGTCAATACTGCTGTTGCTTTAGCAGTAGCTGCAGTAGCTATCGTCTGCTGAGTTAAAGCTAAAGTAACAGCTCTAGCAGTTTGAGCCCGTACTATAGCTACACCAATAGCTTTTGCTATCACTGGTATGAGTGATAGCCCTAAAACTTTAACTAAAGACTCAACAGCACTAACAATATTAAAGATATTTTTATTTACAAACACTAAGGCTTTTATAAAGTTTTGACCAAGTTCTACAGTGAAGAAGTTTTTAAGTTCATTGAATAGAATTTTAACTTGTTGACCTTCTGACTCCAAAACAAGTTTAACAGCTCTATCATAATCTGTAAAACTATTTCTAATCTCTTTCAGATTCTTATTATAGTCAGCCAAACCATCACCGCTCAGAATCAAAGCACCTGTTAAGCCTCGAATATTATTAAAAAGTTTAGCAGTTTCGTCAGCAGCACCCTCAGTGCGTTCTGCAACAAACGATAAGAAACCGCCAAGACCAAATAATTCAATGCCTTGCTTTGCTGTCTCAACATTGAGTTCAGCAAATACTGCTTTCATTTCCTTAGTTGGTTTGATTAACTTAAGAAAAATGCCACGTAATTGTGTTGAAGCTTCAGAGTATTTTAAACCACGGACAGTCAAAACTGAGATAGTAGCTTGCAGTTCTTCAAGTGATGCACCGGCTTCAGCAGCTACAACAGCAACACGACCAAAGCTAACTGCCATGTCAGAGGCTATCACACGACCTACTTCAATTGTTTTAAAGAAGGTTGCAGCAACCCGTTCTGCATCTGAGGCTTCTAACCCAAAGGATTTAATAGCTGCACCCAAAAGGTTTTGTGAATCAGTTGCTGATGCAACAGTAGCAATTGAGAATTTATTAACAGTATTTAAAAACTCTGTAACTTCTGCTGCTTTAACTACCTGATCAGACAAAGCCTGATATGCAGCCTTGGCTTGGTCAATAATACCAATACCAAAAGCATTTGATAATTCTACTAAAGAATTGGTCCACCTTTCAGTGCTAAAATCAGCATCCTGACTGATCGTCCTAATTTCAGCAATTCGAATGGAGAACTCTTGAGCAGTCCGAACACCTTCTCGCATATAATTCAATAACTTAAACATCTGTGAAAGAAGTACTTGAGAAGTCATCAGTCTTATCATTGACTGCCAACTAACAAGTACCCCACCAATATGCTGACCTAAGGTTTTGAAACCCTCACCAGTTTTACTTAAAGTACCCTGCATCCCTTGCATTGCTTGAGCAACTTGAAGTTGTTTTCCACGAAAACCTTCGACTTGACCCTGAGCAACTCTGCCCCAAAGATTATTAAATTGTCTTTGTGTCAAACCAGCTTGTGCAGCTAGTTGTTCTAAGCCAACTTTCTGCGCCTGAATATTTAAAAGCTGTGCAGGTGAAGCTCCAGCACTAATCACACTTAGAGGACCAGCTGTCACACCTTCCACAGAACGCCTAGCTACTCGTTGCTGGGCTGCTGATCTAGCTTGCTGTAGAAAAGCTTGCTCTAGTTTAATCTTTTCTAAATACTCTGAGCGTAAAGCAGCCTGTCTTGCTTTCCTTGAGGCTAGTTCCTCTGCTGCCAACTTTTTCACTGAAGCAGCGTCACGCTCTCTAAATCTTTGAATGTTAGCAGCAAGTCTAGCTTCAGCAGCTTCTCTACTTTTTATTGTTTGAAGTTGAACGTTTCTTAATTGAGTATCTAAACTTAACCTTAATTGATTTCGCTTAGTAGCTTCATCAATTAAAGATTGTGCAGTAATTTTCTGCACACTTTGTTCTTTATAGATAAGCTGTAATTTATTTTGATGAATTTTAAAGCCAGCTTGCTCAATTTTAGCATTTAGATCAAGTTGACCTTGCCATTCTTTTGCAAATCTTTCCTGAATTAGCTTTAATTTTAATGCCTCACCTTTAGCAAAACGCTCAGTAGTCTGCGCTTCAGTTCCAAGAGCAAGTAAAACAGACTGAGAGGGTGCTCCAGTACTAACCCCTTTAGAACCAGAAAATCTATTTGCTGCCTCTAAATTTGCTAAATATATTTTAAAGCCATCTGCTAAAAGCTTATAGGTAGCAGCATTCTTTTTATTAGCAACATTTACTTTCTCACTTGTATCAACAAATTTTTTAGATTCACCCACAAGACCAGTAAGAACACTCTTTAAAACAGTGCCATCCTGAGCTGTTTTTCGAAAACCAGCACTAACTTTAATACCATCATCAGTCATCTTAGCTGTAATAGCCCCAAGCTGACCACCCATTGCAATGTATTTTTTCCAAGCTTCAACAGCTTGATTTATTGCCTCAACTAATGGCTTAGAGTTACCTAGGAATTCAACATTATTGTCAGTCATCTATTCATCCTCTGGATGAGATGTTATCAGACCTTTTAAAGCCCAATTTTTAAACTCTGTCTTAAGTTGTTCTGCATTCCAATTCTTCTTAATTGCTCTATGAAAAGCTTCTTCTCCTGTCCTTAAAGCACCCCACATACCACCACTAGGGTACTTTAAGAACTGAGGATTTTCATGCAACCACCACTGAAATACAGTAAGTTCTACTTTAAACTTTAAGACAGCCCTAGATGGAGTACCGTAACTAACTGAGTAAAAATTCTCAGACAGAATTTCTCCAGCTGTCTCACTTTTTTGAGCCATATTATTAGAAGCCCATCTGCCATACAAGCCTGAATGTCCAGACCTTGTTTCATGCTTCTTGGTCGCCAAAACCACTCTAAGTTGGAGTAAGAATTTAAAATCCTTAGCCATCTTAAACATTGAAGCAGCTGACATACCAGTATCAACATGAACTTTTGACAACATTGCTATGCCATAGGCTTTTATGGCTTTCTTCCAAAGAACCGTCAAATACTGATGCAAACCCTTAGTCATAATTCTTTCATTAAAATACCGCTCTGGATTAGTCCAGATTCGGCCAAGCTTTATGTTAAACAGACTTTGAGTTGTCATCTTCGTGACTTCTTACAAAGTTGTAAGCCAAAATATGTGCCTGAGTTTCAACATCACAGTCATCCCAACAATCTTTAACATCTGGTGGCTTTAACCCAAGTCGTTCGCATGCTCGCCAGATACTGTAGAGGCTTTTCCTGTACGGAGGGAAGATAATCCTTTTAACTCCGCCTCCTGACCAGCTAAAAAATCCTTTGTCGCCTTGTCTATCTTAGTTTGATTAAGGCCACAAGCATCAATAACAATACCAATAATAGCTGTAATTTCAGCCTGAGAAAAACCACCATCAGTAAGTTCATCTTCCCAATTACTCCAAGTTTCTGGCTTGAGTGGGTCAATAGTTTCCCACTCTAATTCTGGAGTTGCTTTCAAAGACTCAAGAATCATCCAAGTTGTTTTATATCCTGACCATTTGCCAATTGCTTCAAGATATTTTGGGTCTTCGACATTGCTGACGGTAACACCACCCGGTTTCATAACCTTTGGTGGGTTTGGAAGTGGACAAAGTTTCTCAAAATTGTCGTAATTCAGTACAGCTTGTGCTTTAAAAATAACACTAAAACCCTGACGTGGAATTACTACCACCTCAGTTGAACGACCTTCAAATTTTTTACCCGCATACTTCATTTGATAAATCCTTTCTGCACCTTGCTATTACCCCCGCAAGTTAGGGTATTAAAAGATGGTGATGTAGGAAGACCACCTCCCTACACCACCATAGATCAGAGATTAAGTTACAACAAGTGCACCGGAACTGACCTTGGTTGATTTGCGACCAACCTTGTCAATTGCCCAAACCGAAACGTAATGCGTTTCAGCAGTTACCAAACCAGTGAAAGTGTATGTTTCAACACCCGGTTCAACTTCAGCCAAAACTTCACCTGCAACATCTGCTATAGGCAGAAGAGGAGCAGTACCAGCATCAGGACTCAGCACAATGGCAATCCTTTCGAGATCGACATTCACCGGATCAGTCCAGTCCACGGTGATCTCATTAGCAACCGCGACGCTATAGGTATCCCCTGTCACAGGACCACCATCAGCAATGTTACGAGTCTTAACAGCTTCATCAACATTGCAGTTTCCTGCACAGGCAACAGTTCCCGCACTCACATCATGATCCAAAGACTCATAACGGAAGTCAGGCAATGAAACGATTTCACCACCGAGTGTTCCGCAGTTTGGATCATTTTCAACGCGAACATTGACTGCATAAGGTTCACAGGGATCATCAGAAGCAGTCTGCCAATCATCTGCGTTACCCTCTGCTTTCAAGGCTTCTTCAACAGTCGGAACTGTGTCAGTAGTCTTGGAGGTGATGTAATCCCAAGTAAAACCAAAGGATACAGCCATCACTTCAGCATCAGCGTTACGAACAGTGTCCAAATTTCCACGATCTTTGATATATGTGCGAGGTTTTCTCTCACCATACGTCAAATTCCCTTCTCCGATCTTAATCTCAATCTCATGTGCCCCATTTCTATCGGAAATTATAAAGAGGCAGTTGTTAATGTTAATGACACCCATTTCTTAATTCTCCTTAATCAAAAAGGTCAATTCTGTAATGTGCTTCAACAGAAGCTTGCACCAAACGTGTTTTCGGATCAACAATACCGAAATGAGCTACTACAAGTCGTTCACCGCCGCTACCTGAAAGTAAATCCAAACAACCTATGAATGATTGGTCATCGGAAACCCCGTCACCTAGTTTATAAATAAATATTGGAAGCGTACCATCCAAGTATGTAGCACACAAACCAACATAATTATGAATTTTGTGATAATCTTTGTCATTCAAGACTGCCTGAACTAACAGATTAACTTCAATGTACGCTTCATAACTCCCCTTTGTCAAAGATTTAAACGTCGGACCGTCCATGCGAAACTCAAAGAAGTTCTGTAAGTCTCGCGTGTTGCGATTCTGGCCTTCAATATACATCGGAAAGGCTGTTGTTACAGCTGCATTCAAATGTTTACTAACTGAAGCAAAGATCCACCTTGGCCAATTTGCGTTCATACTGTGCGCCCCAAAAACAGGTTAAATGCGTGTATTGCACTATATAAGGACAGAACCTGAGCTGGCGTCAGTTTCGGTCCAACTGTTAATGTCATTACTTTGAATTTAGTAAAGTTGCTAGCTACCCCATTAATGTTAGAGGCACCCAAGAAAGATACTAAACTTGGTAAAACTTGAGTTCGTACACCAACGTTTGTGTCCTGTACAACACCGTTGATATATAGCTTTAAAGAATTATCAGCTTCTGAACTTATACAAATATGGCCTAAGTCAGTTGCGTCAATCTTAGAAACTATATCTGTATTAAGTCCACATGAGCCTAAAAACTCATCTGTATCAAAGTATAAGATTGCTTCACCTGCACCATCAGAGGCACCAGCAAAATCGCCAGTAACCAAGTCAACTTGCTGTAAGCCATCTCCGTATATTGACATATGCATATCATCGAAGTCAACTTCATCAAATAAGAAACCAGTATCAAGATACTGATCAACTCCAGCAAACTGTAATCCACCTCTTTTGCCAATCTCTGTGTATTCAGCTTCAGTAACATTGTAATTTGTTAAAGCAGTCCCTTGTCCAGAAGGGTGCCAAACACATTGCAGAGCGTTTGCCAACAAATCTCCACAGAAAGCGCACAGCATGAAATTTGCAGGTACACTGTATGCGAAAACATCTTTTACAATAGATCTGCCTAAATTATCAAGTGCCGCAAGCGTGTGCTCTTCTGCATTGAAATTAGATGCCTTAATAAAATCATCTACTTCTTTAACTCTCGAAACATTGTTCGAAAGCATTGCACAAATCACAATAGAACACTTGTATTCTTGATACACATGAACTTCTGAAACCTCATAGCGATTTCCAGCAAAAGTAATGTGATCATTCTGCGTGACAGTGAAGTTCTGAGGCAGTTTAGTGTGCTCAAGAATCATCCACCTTGTTGATTCATCAAAATAACCGCCATAAGTAAAGTTCTTATTAGTAGCAATGAAAGGAAGATCATAATTAAACTTCCTCACATCTCTTGACTGCAAAATTACAACCTTTGGTAGATAATACAGGTCAAAATCAACGAATTCTTTACCAGTTTCAACATTATCAACCTGACCTGTATAGTGGTAGAAAGTAACAGGCAGACCAAAACCAATAGTTAGTTGGTAAAGCACTTTCCTAATTTCATTTAGCCTGTTATTTAACTGCATTACTCAATTACCTTTAAACATGGTCTGGTTTCCAGCCTCTTAACAAGTCTTTCATTACTTTCGGACAATTTATCCATAACTTTTGTCGAACTGTTTAACGCAATCGTACTCTCTGCTACCATAGTTGTTAGAGTTGTCCTTTGAAACTCTTCCATACTCTCAACTCGTGTAATCAGGTCATCTTCCTTACGATTTTCGCGCTGCTCTTTGCGCCAATCTTTCCATAATATGAATGCTAAAAGTGCTACAGGTACACCAAAGCTCTTAGCAATCTCTAAAAACGCTTCCATAGCCTGTATCCTTTATAAAAGTGGGCTCGTCGAGCCCACCTAAGAGGTTAAGCAAACAGTAGAGCTCCAAGGTCTTCATTGAGAACTTTGACACCACAAAGCATATCAATGACAACCAACGTACCGCGACCTTTACCATCGTAGGACATGATAACACGCACGGAAAAGCCGTTCAGGTTTGCAACATATGATCTGACTCCAGTTCCCGGATTAGGTGAAGCCAACGGCCTATTAACAAATGCAATAGCATTCTTGTTAAAGGCAAAGCCGTACTCACCAGCCGGACCGACACCAATTCTGGCATCATTCGCCAAAGCAACTTCGAGCGGACGATCCAAGAGAATCTCAGTCGTTGTCGGAGTTTCCAAGGCACCGTAAAGCTTACCAGTCGATGCAGCCAATGTACTGATCAGTTGACCATTCTTCGGCGCAACTGTGAAGCCGTCGATAACCATCTCTTCAGACCAGTTTGCAGAATACCCTGCGAGCAGGTTAATGTCACCCGGAACATAGGCAGTAATCACAGCAGTGTCAATGACAGCTGACTGCAATC
>Ga0307377_10007973_pt1 | contig 10817 bp, 9 predicted proteins | sample TR3MG_FD_202535 | JGI IMG/M metagenome (GOLD analysis project Ga0307377, IMG submission 202535) | Soil microbial communities from Risofladan, Vaasa, Finland - TR-3 | ecosystem: Environmental > Terrestrial > Soil > Coastal area > Acid sulfate soil | place: Finland: Risofladan, Vaasa | collected... | reverse complement strand
TATAGCTAAGTACAGATGGCATTATATCTTTCATGTTTACATTATAAAGGTCTTTGTTATTACCGGCAGTTACAGTAAGGTGAAATTCAATTACATCGCCTTCAGTAACACGAATGACCTTTGAATACACCCTCTCTCCAGCAGAAAGATTTCTCCCTAATTTTGTTAAACTAAGGTTAGTACTTGTAGAAGTAACATAAATTGTAATAGAACGTGTAACCTGTCCACAACTACCATAACATGTTAAAGAATAAGTTGTGTCAGAATTAGGTGATATAGATTCATACCCACTCGTTGATTTACTGCCTGTCCATCCGTTAGAAGCAGTACAATAATTTGCATTAGTAGAAGTCCATCGAATATAAGTTGATTCTCCTTGGCTCATAGTATATTTATCTGCCCAAAGGCTAAGCGTACCAGTATTTGTGCATTGATCATTTACATTTACGCTGCAGGAAGTACTTGCGCTTCTATTTTGTGAATCATTAACAGTTAAATAAGCTGTGTAATTGCCAGAAGAGCTAAAACTTTTTTGGCTGTATGAACTGTTTCCATAAGTTGCTCCAGACCAATAATATGAATAATTTCCCGAACCACCAGAAACATTACTATAGAAAGTTACAGTTTGATTTGTCCGCACTGGATTAGGAGAAGCATAACAAGAAACAGATAGAGACTGATTTGTTTGTTGACAAGCATTCGCACAATCATTATATGAAATATAAGGGCCAGAAGTTGATTGATAACATTGATAGGTAGAATAATTACAGGAATATCTTGTTTGGGCAATACAATTGTTTTGGCAAGCATTTAAAGAAGTGTAAGGACCAGAACTGTCCGATACACATTGCCATGTATAAGTATTGCAGGCATATCTAGTTATAGGTGTTTGGCAAGCATTTACACAATCATTTAAATTAGCATAAGCTCCATTAGTAGCTACATAGCATTGATAAGTATTTGTATTGCATGAATATCTTGTTGGTGCAATACAATTGTTTTGGCAAGTGCTTAAGGAAGTATATTGTCCATTAGAATCTACTACGCATTGATAATTAGAATTACAGGTATATCGAGTGCAACTAGAGCTAGGACAGGTAGTAGTTGTGGTACAAGGAGGATTATAGCAAGGTGGATGACTAGCAGTAGCAAGTACAGGATAAGGAATAGTTGTTGCCGTAGTCTCATTATTATCAGAACTAGAATAATGGGAATCTGAAGAATAATTGGAATTAGAATCTGAGCTTGTACCAGTAACATTTATACCCCAGCCTTCATTCTGATCTTCTTCAACAGGGCCACTGCCAGTAACAATTATACCCCAACCTTCATTTAGATCTTCTTCGACAGGGCCACTGCCAGTAACAATTATAGAAGCATCCACAAAAGCAGAATTCACTAATACAAATAACAAAATGACCCCCAAGACAAACCCTTGTGCTGCATACTTGCTAAGAGTTTTATAAGAAAATTTGTTCATAATTTTTGTTTTTATTTCTATTTAAAGATTTCTATAATGCTATCACATAAGACATTAATTGTCAATGGGGAGTAAATAGGTAAAAAATTTGAAATATGAACTTGACAAATCACAGAAATGTAGTATAATCTGATTAATGTTCAATTAGCATCATTAATATCAATTACATTGATATTAATGTAATTGAAAAATTAATAAGAATAAAAAATTAAGGAGGATTTAGAAATGAGAAGACTGATATTGTTTATAGTAATGATAACTGTTATTGCTCTCTTTGTTGGATGTTCTATCACATTTACTACACCATGTTGTACAACATCAACCACTCCGCAAGTATGTACGAGTGAATTGGTAGTAAAATCAGTTAATAAATGGGGAATAGTTCTAATAAATGGAGAAGAAACGGGGTATTATGTTGATTATGATTGTCTTCAAAGCGGTAATCAGCTATTATATTACGTAGATGGGCATTACGTAGATTGGCTTTGCTATCCATCAGTTACAATTGATGTTCCATGTAATCAATGGATCATGGTTGGCCTAAAGAGTATATGTGGAGAATTTTCACCGGAACAGTGGGTATTCACTGGTGAAAAAGTTGTTGTGGTAGTAGAAATTTAATTTTTATAGGATTTGATAGAATATCCTAATATCCTTTTGTATCGACCCACTCATCGATCAGCGATGAGTGGGCTTTCTTTTTATATTATAAAATACTATTTTTGTTTTGACACAAAGTAAGGCTATTTGTCAAGAGGGAATAAATGTGGTATAATACAGCATAATGAAAAATTCATTGAAATTAATAGAAATTTATTATGTTTTTTAGATTCATCGGCGGAGCCGATACCTTTCATAAAAAATTTGCCCTGATTCCTTATTACGTTAGTAATAATGACAAATTTATTGTAATATAGGTTAAATATGAAAATGCTATCTATAATTAAAAATTGGTTTTTGCCAAACAAAGAGAATAATTTTCAGCCAAGCGTTTTAAGCGACAGGGCGATTTCTATTTTTATACTTTTATTCTTGTTAGTAAAGGTTATTTTTAGTTTTAATTTAATTTTAGTAAAACAATCTTCTCTTTGTGCCGACATTAGCGCTCAAAGAATAATAGTTTTAACCAATGAAGTTCGTCAGCAATATAACTTGCCACTTGTGAAAGAAGATTTGTTATTAAATAAAGCTGCTGAGGAAAAGGCTCAAGATATGTTTAAAAACAAATATTTTAGTCATTATAGCCCAGCTGGAACCTCTCCTTGGTATTGGATAGATAAATCAGGATATGATTATTATTATGCCGGAGAAAATTTGGCAATGAATTTTTTGGATACTGAAGAAGTAATAAAGGGATGGCTTAATTCCCCTTCTCATAGGGAAAATCTTTTAAATAAGGATTATAAAGATATGGGAATTGCCGTCGTTTCAGGGGATTTTAATAACGAAGGGATTAACAGGATCTTGGTAGTGCAAATGTTTGGTTCTAAAGCTAAGCCATCTGTTCCTGTAGCTATGGCTCAAGTTCCTCCAGAAATTATTCCTTCAGAGGAAATTTTAGAAGAAGATAAAATTTCACCTGAAACCACTGAAACAACAACTCAGACGATTATTGGAGTTGCAGAAGAACAGGCACAAGATATAACCAGCCAACAGGTTTTATCTCAAAAAAATGTATTAGCCCAAATTAATGATAATACAAGAAATCAGGTAGAGACAGCGAATAAGATAATTGCTGGGTTTATAATTCTTTTAGGCGCGATAACTGTTTCAGTAATTATTTTACAGCAGAAAACGATTGCTTTTGGCTTTTCTGAGCTCGTTTTAAGAAGCGCAATCATTATCATTTTAGGCATATCATTCACTGGCTTTCATTTGGAGGATTTTATAGGGCATTTGATGATTTCCTAATTGTTATTTGTTATTATGCAAAGTATGCTTGGAGATTCAAAGCTTTTTTTTCAGATTTTTTTCATAATTTTTATAATCTCTTTTTTTATTTTTAATGGAGCTGCTTTTTTTGATTTAGTAAGTTATAAAATTAATAAATTAACAGGGGACATAAAACAAGAATTAATTCGCACCCCTTCTTTTTTGGCAGATTTTTCTCCTGAGTCGGGAATGCTACCGCCAATATCAAATATAATATCAGGTGGCCTTCATATTTTTAACCAATCAGGAGAATTAATATCGCCAATGATTAATTTACCGGCAATTCCTATTGAAGCGGAAAGTTCTAATCTTTTAGAAATGTCTCAATTTAATATTAAAGTGCCAATTTTAGAAGTGGAAACACCAGATTCAGGAACAATTTATAAAAAATTAAAGCAGGGTGTTGTATTGTACCCAGGATCTGATATTCCTGGCAACGGCTATTCTATTATTATAGGGCATAGTTCACAATACCCTTGGAGTCCAGGTAGGTATAAATCAGTATTTTCTTTATTAAACCAATTAGAGCAAGGTGATAAAATTTATGTATTTTGGGACCGAAAACCATTAGTTTTTGAAGTAAGGGACAAAAATATATTTTTACCATGGCCTAAGGGAACAGAAAGCACTGAAACTATTTTTCCGCCAAGCGATGAAATAACTTTAATTTTGCAAAGCTGTTGGCCTGTAGGCATTGCCTCTAAAAGAGTGGCAGTAAAAACCGTGCTTGTAAGATAATCTTTTTTTTGTTATATTAAAACTTACTAGTTTTAATTCAAAGTTCTTGAGCGAAGCCATGTTTAACGTGGCGAAGCGAGAGGTTGTTATATTAAAAGTCTCTGGCGCTATCGTCTAGTTTGGTTAGGACGTGGGGCCTTCAATCCCAAAACATGGGTTCAAATCCCATTAGCGCCACTTTTTTTTATTATTTCTATTATTTATGATAATTTTAGGAATTGAGACTTCTTGTGATGAAACGGCTGTTGGTGTTTTAGAAGTTAAAAAAACCAAAGCCGGTTTTTTTATTAAACCACTTTCCAATATTATAGCTAGCCAGATTAAAATACATAGAAAATATGGAGGAGTAGTTCCTATGTTAGCAAGCAGAGAACATACAAAAAATATTCCAATAGTAGCCGATAAAGCTATAAAAGAGGCGTTTAGTTCTGAAAAATCTATTGTTTCAAAAATAGATCTCATAGCTGTTACAAAAGGCCCAGGGTTAATTTTATCTCTTTTGATTGGAATTAATTTTGCCAAAACATTAGCTTGGAAATGGAACAAACCAATAATCGGGATTAATCATTTAGAAGGGCATCTATTTAGCTTTTTATTATCTTCTTCGAAGATCAAAGGCAGTTTTTTTACAAACTCAGAATGTAAAAAATGCTTTCCCTCAATTTGCCTTTTGGTTTCTGGAGGAAATACCCAATTAATTTATGTAAAAGGTATCGGGAAATATAAGATTATTGGAGAAACTCGCGATGATGCTGCTGGAGAATGCTTTGACAAAGGAGCAAGAATTTTAGGTTTGAGTTATCCAGGAGGACCAAGCATTGCTGCCCAAGCAGCAAAATTTAAAATTAAAAATTTAAAATTAAAAATTAACTTTAATCTTCCCCGGCCCATGATTGATTCCAAAAATTATGATTTTTCTTTTTCTGGATTAAAAACCGCATTGCTTTATTTAACTCAGGATATTGGACCAAAAAAAGTTAAAAAATATCGTTCTTTTATTGCTTACGAATTTCAAGAAGCTATTACTGATGTTTTGGTTAAAAAAACAATGAAAGCTGCTAAAGAGTTTAAAACAAAATCCATTATTTTAGCTGGCGGCGTCTCTGCCAATAAACGGTTAAAAGAAAAATTTCAAGAAAAATTAAAAAAGGAAAGATTGAATATTAAATTATTTGTTCCAAAGTTGGAATACGCAACTGATAATGCTATAATGATAGCACTTGCAGGTTTTTTTCAATATATTAAACATGATAAAAAATCATTCGATTGGAAGAAAATTGATGCTGATTCAAATCTAAATCTCACATAAATAGTGGATAAAATTTACGAACCACAAAAAACAGAACAGAAGATTTACCGGCTTTGGAAAAAGTCGGGTTATTTTAATCCTGATAAATTACCTAACAAAAAAGGTAAGCCGTTTTGTATTATAATGCCTCCACCTAATGCAAATGCTCCTTTGCATATTGGGCATGGAGTTTTTGTTACTTTGCAGGATATAATGATTCGTTATCAGAGAATGAAAGGAAGAAGAACTTTATGGTTGCCAGGTACGGATCATGCTGGTTTTGAAACGCAAGTTGTTTTTGAAAAAAAATTAAAAAAAGAGGGAAAATCTGGTTTAGATATGCCACGTGATGAATTTTATAAAGCGGTTTGGGAATATACGCAAAAGAACAGAAAAGTTGTTAACAAACAATTGGAACAGTTAGGCGCTTCATGTGATTGGTCTCGTGAGAAATTTACTCTTGATAAAGATATTCAAAAAATTGTTTATCAAACATTAGAACGATTATGGAAAGATGAATTGCTTTATCGCGGTAAAAGGATAGTTAATTATTGCCCCAAACATAAAACGGCATTTTCTGATTTAGAAGTCAAGTATAAAGAAGAAAAAGGAAAGTTATATTTTGTGAAATATAGGTGTAGGGACAAGAATAAATCAATTACTGTTGCTACTACAAGGCCGGAAACCATTCCTGGTGATGTTGCCATTGCCGTTAATCCAAAAGATATAAGGTATAAAGATTTAATTGGGGAAATTGTTATTGAACCTATTAGAAAAGGAGAAATTCCTGTTATTAGCGATGAATCAGTAGATATTAATTTTGGGACAGGGGCTTTAAAAATTACACCAGCTCATGATTCTTTAGATTTTGAAATAGGACGAAGGCATAATTTAGATGCAAAAGAAACATTAGATTTTGATGGTTATTTTAATAAATTGGCAGGTCCATTATCAGGATTGGATATTATACAAGCAAGAGAAAAATCAGTTGATATTTTAAGAAGAAATAAGGCATTAATTAAGGAAGAAGACTATACTCATGAAGTGGGGCATTGTTATAAATGCGAAACAATTATAGAACCGATGTTGATGGACCAATGGTTTGTAGCCGTAACAAAATCATTGCCTAAGATAAAAAAATCTTTACGTGACTTGGCTATTGAGGCAGTAAAGAATAAGAAAATAAAAATTATACCAAAACATTTTGAAAAAGTCTTTTTCCATTGGATGAAAAATATAAAAGATTGGAATATCTCGCGCCAAATTCGTTGGGGTATCCCAATCCCAGCTTATTATTGTGATGACTGCGGAAAATCTTTTATTAAAATAAAAGGAAAGACATTAAATTGTATTTATTGTAAGAGTAAAAATATTAAGAAGGATTCAGATGTATTAGATACTTGGTTTTCTTCAGGGCAGTGGCCTTTTGTTACTCTTCTAGCATCTAAGAACAAAAAGGATTTTAAAACTTTTTATCCTACTGATGTAATGGAAACGGCTTGGGATATTTTATTTTTTTGGGTGGCGAGGATGATAATATTTGGAATTTATTGTACAGGAAAGATTCCTTTTAAGACCGTATATTTACATGGATTAGTTAGGGATAAAGATCGTCAAAAAATGTCTAAATCCAAAGGTAATGTAATTGACCCTTTGGCGATCGCTAAAATTTATGGAACAGATGCCGTAAGAATGGCTTTAATAATTGGTAATACTGCTGGCAGCGATATTATTATTTCAGAAGAAAAAATAAGAGGATATCGAAATTTTGCAAATAAAATCTGGAATGCGTCTCGTTTTGTTTTGATGAATTTGAAAGATTTTAATGGCAAGAAGTCTATTTTAACTGCACAGGACAAGAAACTTTTAAAAAATTTGGAAATGATAAAGAAAAAAATGACTCATCATTTAGATAATTTCCATTTTTCTTTGGCAGGGGAATTAATTTATCATTATTTTTGGCATACTTTTGCTGATAAGATAATTGAAGAGATGAAAAATAGAATTAGGGATAATAAAGATAAAAAACAGGCGCAGTATGTACTTTACAAAATTCTTACTGATTGCTTAAAGATGCTTCATCCATTTATGCCATTTGTGACAGAAGAAATATGGCAGAAGATCCCTAGATATGAGGATAAAATGGCAGATTTATTAATAATAGAAAAATGGCTTTAACTTTCTTTTTAACCAGCTTGTGCGGTATTTTACCAATAGCCTTATGGTTAATATTTTTTCTTTGGCAGGATATTAAAAAACCAGAACCTTTGCGATGGATAGGCATTCTTTTTTTATTAGGAATGGCTATTACACCCTTTGTCTGGCTTTTGGAGAATTATTTTATTAATTTATTACAAATTGATATTAATGCCGCGCTTCCTTTTTTTGTTTCCGCCTTTATTTATTTAGTCGTAGCAGGAACAGAAGAGCTGGCTAAATTTTTTAGTGCTGCTTTATTTTTGAGAAAGAATAAATATTTTGATGAGGCTATAGACGCGATGATTTATTTAATTGTTTTAGGATTAGGATTTGGAGTAATAGAAAATATTTTAATTTCTTATGAGGAGATTTCTTCTGGGGGATATTTTTTATCAACTTTTCAAATAACAACTTTGCGTTTTATCGGAGCTAATCTTCTTCATGCTTTAAGCTGTGGGTTAATAGGTTTTTTCTGGGCTTTAAAATTAGTTACCGGGAAAAAAATGTATTTAGGTATTGGTTTAACATTGGGAATTTTATTGCATTGGGCCTTTAATATTGCTATTATAAATTTAGGAGGCGATGCTATATTCTTAATAAGTTTAATTTTATTTTTGGTGGGTATCGTCATTCTTTGGGCTTTTGATGTTCTCAAGCAAATTAAAAAACCCATAATACATAATATAACAACTAACAAATAATAAGATGGCAGAAAAAACAAAATCAGAAGATGTTAAAAACGCTAATCCATGGCCATCCTCAGAAGAAGAAGGGGAATTGGCAGTTGATCTTTACGAAAGTAAAGATGAATTAATTCTTCAGGCAGTAATCGGCGGGGTAGTAATCAGTGACCTAGATATTTCAATTACTAATGATATGATTACTGTTCGGGGCGAGAGAAATAGAGAAAGTAAAGAGAGTATTGAAAAGGTTTATTATAATGAGTGTTTTTGGGGTCCGTTTTCCCGTTCTTTGGTTCTTCCTCATGAAATAAACGCAGACAAAGCAAAGGCAATAATTAAAAACGGTATGCTGACTATTCATTTGCCTAAATTAATAAAAACTAAAAGGAAGACTCTCAAAATTGAAGAAGAGTAATCGTTTGGGCGTGTGGCGGAATTGGCAGACGCGCAAGGTTTAGGACCTTGTGCCGAAAGGCGTGTGGGTTCGAATCCCACCTCGCCCACATAGACAATAAATATTCCACGTCCAGCTCAGAATTAAATTAAAAACCCCGTTAAAATGGGGTTTTTAAATGATAGCCGGAAAATTACCAAACGATTTTTTAAAAGGTAACTCCTGTCCCGACAACAAAAGTACTTACGATGTAAATTAATCCTTTAGCTAACAATGCTATGCCCACACCTATCAGAGCGCGTACAAGTGTATTTAGCCCTTTCTTCAATTTTTCATCGTCTCCTCCTGCGGTAATATATTGCCATCCTGCAAAAACAAGAAAGACAGCAGCTATAATAATCGTAATATTAAAAAACCAATTTAATGTCTTTGTTAATAAGGTCCAAATATCAACATTCGTCCCGGCTGGAATAGTCAAGGGTGGTTCGGCTGCATTAGCAAGAAAAGGAACAATTATTAACATACCTAGAGCTAAAATAGGCAAAATAACTTTTTTCATTTTTGTATTTAATTTTTAATTATTTATTATATTCGACCTTTATTCTTTCATTTGGTGTAAATTATAACAACCTTTTCGTTATCGTTCAAGACCGTTGTTATTGAAATGGGTACATTTCAATAATAGCAAATTGCAATTAGATTATCAATGATCGGCTTATATAGTAATTGAACTGGTTTTTCTAGTAACTAGTAAAGAGTAAAGGGATATTTAGAATGCCCCAGTTCCTACTGGACAAACTTCATCTAGAACCGAACATTCATCTCCAGGATTTTCTCCAGTCCAAGTTACCGTTTTGCAGTACAAGGTTTGGTTTCCAGAAAGCCATGACCAGCTCGATTCTCTACAAACTTTATATGTGCCAGTTGTTGATTGTGGTTGGCAATCTGAATCATATTCACATTTATTATCTGGTTTATCTCCAGTTCCATACCATACACTTGCTTTACAAAATGGTTCTTCAGTTTCTATGTTTGTCATGCATTCTTTATAAATAAATTTTTTGCAACCTGGATCATCCTCGCATTCATTTCCAGGATTTATCCCTATCCATGTTTGCTCTATGCAAGATGCTTTTCCAGTAACTGAATTCCAGGTACAAGCTTTATATGTACCAGTTTCTTCTTCCACTGTTGTTTCTTCCTCTGTTTCTTCTTCTGTTTCTTCTTCAGTTTCAAAATTTATCTCTTCTTCTGTCTCCGCCCCTGCCCCTACTCCTGCTCCTGCTCCTGCCCCTGCTCCATCGCCATTTTCTATTTCTGATGATTCTTCTTCTCCAGAAAGAAAGTCTTGGATAATAGCAGGTACGCTACTTGCTATTAAAACAACAGCAAAACCTACTAAAGCCCAGATAAGAGTCTTTTGCGCGGTTTTTACTTTTTCTTCATTTCCAGCAGAAGTGATATAAAGAAATCCTGCATAAACAACAAGAATAGGAGCAATAACCCAAGCTAGGTCCTTTAAAAAATTAAGAATATTTTTAACTAAAGTTGTGATGTCACTTGTTCCCACTAATGGATTTTCGATATTCAAACCATCAGCAAAAATGATGGAGATAGGTATTAAAAAAAGAATTAGAAGGCTTAATAAAGCGAGACTTATTTTTTTGGAGTTTTTGGATATAAGTTTCATAATCAGTTATTTATTATTTTGAGGATTATAAATATCTTTAGGGCATTCTATGTGGAACCAGTCTCCTGTATACTCTTCTTTGCCACCCATTTGTTTTATTGCCCAGAATACAGTATTAACGATTATCCAGGCACTTAAAATAATAACTAACCCTATAATAGCATTTGTTATAATTTGCTGTCCAGCTTTAAGATTTTCTTCTTTACCAAGAGAGAAAATCCAGCGGAATCCTCCATATACAACAAATCCAATAATAATGAGGAAAGCCATTTCTAAAGCAAACTTTAAAACATTCTGCACTAAGACCAATAAATCGCAAGTAGTACATTGATTCTGATTAGGGCCTCCACACGGAACTAATCCAGAAGGCTGGACTATTATAGCAGCGCTTGTTAATATGGGTGCAAAAAATA
>Ga0307377_10007971_pt1 | contig 10819 bp, 10 predicted proteins | sample TR3MG_FD_202535 | JGI IMG/M metagenome (GOLD analysis project Ga0307377, IMG submission 202535) | Soil microbial communities from Risofladan, Vaasa, Finland - TR-3 | ecosystem: Environmental > Terrestrial > Soil > Coastal area > Acid sulfate soil | place: Finland: Risofladan, Vaasa | collected... | reverse complement strand
CATCTCGTAGAGCACGACACCGAGCGAGTACACGTCACTGCGACCATCGACGGCGGCACCCTCGGCCTGTTCCGGCGAGAAATACGTCGCGGTGCCCATCACCGAACCCTCTTCGGCGAGGTGGTCTTCGACCGCAACGGCTTGGGCGATGCCGAAGTCGGTGACCTTGACCTGGCCGTCACTCGTGATGAGGATGTTGCCGGGCTTCACATCACGGTGCACCACACCGTTGCGGTGTGCGTATCCGAGGGCCGAGGCGACTTGGGCGATGAGCTGGGCCGAGCGCGAGGCGGTGAGTGTCCGCGAACCGCGTAGGACTTCGGCGAGCGACGTGCCGTCGATCAGTTCCATCACGATGAAGTAGGTGCCGTCGTCTTCACCCCAGTCGAACACCGGGACGATATTGGGGTGCGACAACTTGGCGGCGGCCTGGGCTTCGCGACGAAAGCGCTCGACGAAGAGCGGATCCGCGCTCAACTCGGGATACAGGATCTTGAGCGCCACGGCCCGGTTCAAGAGCACGTCCTGAGCCTGGTAGACGAGCGCCATTCCACCCCGGGCGATCAGGTGGGTCACTTGATAGCGGTTCGAATAGAGTCGGGGGTCGTTCACAGGCTCCATATCAGCACCAGCCTACGCTCTCGACCCATTGGATGGCTCTCCGGCTACGGACATGTGGTGGCCGTTCCGTGAGCTGGCAGACCCGCCTGAATCGCGAGTGCCCCCTCCACGACACACTTGATGATCGGACCCGCGACACTGGCACCGGTCTGGGAGACCGGCTGGAACGGGATCACGACGGCGACGGCGATGGTCGGGTGGGTGGCCGGCGCGAAGGCAATCATCCAGTCATCCGTGTTCTTCGCGCTGTTACCGGTCTGGGACGTACCGGTCTTGGCCGCCACGTCCAAATTCGCCGGGAAGATCCCATAGGCGGTTCCCCTGCGAACCACGTTCTGCATGAGCGGCACGATCTGGGCCGCCTGGGACGGGGTCAGCGGCGTCTGCCACACGCTTGGCTGATAGCGCTTCACGGTCGTACCGTCGGGGGCCGTCACGTAGTCGAGGAGATGCGGGGTCATCTCGCGCCCACCGTTCGCGACGGTAGCCGCGATCATCGCGTTCTGCAGCGCCGTGAACCGGACGTTCTTCTGTCCGATCGACGAGTACGCGAGGCCGGGCAGGTCGTACTGGAAGGCCGAGGCCGGTGGGAAGTAGCTCGAGACCACGCCGGGCAGGTCCAGCGGCGGGACCTGGTTGATGCCGTACGAGTTGGCCGTCGACGACATCAGGCTACCCCCGACGTCGAGACCGAGCAGGGCATAGCCGGTGTCACACGACGGCGGCAGCATCTCGGGGATGTTGCCGCCGCACGCCTCGAAGGCGTAGTTCGACAAGGTCAGATTGGTGTTGGGCAATTTCGTGGTGCGCAGCACCGGGTAGGACTTCAAGAACAAGTCGGGGCGACCCACGACGACGGCCGAGGTGGTGACGATCTTGAAGGTCGAACCTGGGGGGAACGTCTGTTGGGTGGCCACGAGGCCGAGGGGCGGGAAGCCGTGCGCGTTATTCGTCGTGTCCTTCTTCCACGCCGCCGCGGCCACGGGGAAACTCGACGACGTGAGCGGGACCGGGTTATAGGTCGGATTCGAGTACATGGCGAGCACGCTCCCCGAACGTGGATCAAGCACCACCACTGCGCCGTCGAGTCCGCCCATGGCCTTCTGGGCGACCCGCTGCAGGGACGGCTGCAGGGTCAGGGTTATCGAATCGGCCGCGCTGGTCGGCGCAAGGACCTGGGCGAAGCTCTGGGGTGGCTGGGGGTGAGCGGTCAGGTAACTGTTGTACTGCGCTTCGAGGGCCCACACCCCATACGAGGGTGACGAGAAGCCCACCACACCAGACGTCAAGGAACCCAACGGGTAAACCCGCTTATAGGGGTAATAGCCACCCGACTGGGCGACCGACTGGGCGAGAACCGTCCCATCGGCGGCGACGATCTCGCCACGCGGATAGACCGTCGAGGATGACGAGACCCGCGGATTGATCGACGACGAGTCGAGCGCCGACGCCCTGAAGAATTGAATATTGGCCGATTGGGCCGCTACCACCGCGAAGAGCAGCAGGATGAACGAAGCGAGGATGGTGAGACGTCGAGACACGGGCTACCCCTTCTTCACGGTCGTGGAGGTGGTGAGAGAGGGCGGCACGGTCGTGGTCGTCGTGGTCGTCGCCCGGTTCAACGTCCACAAGTTGTGCAGGTAGGCGGCGTAGTGCAGCGCGGCGCCCACCGACGGCTCACTGATCGTCGCCGCTAGGGCCGCGCGGTCGGTCGGTCGGAGCTGGGCCGACGAATACGGCGTGTCCACCACCTTGACCGGGTGGTACCAGAGAACCCCCGAGGGCTGCCCTTGATAGATGGCAATCGTTCCGCCGTCATCAGCCAAGTAGTAACTGGAATACGCGTACCAGTGCATGATCGCGATGAATCCGGCCACCACCGCACCGAGCACCAGGAACGCGGCCGCGACCCGCCAGGTGAAACGGTGCGATCGGGCCGCCACGTGACTCGTGACCCGAACGCTAGGCGCGACCGGTGGACGCGCGGTGTTCAGCGTCCGCTTGATCGGCACCTCGGCGACATTGACCTCGTCGAACTCGATGAGGATGGCCGAGATATTGTCACGGCCGCCGGCGCTCCTCGCCGCGTCAACGAGCCGTTCGACCGACTCTTCCAAGGAGTAGGGAGCGCTCGAGAGTTCGGCGATCTGATCGCTACTCAATTCGTTGGACAGTCCGTCACTGCAGAGCAGGATGCGGTCGCCCGGCTGAGCGTGCAACGACAATACGTCGATGGAGATCGTGTCCTCGACCCCAACACCACGGGTGAGTTGGTGACGACGGGGATGAACCGCGGCCTCCTCCGGCGTGAGTCGACCCATGCGAACCCACTCCTCGGCGACGCTGTGATCCTCACTCAATTGGCGCAACGCCCCGTCGCGCAATTGGTAAGCCCGCGAATCACCGACATGGAAGAGGGTCGGCGAGGCGACGCCAAAATCGTCCAGCGTCAGTCCGATGGCGATCACGGTCGTGCCCATGCCGAAGTGCTCCGGGTGGTCGCGCGCGTCGTTCAAGACCGCGAGATTTGCCATATTCACTGCGTTGTAGAGCCCCTCGACGGAGGGATCCTGTTCGTATCCCTCGCGAATTAGCTCGATAGTCATCGCCGACGCAACCTCACCCGCGGCGTGGCCCCCCATGCCGTCGGCGACGATCGCCAGGTCATCACTGACGTAGATGGCGTCCTGGTTGGATTGGCGCACCAGCCCGGTGTCAGTCGCTCCGGCGTAGCGCCAACGCGTCAACGAACCACCTCGAACAAGACACCGCCGACCTGGACAATGTCACCCCGCTCCAAGTGCACTCGGCCCTGCACGAGCTCCTGATTGACGTAAGTCCCGTTGGTGGAACCCAGGTCCTCAATGGTCAGGTCGCCGCTGTCGTTCGCCACTCTCGCATGGCGCGAGGAGAGATACGTGTCGAAGAGACTGATGTCACAATCGGCGCTTCGTCCGATGACGACTGCTACATCGACGTCGACCCGCTCGCCCGCGCGATCGATTGGCTCGATGTACTCGAGCGCCATCGGACTGTCACGCCGTCGGCTCCGGCCACCGGTCGTGACCTCGTCGATCGGACGCGCCTGCACCGCAGCCACCCGAAGAACCCGGGCGAAGAACAGCACCGCGATGACCATGACGAGGATCTGCAACGGGCGAACGACCGCGGCGTAGGTGGATGACGCGGCGAGAAGGGTCAAGCGAGCTCAATCCGAAAGTGCATCGTCCCCAACGTGATGTCATCTCGAGGTGACAGCGACACGGCCGAGATGCGGTGGCCGTTCACGAAGGTTCCATTGGTCGACTGCAGGTCCCGAATCGCCACACCCTCGGTGGTGCGCCAGACTTCCGCGTGACGCCGTGAGACGCCAGAATCGTTCAACACCACGTCGACGTCGGGACTTCGCCCAATGACCAGTGGTTGGTCGGCCACCGCGAAGGCCCGACCGTCACTGGCGAGGAGGCGCGGCTGACTCTCGCCGCCGACGAAATCACCGTGAACTTCGAGGGCTCCGGCCTTCAAATCGTCGTCGACGAATACTTCGACGGTCACCGGTCCAACGAAGCTGTAGCCCTCACTGATCGCGTGTTGGCGAACCGTCTCCTCCAACTCCGCCACGAGTGCCTTTTGGAAACCCTCGAAGCGCTCCGCGTCATCAGGGGCAATCCACACTCGGATCTCATTAGGGGAGATCGGACCCTGACTCGAGAGGCGACGCGTCAGGTCAATCTCCCGTACGATTCGGGTCCCAATCTCGATAGGTTGCAACGCACTCTTGAAGGTGCGTGAGAAACCGCGCTCGAACAGGCGCTCCAGGCGGTTTTCCACGTTTTTAAGTACCATGTCACTCTTTACTGTACTGGCGGTCGGTCTCGCCCGTCAGGGCAAACCCGGGGCTTTGCCAGTTGGACTATTGTTGCAAGGTCTCAGGGCGAGTGGCGAAATTGGCAGACGCGCAGGCTTCAGGTGCCTGTATTCGAAAGGATGTGCGGGTTCAAGTCCCGCCTCGCCCACCAAGGGGTACTCGCGGAACCCAATGAATTCATTCGCGGAACTACCGTCTGCACCACCGACGGAGTCACATAAAGACCACGACGGGACCATCGCTAAGGAATTGCCGGAAATAATCGAACCCGACACACCACAACGCCGCAACCATTCGGTGGGAACCGGGGTTGCGGCGTTGTAGGTCATGGTCCGAAGTTGACTACGAAGCGATGGTTTCCTCGTCGTCGGGTGGTCGCGCCAGTTGTGGCAGGAAGTCGGTGATCGACTCCCGCTTGCGATTTTGACGACGCTGTGCCTTACGCTGCTTCTCCTTTGGAGTTGCCTTGAGTCCCTCCATAAAGGCACGAATCTTGCGAACGTTGGCAGCCATGACCAACAAGGCAGTCAAGAGATGCTGCGCCGCCCTCCCTCGCATCCGACGGCGCGTCGGATCAGCCAAGGCTTCGTGAGCACCGTCCTTGATGAAGCCGTTGAACCCCTCAATGGTGTTCCTCGCGGTGGCGTACATCTCGTGCCACTTCTCGGTTCCATACTGGATGTCCTGACGGTACTTCGCCCCGGCTGACGGTGGGAAGGAGACCGACGTCTGACGACAAATGCGATCTGCGTGCTTCGGTGGTTTCGCCACCCTTGAACGCAGGACGACCCTCTCCCCCTTCATGGACTCAGCACGTAGCGGACACGCGACAGTCGCCGATGCTCCGATAGCGGGGCAGCGAAGCGGCTGGTACCCGTCAACGTCTGGAGTCTCTTTCGAGTGCAGCATGTAGGGAGTGCGAGCAGCAATCCGTTTCTTCCACATTGCCTCGTCAATGGTCTTCTTGACTCGGTAGTCAATGGACGCCTCGACGAGCGGCTTGGGCATTGACGGGCAGTACCAGGAACCTTCGACCATGATGCCCCCGCCATTATCTGCTTGTATCCCCAACTGATTGTCCTGGTAGTCGTTCACGTTCGCGTACCCCAAAGCACGCATCGGAAGTTGCAACTTCTCCGCCATGGCGAGAGGCCAGTATGCACGGTCACCGACCGCCGCACCCACTGGCATCCCGTCTTCTCGCATCGAGTGAAAGACCATCATCGCGTTCTCTGCGACGTTGAAGCCGGGCTTGTCAAAGGCCATGCCCGTCGCCAAGAGTGGGAAGTCTGCTTCAATCTTTGGATCGCTTGATGTGGCAACCACAATCGTGGCCTCCCATCCGAACATGAACTTGGATCGGGTGCGCCCCTTCTTGTCTCCCGTGTCGCGGTGATCGCCTGCGCGGACATACCAAGCAGCGTCATGTTCAATTGACGCAGGGACCCGCTCGGAGTAACCGCGAGCGTGCGCCTTGACTGGTGTTGCATCGACGCAGATGTTCCCCTTCCACCGACGACGGATGTCGCGGGGGATCATCCGCCACGTCGCCAGCACCAGGGCGTTGGCAAACTCATTCAACCGGTCTTCACGGCGCTTCATTTCATCAGGATCGCGCAACGCCTCGATCACCTTGAACTCAGCCACAGTTATTCGCCTGTTGTGCGGAGCGGGATATGGATCAATGACGGCGAGGAGCCGCTGGACCGCCCGCCAGCATCGGTCGTACCAGTCATCGCCGTCAGCGGCATATTGACGGATGCCGAGAAGCGACTTAGCCTCATCGCTCATGCGGTGCTCGATGACGTTGGCGATGTTGGTCACGAAGAGGGGCGAACCTTCGAGAGCGAGCAACACGAGAAGCGTGACGATGGCATTGTCGTCAATCGAAGATGGCCTCCCTCCGGCGTGACGACCTTTAGCGTCCTCGGCTCGCCATTGAGTGACACGATCACCGATCTTCGCGGCGATCACGATTGACTTCGCGGCCGCAACAACCGAGTCGCTCACGGGCTGGGTCACACCTCGACGGCTCCCGAACGCACCAGAGTCGAGGCAACGTTCGAGCGCCTCATCGGTGAGGTCGTAAGAATGGTTCATCGACATGGGCTAGTTACCCCTCAAGAGGCGACGCGCTTCGTCTACTTCAACGTCAGGCACGTACTGGAGGTAGCGGGTCAGCAAGTCAGAGGAGCCCACACCCGCCGCCGCCAAGAACGGCTTCACCGGAGTCCCCACCGTGAGGTGGTGAACGAGCCACGTCACACGAAGGCGAAAAGTGTGAGGCTTGAAGTCGCCAGAAGTCCTGTCCACGAAATGAGTGATGGTGTTCTTGTTCCGTCCGGTCCTGCCTCCCGAGAAGACGTAAGACTCGGCTGGCAGTTTGGCGATTGCGTCAACCAAGTCAGACTCCCACCCCGCCATGACGGGTACTTGTCGGGCTCGCCGACCGCCTACGTTCACGATGACGAAGCCGTCAATCTCAACGATGTCCCGTCGGCGTAACGGAAAGAAGTCTTCGACCTTCAAACCCGCGCCTGCGCCCAGAGCCAGAAGAACTATTGCGTCACGACGACGGGTTGGCGTTGCCTGTCCTTTCGCCCATGAACGAAGCGCGATGATCTCTTCTTTGGAGTAGGGCTTGGACGGACTCTCTCCGGGTAGTGGATTCAGGCGAGGAATGCGAGCCTCAGCGCCAAGCAATGCCTGACTGACGGTGAACAGTCGTGTGCGCATATTTCTTCGGGTCCCGTTCGACCAGTTGGGCGGATAGCCAACGGCGATGAACTCTTCGATGGCGAAACGATCAAAGATGACGTTGCGGTCGAGTTCGTAGCCGAGTTGCCACGCCCAGTGCACGAAGACCGTCACAACACCAAGAACCGTCTTTGCACCCTTCGGAGAAATGGGCTCAAGGTCAGTGATCGCCGAGCGTACGAACGAACCAATCGTGTCCCAGTGTTCCGCTGGAATCTTCGGTACGTAGTTCTCAATCTTGCTTGCCACAAGTGACCTCAACTCACTAGGGTGTTGCTTACTAAGAACACTGTAGGAAAGACCTGTGACATCAGTGCTCGTAGAATGCAACAGCAACTTTTCTCTAGCCCGTATGCTTGGGTCGTGTCCCGCCCCGTCAGGCCCGCGCCCCGGACCTTCAGTGAGAACTGGCCCGTCGACCGCTGCTCCGACCCCGTGGCCGAGGTCGCTCGGCTGCTCGCCGTCAAACTCAGAACCATCACCGACAAGCACGGGGTCCGAGAGGTCGCTCGTCGCGCTGGCGTCAGCAGTTCCATCATCAGTAGGACCATCAATGGCGAGTCCTGGATGGACACCGCCACCCTCGCTCGACTCGAACTCGAACTCGGAGTTGGTCTCTGGCCCCGGCGCATCCGTACGAAACGGACGTCCGAGGCTTGAATGTAAATTGTCGGTTGGCACCCAAACTTCCTGGCCCCGTTTTCGACGACTGGTATCAATTGGGCGCCTAATACGTGCTAAAAGACCGTATATTGCTCTATTGGCTTCTAAATTCTTTTTGAACGCTCTACTGTTCGAAGATGTCCAACCCGAGTTACCAGCCCAAGTCATTCAGTACCGAACCACTGCAATTCGGCAAATCGCTCCACATTGGGTGGAAGCAGATTGAGCCAGAAACGAAGGAACTACACATGGCGGCACGAATCCAGCACCAGCAGTGCGTAGCCATCTACATGGCCATCATCGAGCGGTACTCGTATCGGCGGCTGAAGGGATACACGAACGCGATTGGGCGGCCCTATGAGCAGTTCCGGCGGATCATGCGTGGCGATGCCGTACTCCATCTCCGTGATCTCGCTGAAGCAAAATTACACTTTGGGGATTCATTGAACTTGAACATTTCAGTGCTCGGAGTACCGAAATGACAGCAGAGAAGTTCAGTGCGCCTGTTAGGAAAACAAAAGGCCGCAACACGTGTTAATTGAGTAGGATGCTGTGGCTCGGTGCTAGCCGCAATGGCGGCTCAATCCGGAATCGGAGGGTCTATGCCATCAACGCATGTGTATCTAAATGATTCTCGCCAGAAGACCTTCGTGCTTCCTGTCTCTGGTGCCGTAGTTCTTCAAGGTCCCGAAATCGATGTTGTCGATACTCCGGAGTTTCAGAGACTCGAAGGCATCAAGCAATTGGGAACCTCATACGTAGTGTTTCGCGGAGCGAACCACACACGATTCGAGCACTCGGTAGGTGCCCTCTACCAAGCAGAGCGAATGATGAATGCAATCGAGAATAATCCAGTCGCCCCCTATCCCATTCCCTATGCGGCTCGACGATTGGCGAGAATGGGTGCTCTTTTGCATGATTTGCCACATGTCCCCTTCGGCCACACATTGGAGGACGAGTTTCATTTGCTTCAACGTCACGACGAGAACTCATTCCGATTTGATGCGCTCCTCCTGAACGGCGAACTCGGTGGCGTTCTGCGGAAGGGGCTGGGCGACGAGGAATTCGAAGAACTCCAGAGGGTCCTTACGGCCAAAAAGGACGAGGAATTCGCTAGTCTTTGGTATCCGTATGTTGGTGACATAATCGGCAACACCGTTTGCGCGGATTTGCTTGATTATGTTCCGCGCGATCTCAACGGTTGCGGAATGCCTGTACCGTCGGCGGATCATTTCTTGGGTTATCTCACACTCTCAGGAACAGACACAACAGCCTTAAATCGCAACAGAGTTGCCCTGCGGCTGGAGAAGCGCGGAATGCCCAGACCAGATGTCGAGTCGGAGGTAATTCAATTACTTAGCCAGCGATACGAACTGGCTGAGCGGGTTTACTTTCACCACGCGAAGAACGCTGCATCCGTCATGATTGCGAGGGCCGTCCAAGACGCTGGATTCGCAGCGGGTCCTGACAGCACGGAAGAGATTGATCAGAACTTTTACTACCTCACCGATGAGACCCTGCTGCTCGCACTACAGAACCCGAAGATTGCCGAGACTCTCGGAATCGTTCGCGCAGAACATGACAATGACGGCATCCTGAGGGCCTCGGAACTCGCAAAGGGGGTGACCGGGCGTCGTCTCTACAAGATCGCATATTTGGCGGTATACGAGGACATGATCAATAGTGTCGAGCGGATTTGTGAGGATTACGGAAACGATCCGAGCGCGCGGCGCGACCTTGAGGATCAACTGGCCGATGCAGCAGGACTTAGACATGGCGATGTGCTTCTACACGTGCCTCGCCAGAAGATGATGCACAAAAGAGCGGACGTCAGAGTGATTACAAACACTGGTGACGTCGTGACCTTGAACGAATGGGATGCCGTCCACAGCCGTCGGATAAGGTCCCTCAACGAAGCCCACGAAAGATTGTGGCGCCTCACCGTCTACGCACATCCTGATGTGGACGAAGCATCTCGAATCGTGCTTCGTGCAGCCGCCCAAGAGAAATTCAGTGTGCAGTCTCGTTATGTAAAACCACCTCAGAAGGGACTCACGTATCTGCGCGCTGTATTCGAGCGAGAGGCGGTGGCGCGGGGGTGGAATATCAGAGATTGGTACGCCATTGAAGATCAGGAATCCGGCGTGGCAGCATTATCCATGGCCCAAACATACGAGGACAATGTCGCCAATCTCCAGGCGAGAATTAGTCTCGCTCGTGAGGCACAGTAGATTGGGGCGCTAGTGGCCCGATAACTTCGTAACCTTAGAGCGCTCTTGACTACATTTACATCCCCACGAGCGACGCCGGGGACCACAGCGACTACAGATGACAACGTCGCCAATTCGCTCGGTGCGCTGGTTCACCGACTTGCTTAACTGATCCCACTTGAAAATCCACGTCTCAACTTCCGGATAATCAACGTGATCCGAAATCGATGCCCCGAGCACAAGGAATTCACGCGCGAATTCATCGGCGAACATTTCCTCATCATCGTCAAGGCGTACTTGCACTAAACCCAATCGAACAAGGATGTGGGCAATTTCGTGGGTGAATGCGAATCGTTGCCTAGGGCGCGAAAGCCCTGCGTTAATTACGATTTCCTTGGTCCCGATAGTTGACCCCCACAGAGTCTTTGGAAGATCAGTCCGACGAACCTCCACACCCAACCGTTGTGCAACAACCTCGGGATCGGACGATATCGTCAAAACCACATGCTGCGCCCAGGCCACAGGTCCTGCGAAAGGAGAAACCAAATTTGAGTGGGAAGTATCGTTGGTTATTACCATCACTACCCAGTAAACCAAACTTTCGGTTCGCTATGTTGGATACCTGGGCGGATTCAAGTAGACAGCGCAACTAATTCAGTGAACTTCTCCAATGGTGTCATATAGCCGAGGGTCTTGCGCG
>Ga0307377_10007970_pt1 | contig 10820 bp, 13 predicted proteins | sample TR3MG_FD_202535 | JGI IMG/M metagenome (GOLD analysis project Ga0307377, IMG submission 202535) | Soil microbial communities from Risofladan, Vaasa, Finland - TR-3 | ecosystem: Environmental > Terrestrial > Soil > Coastal area > Acid sulfate soil | place: Finland: Risofladan, Vaasa | collected... | reverse complement strand
TTGATCATTCTACTCCCCAAGGAGTAAATCAAATCCCAGTATAAAAAGCTTTAATTTTTAATATCAGATTTATAGTCAAATTTATTTGAAAAGTACTATAAAACTATTAAAAAGTTGGAAAGTACAGCAGCTTTTGGTTGGCTTCATTTATCCGTGACATTTTCTGCACATAATCCCGCCCCAAAGTGCGAGGGCAAATCCTGCAGCAAGCCGCGGGGTTTCCCAAAAAAAGTGCCTGCAGAATCTGCCTTTTTGGACTTTAGCAATCAGATTTTATTGCATCTCCAATCTCTATCCGCCCGTCTCCAGGTTCTCATCCTGCATCTTGACCTCATCCATCATCTCTTGCGTCTGCTTGAACCTTTCCTGAATCTGCTCAATGGTCATGCCTTCCAGTTCTTTTCTCTCCGGAGGCTTCTCGATCAGCTCCAGGGTATCCAGGCGGTAGTAAAGGCCGGTGCTGTCTAAAAAGGCCCACGTCACTCCGTCGTCTTCAACCTTCAGCACCTTGACCGTCCCTATAGTGCCCGTGCCCTTGTACCTGACCAGGCTGTCTTCTTTGATCTCCGCCATAAAAATCACCCAAGCTTATGCCCTTGGCATCTCTTACAGCTTTTGCACAACTAAATTGCTTTCTTTTGTTGCTATGCCCAATATCTCCGCCCCACCAGGCTCGGCCAGGACCACCATCTCGTGAAACTCATCGCATGCACAAAGCACATCCTGCTCAGGATGCGTTCCAGGCTGAATCTTGCAGCTCAAACGAGTGCGAGGTCCGATGGAGACCACCGTCTTCAAGCGGGGGGATGCCGGATGGCCTTTGGGGAGCACTATCAGTGGTGCGCCTAGTTCCCGAAGCTGATAAATGGTACAGCGAAGGCCTCGCATAACCTTTTCGCCCACACCCCAGGAAGACGCCACCATCAGATCCTCCGGCTCGGTGAAGAGCACAATCTCTTCAGACTCCGTTTCCAGATAAAAAAAGTTTCCTCTCGTCTTGGCAATGGCTAAAGTGCCCTTGCGGCCCACGAGATATGCTATCTCGTCCTCCTTAAAGAGTATATGCATTGCCCTTTAGGCTGCTTTGACGTTTCTGGATCTACAGGAAGGACACATTGGTCTTCTGCCCATTCCTTTAAACTGATTCTTGCAGTCCAGACATTCATAGTCTTTGGCGACCAGGGTTTCGATATTCCCGATATCCGGTCCGCCCCCGACAGTACACATCTTGCCTTCACCTCCGTTCTTTCTATAGCACTTTTGCATATTTAAAATAGGCGGAAAATTAGGCGGAAAATCGGCCTGAAAAGAGAACCCAGTCTTCGCCAATCTCGCAAAGCTCATCTGCTGGCCGCATCTGTTGGCGATATGTAGAAGTCCATCCTTATTTCTGCGCCCGCTCAAGATTTGCAATTGGTCTATCGGAAGATGCTGCCGTCTGCCGTTCTCCCCACCACAATGAAAGCCTGGCGATCTAAATATCTCCATATTTCCAGCTATATGCCCCAGAACGATGCTTTTTTAGGATGAATTTACATGAATAATATTCATGTTTAACTCAATATCTATATCCATAGGTTTATTCAAGTAATTATTAATTCTATCGCGAAATACGAACATAAGATAAATATTGGATTCATTCTCTGAATAAGGAAAAGCCTGTTCTGCTGATGGTTTTTTCTGGACTGAATAAAACCAATACAAATGATAATATACCAACTGCAATCAAGGGGAGAATAAATCTGTTAATAGACCCGACAATTTTTTATATTCCCTGATTCAGTCAATATTGCTTGTATAGAGCAAAATTGATGGAGGTTGGGTTATGAAGAGAAGCAGACAAGAGATAATCGCGAAAGTCCTTGACATATGCACCAACGGTGCAATAAAGACCAAAATAGTATATCAGGCAAATCTCAACTTCCGAACGGTGAATACCTATATTGATCTCTTGAACAGAAAAGGCTTGATTGAGGTCTATCAGGGACCCAGTACAGTATATGAAACAACGGAAAAGGGCTTGGATTTGATGGAAAGCATCAAACAGGTTAATTCCGAGCTATCAGAATTCCGGTAATCTGGTGCTTGAAGTTAATTATCAGGATAAGCAACATAACACAAGAGTATTCAAAATTATCGGGTAAAAATAGATCCCAATTGTAATAAGCTAGAGCGATTTGGAAAAATATTCTTTAGCAAAGCAAGAAGTAGATCGCTCATTTATCCTGTCTGCCAAAATCAGAAACTCAATGCATGCTTGGGGCAAGCCTCCACGCATCTGGCGCATTTAATGCAGTCCGGTTTGTCCAGAATCTCGTTTACAGGAAGTTGCATTGGACAGACTTTCTGGCACTTGCCGCAATCGATGCATTTCTCCAAGTCCACTTTTAGCTGGTATTTCTTACTGCCCATTGCTCTTTGCAACGTTCCCATGGGACAAAAGGAGCACCAGGTCCGAGGGGCTATGATTACACCAAAGAGGATGGCAATTGATGTGGTAAGAATGCAGAGGGTAACAAAAACCATCCCTATTTTGTCCACTATGCCTTCTGTCTGTATAATGCGAAAGATCATGAATCCCATGAGAGCGACGAAGATGGGGGCTCGAAGCCACATGCTCCTAAATAGAGGCGGAATTTTCAACTTTCGGCTCAGTGGGGCCAGCCAGAAATCAACGAAGCTTCCCCGCGGGCAGAGATTTCCGCAAAACCAGCGTCCTCGGAAGGGTGCAATGATCATCAGGCTGGCAAAGACAAGCAAGAGGAAGTAGCCAAGCTTGGGGTAAAATATACCGCCTATGGATACTATTAGCACCATAATTCCAAGATAAGGGGTAATCTTTAGCATACTGCAAGCACCTCAAATCTCATTACGCCATCTGCTCAGGTTTTTTGCCATCTTTGCCAGGTGTATAGAGTGCGCAAAGATATTTAAGCAATTCCTATTATCGTCAAGAACCTAGGAATTGACACTCATTTGCCAGGTCTGCTAACTCACTGATGCCGGGATGGGTGTCAATCTTTAGGTACAGATAATCGGTTCCTATTAAGTCCAGTTATACTTTTTACTCCAGAATTGATTTTGATTATATCCTGGCTATAAATAAAAGGTCCTTAGGTTAGCCACTTGAAACAGCGAAGAACCGATAAAGTCTTATTATGCATGTAAGGTCGATCTGTTGTGCTAGCAGAATCCGACAAGTATCGGGCGATCTCTGTTTTGCGTCCTACTTCGACTACCGGCGAAAGTGTGATCTCATAGAGGAAAGGAAAGGTGGCCAGGTGAAATACATCTGACCTAGATCTATCGATTGGAGTAAGGCCAAAGTGAGTAAGCCGCACCAGGAAGCGGCGTTGATAATTCATCATAGACCGCGCCAGAATTCACCGCTTCTTCTGCATAAGCTGACTTTATGCCTGCTTCGATTGCCTTTATAGTCGAAATATTCCAACTATAAAGACGTGCATCGTAGTACAGGTTCAACAGCGCACCTTCTTTAGTGCCAGCCTGCCCAACCGTGTGTAGGAAGTATTCAACATCATTTTTATGCGCCCCTCGACGCGAGGCAAACTCTTCGATATCAATAGACGACAACGTATGCACTAAAGCACCTCCTATGGAAAATAGTCTGGCTCACAGGTAGATTACTTACTGAAAATAACCTAGGCCCACAAGGGGAAGACTATAGCCAAAATAAGAAATATTAGTATAAATTTTTTTGTATTATCAAAGTTACTGACTTAGATACATGTCCAAAGATCATCCTTCTGAAAACGTTTTATCTGCGCATCTGTTCAAGATCCTCTTCGGCTTTTGGTATTGAGCCTTGCTAATAATATCATGTCTACTCCTATCGAGCCATACGATACTACTGATCTTTTGGGAGTTATGATCGATGTATTATGCAATAAATAATAGATCATCTCAAAAGCATACGCATATCAGTTCATAGATTACACCGATAAGTGGAAAGGCTACGATCCACTGATGTTCTGCGGATATAGGCATCTGAATATAGATCATGGCTGTAAATTCAAGCAGGGAAAGGTATGTATCAATTGAGTTGAAGGATTCTGGAGCTTCGCTAATGAAAGGTTGATAAAGCATCATGGCATTTCAAAAAATAAAGTCCTGTGGTATATCAAAGAAATGGAATGGAGATATAACCATAGTGATTATAATTTGTTTGAATTATTAGTTAAATATATGTTAGGAGCAGATAATTGATAATCACCTAAATTTAAGGGGAATAGAGAGGTTCCTTTGGCAAATATTCACAAAAAACCCTGCGGAAAGCTGCACGATGTTCCAGGTGCCGGTCGGATAGATGAGGCTTTGCCTAACCGGAGAGAGATCGAAAGCAATTATAAGGACCATGACAGCCAGCACATGGAAAATTACGATCTGATAATCATCGGAGCGGGCCCTTCCGGGCTTTTTTGCGCCATAAACTCCATGCAGAAGGGCAAAAAGATTCTGATTCTGGAAAAAAAGAACTCCCCAGGGCATAAGCTCCTGATCTCTGGCTCTGGGCACTGCAATATAACTCACGATGGTAATATTCAGGACTTTCTTGATCATTTTGGAGATCACGGGCACGGCAGATTCCTGCGCCCAGCACTTCTCGGCTTCACAAATAGCGATCTCATCTCCTTCTTTAAAGGCTTGGGATTGGACATGATCCGGGAAAAGGGGGGTAAGATATTCCCAGAGACTTTGCAGGCCAAAGACGTGCTGAATATCTTGACTCTTCAATGCCAGGAAAGGGGGGTAGTCATCAAGTGCAACCAGGCTGTCAAGTCTATGACCAGGAAAGAGGACGGTTTTTTAGTTTGCTCTGAAGGTGGAAGCTATCACTGCAGGCTGCTGGTAATCGCTACAGGAGGATGCTCCTATCCAGCCACCGGCTCGAGCGGAGACGGCCACAGGTTTGCCGGCATTCTCGGCCACCGCATAGCCGAGATTGGGCCGGCTCTAACCCCCCTTCTCATAAAGGATTATCCTTTCTCTGAGCTGGCCGGGCTCTCATTTTCGGACCTGAAGATCTCGCTCTATCGTCATGCAAAGATCAGAGAGCATCGGGGCGATATCCTATTTACCCATCAGGGGCTCTCCGGGCCTGGAATTTTAGACCTATCCAGATATATTAGAGCAGGAGACGTTTTGAGGCTCTCTTTTGTGCCGGACGATAAACGAAAGGCGCTGGAGGAATGGCTCGTAGGTAAGGCGCAACTGGATGGAGGAAGGAGCCTACTATCGGTGCTAGCGGATCTGCCTCACTTTTTATCATCTTTTGTGCCTGCACCCTCTTCTGTGCCTCTCTCTGCTCGGTTTATAAAAAGAATTCTGGAGATCTCGGGGATTGCCCCCGATCTGAAAATGGCTCAATTGACCAGAGAGAAGCGAAATTGCTTGATTGATAATCTGACAGGCTTATCTCTGGTTGTATCCGATCTTTGCGGCTATAACATGGCCATGGTTACCAGGGGTGGAGTAGACACGAAAGAGGTCAATCCTAAAACCATGCAGTCCAGGCTGGTTAAGGGACTGTATCTGATAGGTGAGGTTTTAGATGTGGATGGAGATACAGGTGGCTATAACCTGCAAGCGGCATTTTCTACGGGAATGCTGGCTGCCATGAGCATCAAGAGTAATTTTGACTGAAAGGATTGCAGAGCTTCAGGCAAAAGGACCTCCGGGTTTATGCCGGAGGAAATTCATGGCTTATATCGCACTGTCAGATATCTCTTAATTTATCTAATTTCCGATATCCCTATTCCATCTTCTTTTTTTTCAGGTGTATATTGGAGTCCAGAATACCTGCCTTGCCGTTCCAGGCCGTGATGGAGAATTGGTCCGATAAACCAGATAAGATGCAGTTGGCGGCTGTCTGTCGACCTTCAACGAGAGAGCATACAACTCCGCTCCGCTGGCAGGAACCACATTCAACTTCAGGCTGCTGCCGGAGAAAGTTCCGCTTACTGTCGCCCACTGGACGTTGCTAAGTAGAGCAATCCTTCCCATGCCAAAGACCATCGCCCCGGACTGGTTGAGAAGCAAATCTATGGCTGTGCCGTCTGCTAGATCTAGGTGCCAGGCGCCAACTATACTTGTCGGCAGCTTGTTTGCTGTGGCAGTGACCGCAGTTGTCCTGGTACTGGCGGACCCTTTCCCAATCCTTGCATAGCCCCCATATCTGTCCAGGGATTCCTGCATTTGCCTTACCGCAGGATCAGAAGATACATAGCTACTAGCTCCTGATGAGCTGAATATCGGATCAGTGAAATACTGTCTGGTATCGCCATAGTCACCGCTCCTTACGTATCCTCCATCCAAATAGTCCTGCCCCTGGGATAATCCCAAAAATACGAACAATAGGACAAAAATTGCCTTGGAGGCAATCATTGATTTCAGCCTTGAAATAAAAATCCCACCACTAGAGCAATGTTTCGTCAATTGACTTAAAACTATCCGTCAGAAGGTGATGAGGCCAGTCGCAGCAATTTGGGGTTATCCAATATAGTGAAGGAAGACCAATATTAGTTCTGCCTAACCATTAGCTCTGATGACAATGACAAGAATCTTTAAATTATATGTCTCAATATATGTGTCAAAATGACCTTATTGCTTTTCGGATCAAGAACGGCCCTGGTGAATGCTGCTAACAACCTGGGCGGATGATAGTAGTATCGGCTTACATGGTCTCGGCTGATAATAGCTAAAAAATGCAATTGCAATTTAAAAAGGTGTTGAAATGTATAAGAAAAAGATCCTCATTCTTCTATTCATACTATCGGCTCTGCTGGTTGCCACGGTGGAAGCGGAATTGGAAACCAATGAAAAACAGGAGATCCTTGCCGCGCATAATCGATATCGTGCCGAGGTGAATGTAACTGCCTTGAAATGGTCTGAGAACCTCACCCAACAGGCCCAGGAGTGCGCCGATTACAATGCTGCAAACTTCCTGCCCCAGGGAAGGCAAAAGCACTGTCCGACATCTGGATTTGGGCAAAATATAGCTCTTGCGAGCTTGAGCTTGCATAGGAACCTCACCCAAATGGTCGATCAATGGGGCAGTGAAAAAAGGAATTTCATCAATGGAGTGTATCCTTCCGTTAGCGCAACAGGATCGCCGGGTGCCGTCAGCCATTACACACAAATTATCTGGCAGGAAACGGCAGAGGTGGGATGCGGAAAGGCCAATTCCAGCGGATACGAAATTTTGGTCTGCGACTACAGCCCGCAAGGCAATATAAACGGTACTGTAGTTTATGCACCAGAGCGGCCTAAGGCAGTCGAAATTGGTGGGACAAATCAATATAAAACACTGACAAACAACTTTGCTAAAATGCCTAAACGCAATATTATCATTAATACTGTATTTAATCGACCTGTCTTCTGCTACTAAACAAGCCCGGTTTGGATAAATGAACGAAGAAGAATAAGGCAAGAGGATCATTATGCTTGACATATTGAGAAATAGACGCAGCATTAGAAAATACAAGGATCGTGAGATAGAAACCGAGAAGATAGAACTACTCAAGGAGGCCGCCTTGCGCTCCCCCTCCTCTCGCAGCATCAACTCCTGGCGTTTCCTTTTTGTCACGGACAGAGCATTGCTGGAGGAGCTTTCCAGAGCTAAAGTAAGTGGCTCAAGCTTCCTGAAAGGAGCAAGCCTGGGTGTGGTTATCTGTGCCACAAAAGGAGAGTCGGATGTCTGGGTGGAAGACTGCTCCATTGCCGCCATCATCTTGCAGCTTACCGGCCAGAGCCTGGGCCTTGGCTCTTGCTGGATCCAGATCCGAAAGAGGATGCACAGCAGCAATCTGACCTCGGAGGATTACATCAAGCAAGTGCTTGGCCTGCCTGAGAATCTTAATGTAGAGTCTATGATCGCTTTCGGCTATCCGGATGAAGATAGGAAGCCTATTCCCAAAGAGCAGCTCGAATACGAGAAGATATTGATGTAGATCGTGATCGTGTCAGAGGTTCAGATCGTGCGATAGATCGCGCTAAAGGTCCTGCCGTAATGTCCACTTATAAAAAGGCAGACGCAGAAGTAGAACGATTCCAAGCTCAGCACGCCGGCGCAGGACCTTGAGCGGATATTCCGCGTCTTTTTTCTCGACTTGCCAAAGCTCTGGCACAAGCGCCGCCAATCCACATCCCTTCCTAACCGCTGCTCATCCTGCCAAGCGAGCCTCTGGTCCTCGCCTATCCCTGCTTCCCAGATTCAATCTCTCGTAGTGGCTTTGATAAATCGTGATAAAAAGATCGTGATTGGTAACCGCTCCGAAAGCGTTTTATCTCTGCAATTTTAATGTAACTAATATGTACAAGCGATCTGTCGCAGGAGAACGAATATCCGAAGAAGATCGGATGAAGGCCCTAAGCGTTCTTCCACCTGAAGTAAGGGACGCTTATCTTGACGTCACCCAACATCATCACAAACTACTAGAACGCCTGGCTCAAAAGTAGTCATATATGCTCCTCTGACGTGCTTTGAACCAGATCTTACTCTTCTTCTTCAGCCACACCTCAATGCACCCGATATCACATTCCTTTTCTGTATCAGAAATCTTCTGGAGGGCGTCAATAATTTCATCCTCATCTCTTCGCCCCAAATAATGACCACTCATTTTAAGGATTGTAGCAGCCAACACGAAAGACGTCCTTTTATTGCCATCAAAAAAAGGATGGTGCCTTGACATGTACAATGCCCAAGCTGCCTTTGCATAGACTCCTGGAACAAAATTAATCTCTTCGACTATGTAATCTACAGTTCCTTCACAGAGGACGCCGTGAACCTGGCCGCCAGTCCTTATGAGATCCTCATGCATCGCCATAATCATCTCTTTTGTTATTTGGACAAAGCTTACACCGTTCCTCGTCAGACGTTCTGAGGTAATAGGCCAAAACCTTTTTCGTCAGATCAAACAATAACAGAATGAGGAAAAATAGTGAGACACCTAGGACTATTAACGGCTTTGGTGCTTGTGGTCGTGTCTATATCGCAGGCATTTCCGCTTCAGACAACAGACGGCATAATAAAGATCTATGGCATGATTCCAACCAAAGATGGGTTTGCTCTGGATATATTCTCACCCTACCAATTCCAAGGCAGAGGCATTGTTTCCGATCTGAAAGTTGACGTAGTCGATTCTGAAGATAGATTCATCAAGGCCCGCAATATAAGAGATGTATCCAATCCTGGATATAATGACCGTGCACTTTATTTCTTTGAATTCGACCAGCCCGCGACTCAGATAAAGAGGACCAGGATCGAAACACCTAACCAGGATGTTTATAGCATCTCATGGTCAGGAGTTCCGGAAGCATCGACGGAAAACATTACAATAAAGCTCTATGGAGTTAAGGACAACACCCAGGAGGATACATATGACGGGCTGCGAGATAAGCAATATGATTTCGAAGTCAAAGTTACAAACAAAATGACCCAGGGGCTAGCGCTCTCGCCTAAGTTCTTCTGGCTTTTGGACCAATTCAATTACGGCTACGAGGTTAAGGGAGAGGAGTATAAGCTCCTGCCGAACGAGTCTGTGAGATATACATTGCACTCACAGGCGTTATCGCCTCTATCCAGGCCCAAGGGTCTCTGTTTCCTTCCAGAGAATTTCACAATCGACTTGGAGGGATGGTACTGAGGAGATCAATCTCTCCTCTTTTCAGCTCGCTGCCCTGCCATCCAAGATTATCCTTTTTTAGACAATTTGCCTCCGGTAAAACAACTAAGACTAGACTTTCCGGACTCGCTTCAATATCGATGCTGATAGCGTTGATCTTGACGATTGCAGTAGGAGAAGGTGATGCCAGAACAGTCCAAGCTAGTGAAATCCTATCTAAGATCGTAGCGCAAAGCCCTGTGAATTATACAAACGTGACAATTGAGGGTGATCTCTGCTTCAACGATGGATTCGTGTCGGTTGGAAAATATCTTTCATGCACCATTATAGAGGAAGAATCAACAGATCAATTGAAAATCAATGCATCATGCTTTGCGGAACGCTTAACAAATTTAACTCGAATTAGTAGTCCAATCACCAGTAGAGATTACATTACAAGAAGAGTCGCGATATTGAACAGTTCATTGATTAATGGACCTATAATTATTGCTAATTCAACTTCTATCAAATCACCGATAACGATTAGAGATTCCATTATTAAGGGCGTTTTTGAATTTAACAATACGACTTTCCAAGAACCTGTGCTTATTACTAATACCACATTTTGTAAGGAGGCTTATTTTGTAAAATCAATATTCGAGGAATATGCTGATTTTTCTGGATCAGATTTTGCTTTTGCAGATTTTTCCGTGGCTAACTTCACCAAATATGCTAAATTCGAACAAGCTAGATTCAATGGACCCTCAGCATTTCCTGGAACTACATTTTGCGGATATGCAGATTTCAACGGAGCGCAGTTTAATGGATACACTGATTTCTTTGCAGCACGTATACTACCATATGTTAAGGCTAGTCAAGATGGTGGACCCAAATTTGAAAGGAGATGGATCGGCGAAAGAGAGTCTCCTTACTTATACCCAATTTTGGAATTCGGCTCACATCTCAAATTTAAACAAATAAGCTCGAATATTAGCTTTAATAATGCCAATTTTAGCAAAAGTGCCGGTAGTGTACCGTGTTTTCTGTAAATTTCTGGCCCCGTATCCACACCCATTCACTCCTCGATCATAGATAAATACTTTCTACCAGTTAGCCATTCGTCGAATAGGGACATAGAATTACTTCAATGTCCCCTTCTAAGAACGGAGCGTGCGACTTTCATCGCACTCCGCTCAA
>Ga0307377_10007969_pt1 | contig 10820 bp, 11 predicted proteins | sample TR3MG_FD_202535 | JGI IMG/M metagenome (GOLD analysis project Ga0307377, IMG submission 202535) | Soil microbial communities from Risofladan, Vaasa, Finland - TR-3 | ecosystem: Environmental > Terrestrial > Soil > Coastal area > Acid sulfate soil | place: Finland: Risofladan, Vaasa | collected... | reverse complement strand
TCGTAAAAAAAAAGCACGAAGAACAGGAACTCATCTCTAAGGAGGGGAATCATGCGGAAAGGCTTAATCGTTTTACTGGTGGTGGTCCTGGCGGCGGCGTTCGCAATACCTGTTGCGGCGGCGGACATCAAGGCCAGCGGGTTCTACCGGTCGAAGGCGTGGTTGTCCAATTTCTTCGGTAGGTCACTCTCAACGGATGCCGATGATGCGACGGCCGCGATGGTCGAACAGCGCTTTCGCGTGAAGTTCGATTTCGGCAACGAGAACGTGAAAGCCGTCTGGTACCTCGAGAGCGACATGATCTGGGGCGATGCGGCCGGCAGCTCCGCGCCGGGCCCCCCGGGAAGGAACACGGGCGGCGCCCTCGGGGGCGACAGGGTACAGACCGAGACGAAGAACCTCTACGTCTGGTTCAAGATCCCCGACACCTCCGTGGCCGTCTCGGTCGGCTTGCAGGCCCAGGGCGACGATTACGCCAACTTCCTCTACGGCGCCGACATGGCGGGCATCTTCGTGACCGGGAAGTACGAGCCGGTGTCCTACAAGCTCGGCTGGGCGAAGCTCTATGAGAACAGCGCCAAAGAGACCGACGACATGACGCTGTATACCGCCTCCGTGACGTTCGTCCCGGGGAAGGACGCGAAGCTGGGGCTCAACTTATACTTCCTCCAGAACGACACGGCTAGAGCGGCGTGCCCGGGCGATCTCCCCACGTGCGGTGCGACCGGCTCCAGCAATGGCAACTTGCTTGGGTACCCCTACGCGAGCACGGTCTGGATGCCCGGCGTCGACGGGGCCATCAAGGCCGGCCCGGCGACCATCAGCGGGTTCTTCGTGTACCAGTGGGGCTCGATGGACGCGCAGAGTTCGGCCAATAAGGACGTCGACATCAACGCCTACATCATCGATGCGCGCGCCGACATGAACCTCGGCCCCGGGAAGTTCTTCGTCGAGGGACTGTACACGAGCGGCGGCGACGACCCGACCGACAAGTACGAATCGCCCATCACGCTGGCGACCAACGAGTCGTCCCCCGGCGGGAACTCCGCCTACTCCCGCGCCAACACGCACATCCTGATGTCGAGCCCCGACACCATCAACGTGTCCCAGTGCCTCCTCGGCTGCTCCGGCGGCGTGGCGGGCGCCGACCCGGGGAACAGGGGACGCGGCATGTGGCTTCTCGCGGCGGGCTACTCGCAGAAGTTTAGCGAGAAGGTCAAGGGCGAGGTCAACATCGGCTATCTGTCAGCCACCGATATGCTGAAAACCGACAATGACAACAGGAAAGAGGGCATGGGCACCGAGTTCAATGCCCGGGTCGACTACAACCTCCACAAGGGGCTGGATGTCGGCGTGATCGGCGCGTACGCGTTGGTCGGCGATTTCTTCAAAGACGCGGCGGGGAAGACCCCCGATGACGTCTATATGGCCGTCGCCCGGGTCAACTACTCGTTCTAGGCGAAGCGGGAACGGAATCCTGAACGAACGGCCCCCGGGGGAAACCCCGGGGGCTTTTTCATTTCCGACGGATTGACGTCCCGGGGGGGAATCCCCTATATTTAATCGCTCGCTCCCGCCCGAGGAAAGGGGAAGGCACGTGTTCGAGAACCTGTCGGAAAAGTTCCAGGGCGTCCTGAAAAAACTGCGCGGGCACGGGCGCATCTCCGAGGGGAACGTCGAGGGGGCGCTGAACGAGGTCCGGCTGGCGCTGCTGGAAGCCGACGTCAACTACAAGGTCGTGAAGGATTTCGTCGCGGCGGTCAAGGAGAAGGCGCTGGGGGCCGAGGTGCTCGCCTCCCTCTCCCCCGACCAGCACTTCATCAAGATCGTCCACGAAGAGATGACCCGGATGATGGGGGCGCAGGCGCAGGAACTGAACCTCGCCCGCAAGCCGCCCGTCCCGGTGATGCTCGTGGGGCTGCAGGGGTCGGGGAAGACGACCACGTGCGGCAAGCTCGCCCTGTACCTCCAGAAGAGGAAGCGGACCCCGTTCCTGGTCCCCGCCGACGTCTACCGCCCGGCCGCCATCGAGCAATTGAAGGTCCTCGGGCGGCAGCTGGAGATCCCGGTGTTCGACTCCCGCCCCGACGCCGACCCGGTGGAGATCTGCCGGGAGGCGTTGAAGTACGCCGAGCTCAACGGCTACGACACGGTCCTCCTCGACACGGCGGGGCGCCTCCACATCGACGCGCCGCTGATGGAGGAGCTCTCCCGGATCAAGGCGGCGGTCGACCCGGGGGACATCCTCCTGGTGGCCGACGCGATGACCGGCCAGGACGCCGTGAACGTGGCGAAGGCGTTCCACGAGAAGCTCACGCTTACCGGCGTGGTGTTGACGAAGGCCGACGGCGACGCCCGCGGCGGGGCGGCCCTCTCGATCCGCGCGGTGACCGGCGCCCCGGTGAAGTTCGTCGGGACGGGGGAGAAGCTCGACGCCCTCGAGCCGTTCCACCCCGAGAGGATGGCCTCCCGCATCCTGGGGATGGGCGACATCCTCACCTTCGTCGAGAAGGCGCAGGACCAGGTCGACGAGAAGCAGGCGAAGGAGCTCGAACGGAAGCTCCGGAAGAACGAGTTCACGCTCGAGGATTTCCGCGACCAGCTGCTGCGGCTTAAAAAAATGGGGTCGATGGAGGAGATCCTCGGGATGATCCCCGGCCTGGGCGCGAAGGCGAAGGAGATGAAGGGGATGGCGCCCGACGAGGGGGAACTGAAGCGGGTCGTCGCCATCATCGACTCGATGACGGCGCAGGAGCGGCGAAACGCCCGGATCCTCAACGGCAGCCGCCGGAAGCGGATCGCCGCCGGGAGCGGAACGACCGTGCAGGACGTGAACCGCCTGATGAAGAATTTCCAGCAGGCGGAGGCGATGATCCGGCGGATGACGAAGGGCGGGATGCGCGGCATGGGGAGGAACCTCCCCTTTTCCCGCTGAGCCCGGCGAAGTCGCCGCATTTGTGGAACGAAGCGACAGGTAATGTGGTAAAGTGGCGAAACTTCCAACGAAACGCAGGAGGATCGGTTCATGGCGGTAAAGATTCGTTTGGCGCGGACGGGCCGCAAGAAGATGGCCTTCTACCGCGTGGTGGTGGCGGACTCCAAGATGCCCCGCGACGGGCGCTGCATCGCGTACGTCGGAACGTACGCTCCCCGGGAGAACCCGGCGAAGATCGTGATCGACGACGCGGTGACCCTCAAATGGCTTTCGAGGGGCGCGCTTCCGACGGAAACGGTCAAGAGCCTTCTGAAAAAGTCCGGCACGTGGAAGAAGTTCCAGGCGGCCAAGGCGGGCAAACCCGCCGCGGCTTGAAGTATCTCGACATCGGCCGCGTCACCGGCCTCCACGGCGTTCGCGGCAAGGTCAAGGTGGCGGCGTTCTCGGGGGATCCTTCGGGGGTCCTCGCCGCGAAGGCGTTGCGTCTGACCGGGGGTCGGGGGACGGCGCCCGGGACGGTCGAAAACTACGAGGTGGTGACGGCGCAGCGCGCGGGCGGCTGCGCCGTTTTCTCGTTGAAGGGGATCGACACCGTCGAGGCGGCGGAACCGTTGGTGAAGGCGGTCGTCTCCATGCGGTACGACGCGCTCCCCTCCCTCCCCGAAGACGAGTTCTACTGGGTCGACGCGGTCGGCTGCCTCGTGGTGGACGAGGCGGGCGCTCCTCTGGGCGAGGTGGTGGCGGTGGAGCCGGGGTCGGCCTGCGACTACCTGGTCGTCCGGAGGCCGGGGGGCGACGATGCGTACCTCCCCGCGGTGGAGGCGTTCCTTCGCAAGGTCGACACGGCGGCGCGGCGGGTGGTCGCCTCTCCGCCCGAGGGGTGGTAAGGGGGGCCCTAACGTGAGGATCGACGTCCTGACGCTTTTTCCCGGGATGTTTCCGGGGCCGCTTGCCCACAGCATCCTCGGACGGGCGGGGGAGGCGGGGCTTCTCGCGGTGGAAGTGCACGACCTGCGCCCCTACGCGGAGGGGAAGCATCGGGTGACCGACGAGCCCCCCTTCGGCGGCGGCGGCGGGATGGTGATGAAGCCCGAGCCGATCTTCGCGGGCGTCGAGGCGCTCCGCGCGGCCCACGGGCCGGGGAGGGTCGTCCTCCTCTCCCCCGCGGGCTCCCTCCTGACGCCGGAGGCCGCCGCCCGGCTGGCGAAGGAGGAGCACCTGATCCTCCTCTGCGGCCGGTACGAAGGGGTGGACCAGCGGGTGGCGGACCACCTCGCCGACGAGGAGCTCTCCATCGGGGATTACGTCCTCTCGGGAGGGGAACTGCCGGCGCTGGTCCTGATCGACGCCGTGGCCCGGTTCCTGCCGGGGGTGCTGGGGGACCCGGCGGCGGCGCACAACGACTCGTTTTCGCACGGGGTCCTGGAAGCGCCCCACTACACCCGTCCGCGCGACTTCCGGGGCTGGACCGTCCCCGACGTTCTCCTGTCGGGGGACCATGCCGCCGTCGCGGCGTGGCGCGAGGCGGAAGGGGAGCGCCGGACGGCGCGGAACCGCCCGGACCTGCTGAAGAAAAAATTGACAGACCCGTAGCGGTTGGAATATATTGTCAGGTCTTCCTCATCACCCGCAACCGAAGGCAGCGAAAGGACAGGATATGGCCATGAGTCTCCTCAAGGATATCGAATCCCGGCAGCAGCGCACGGATCTCCCGAAATTCAACGTGGGGGACACCGTCCGGGTCTACTCGCGGATCAAGGAAGGCGAGAAGGAGCGCGTCCAGTATTTCGAGGGGATCGTGATCGGCTTCCACCGGAACGCCGTCTCCACCACCTTCAAGGTCCGCAAGGAGTCGTACGGCGTCGGCGTGGAGCGCACCTACCCGATCCACTCGCCCCTCCTCGAAAAGATCGAGGTGAAAAAGAGGGGCGACGTCCGCCGCGCGAAGCTCTTCTACCTGCGCGGAGTGTCGGGAAAGAAGGCGCGCATCCGCGAGAAGAAGGACTGGCTTTCGAAGAAGAAGATCGTCGTCCCGCCCGAAGGTGTCCCCGAAGGTCCGGCCGTTTCCGTGGATGCGCCGCCCGCCGCCGCGGAGACGCCCAAGGAGTAGCGCCGTACCGTTCGAAGGCTTCGAGGCGAACGTCCGCGGCCGGGGGTATTCGGCCCCGGCGGGGGTCGACGAGGCCGGCAGGGGGCCCCTCGCCGGGCCGGTGGTCGCCGCCGCCGTCATCTTCCCCCCGGGGTATGCCCACCCGGGGATCCGCGACTCCAAGAAGCTTTCCCCCATGCAGCGCGAACGCCTCTACCCCGTGATCACGGCCGACGCCGTGGCGTTCGGGGTCGCCCTCGCCACTCCCGAAGAGATCGACGCGCTGAACATCCTGCGCGCCTCCCTGCTCGCGATGCGGCGGGCCGTGGATGCGCTTCTCCTCCCTCCCGACTTCCTCTTCGTCGACGGGAACCGGCCGGTTGCGTGCGACGTGCCCCAGGAAACGGTCGTCGGCGGGGACGACCGGTGCGTCTCGATCGCTGCCGCGTCGATCCTCGCGAAGGTGTCGCGGGACCGGATGATGGTCGAGTACGACCTCCTCTATCCGGGGTACGGCCTCTCCGGGCACAAGGGGTATCCGACGCGGGAGCACCTGGAGGCGATCCGCCGCCTGGGACCGTCCCCCATCCACCGCAGGACCTTCCGCGGAGTCGTCGTTTGACCCACCCGCCGGAAGCGCGCCGGGCGCAGGGGGACGCGGCGGAGGAGCGGGCGTGCCGCCACCTCGATCGGTCGGGGTTCACGATCGCGGAAAGGAACTACCGAACGAAGGCGGGAGAGATCGACATCGTCGCGCGCAAGGGGGACGTGCTCGTCTTCGTGGAGGTCCGCTCGCGAGAGGCCGCCGACTTCGGGAAGCCCGAGGAGTCGGTCACCCCGGCCAAGCGTCGCCGGATCGTCGCCGCCGCGCGGCGGTACCTCTCGGACGTTCCGCCCTTCTCCTGGCGCGAGGCCCGCTTCGACGTGATCGCGATCGAAGGGAGCGGCGACGCCGCGGTGCTGCGGCATTACCCCGCGGCGTTCGACGCGAAGGGAAAGATTCTCTGAGGGAAGCGTAAAGAGCCCGAAGGTCACCACGTCTCCCGGGAGGTTTGGTGACCTTCGGGTGGACTAGCCGAAGAACTCCTTGGCGATTCCGTAGATGTCCATGTCGACGGTCTTGAGCGTCGAGGTGGCTTCGGCCAGGGGGACGGCGACGATCCGGGTCCCCTGGAGGGCGGCCATCTTCCCGAACTCGCCGCGGTGGACCATCTCGGTGGCGAAGACGCCGAAGCGGGTGGCGAGGACGCGGTCGTGCGCGGTCGGAGAGCCGCCCCGCTGGATGTGGCCGAGCACTACATACCGGGTCTCGAACTTCGTCCGCTTCTCGATCGCCTTCGCGAGGACCTGGGAGATCCCCCCGAGCCGCACGTGGCCGAACTCGTCCTTCTGCGCCTCCTGGAGGACGAGCTCCCCGTTGGCGCCCGGCTTCGCCGCGAACTGCGCCCCTTCCGCGACCACGACGATGGAGAACGACTTCCCCCGGCTGTGCCGCCGCAGGATCAGGTCGCACACCTCGTCGAGGTCGATCGGGATCTCGGGGACGAGGATCACGTCGGCGCCGCCGGCGATCCCCGAGAACGTCGCGATCCATCCGGCGTGCCGTCCCATCACCTCGACCACCATGACGCGGTTGTGCGACTCCGCCGTCGTGTGGATCCGGTCGATGGCGTCGGTGGCCGTGGAAACCGCCGTGTCGAAGCCGAAGGTGAAATCGGTCCCGGACAGGTCGTTGTCGATCGTCTTGGGGACGCCGACCACGGGGAGCCCCATCTCGTACAGCTTCGCCGCCGCCCCGAGGGTGTCCTCGCCGCCGACGGCGATCAGGGCGTCCAGTCCGAGGATCCGGAGATTCTTCAACGCCCTCTCCGGCCCCCCTGGGTCCTTGAACGGGTTGGTGCGGGAGGTTCCGATGATCGTCCCGCCGACGTGGAGGATCCCGGAGACCATCTTGCCGTCCAGGTCCATCGGCGAGGGGTCGAGCAGCCCCTTCCACCCGTTGCGCAGCCCGACCACCCGGGAGCTGAGCGTGTCGGATTTCCGGACCACCGCCCGGATCACCGCGTTGAGACCCGGACAATCCCCCCCGCCCGTCAAGACCCCGATTTTCATCTTCGGTGTTCCTCCGCGAACAAAATAGTGTAAATAAGTATAACAGATAGGGCGGGTTGCAACTTTTCTCTTGCGGGAAGTTCGATCCATGGTATTTTGGTACTCAATACCCATTTTATAGGGGGGCCTGTGTCCGTCCTTGAGAAAAAGGAAGAGATCCGGCTGCTTTCCGGGAACGAAGCGATCGCCCGGGGGGCCTTCGAGGCCGGGGTGAAGGTCGCCTCCGCGTACCCGGGAACGCCCAGCACGGAGATCCTCGAAAACTTCGTGCGCTACGAAGGGGTCTACGCGGAGTGGGCCCCCAACGAGAAGGTCGCCGTCGAGGTCGCGATCGGCGCCTCGATGGGCGGCGTGCGCGCCCTGGCGACGATGAAGCACGTCGGCGTGAACGTGGCGGCCGACCCGATCTTCACCGTCTCCTACACCGGGGTGCGCGGGGGACTCGTGATCGTCACGGCGGACGATCCGGAGCTGCACTCCTCCCAGAACGAGCAGGACAACCGGCACTACGCGGTCGCGGCGAAGATCCCCATGCTCGAGCCGTCGGACTCCTTCGAGGCGAAGGAGTTCACGCGGCTGGCCTTCGAGCTTTCGGAGAAGTACGACACCCCCGTCTTCCTGCGCACGACCACCCGGATCTCCCACGCCAAGGGAGTCGTCCGCCTCGATGCGCCGGTCGCCCCCGCGTTCCCGCCGGGGTTCACCTCCGATCCGGCGAAGTGGGTGATGCTCCCGGTGAACGGGAAGCTCCGCCACTTCGTCGTCGAGGAGAGGACGAAGGCGTTGCGGGAGTTCGCCGAGTCGTGGGACGGGAACCGGATCGAGTGGGGGGATCGCTCGCTGGGCATCATCACCGCGGGCGTCTCCTACCAGTATGTGAAGGAGGCGTTCCCCGACGCCTCGGTCCTGAAGATCGGCCTCGCGTGGCCGCTTCCCGTCCGGCTCTTCAGGGAATTCGCCGCCGGGGTCACCCGCATCGTGGTGGTCGAAGAGCTCGACCCGCACCTCGAGACGCATGTGAAATCCCTGGGGATCCGCGCCCAGGGGAAGGAGCTGATCCCGATCGTCGGGGAGCTCGACCCGCGGATCGTCCGGCAGGCGATCACCGGGGAGGCGATCCCCGTGCGCGCCCCCGAGGCGGTTCCCTCCCGCCCGCCGAACCTTTGTCCCGGATGCCCCCACCGGGGGCTCTTCTTCGCGCTGAAAAAACTCAAGGTGACGGTGACGGGGGACATCGGCTGCTACACCCTGGCCACCTTGCCGCCGCTGGGGGCGATGGACACCTGCATCTGCATGGGCGCCTCGATCGGGAACGCCCACGGCATGGAGAAGGCGCTGGGGCCGGACGGCGCCGGGAAGGTCGTCGCCGTCATCGGCGACTCCACGTTCCTCCACTCCGGCGTCACGGGCCTCATGAACGTCGTCTACAACCGCGGGGCCTCCACGGTGATCCTCCTCGACAACGACATCACGGCGATGACGGGCGCGCAGGAGAACCCGGCCACGGGGAAGACGCTCCACGGAAAGCCGACCCGGAGGACGGACCTTCCGGCGCTCTGCCGCGCGCTCGGCGTGGAACACGTCTACACGGTGAACCCGCACGACATGACGCAGACGGAGGCGGTGCTGCGGCGGGAAGTGGCGCGCCCCGAGCCGTCGGTGATCATCACCAAGGCGCCGTGCGCCCTGCTTCCGGAACATCGCCGGAAACAGCGCCCGGTGTACGAGGTGATCGCGGACCTGTGCACGGGGTGCAAGGCGTGCTCCCGGCTCGGGTGCCCGGCGATCGAGTGGGTTCCCTTCACCCCCGAAGAGGCGACCGCCGCGGGAAAGAAGACGACGCAGAAGGGGATGGCGCGGATCAGTCCGCTGCTGTGCGACGGGTGCAACCAGTGCCCGCCGCTGTGCAAGTTCCAGGCGATCCTGGAGAGGAGATCATGAGCGTTCCGAAGGGCGACGTTTTCCTCGCCGGGGTCGGGGGGCAGGGGACCCTGCTCGCCTCCGAGGTTCTGTGCGACGCCTTCCTCCTGTCCGGGTTCGACGTGAAGAAAAGCGAGGTCCACGGGATGGCGCAGCGCGGGGGGTCGGTCACGACCCACCTGCGCTTCGGCCCGAAGGTCTTCTCGCCCCTCATCGAGCCGGGGAAGGCGGATCTGCTGGTAGCCTTCGAGAAGATCGAGGCGCTCCGGTTCGCCCACTACCTGCGGCCCGGCGGCGCGATGGTGGTGAACGCCCAGGAGATCTTCCCGCCGTCGGTGGCCACCGGGCAGGAGCGGTACCCGCAGGACGTCACGGAGCGCCTGCGGGCCGTCACGGATCGGCTCCACATGGTCGACGCCCTCGCCGTGGCGTTGTCGATGCGCGAGGTGCGTGCCGTCAACATCGTGCTGGTGGGGGCCGCCTCCCACTTCCTGCCGCTTCCCGAAGCCGCCTACGAGGAGGCGATGAAGGCCCGTCTGCCTTCGATGATCGTCGACGTGAACGTGCGGGCGTTCCGCGCCGGGAGAGGGTTACTGCGCGGGCAGTCGATTGACAGTTAAAAGGCATTGAGGTACTATTTTACCGGATCTCATCGCAATAATTTCCTGATTCCTTAACTTTTCCGAGGAGGAACCCCTTTGGCCGAGGCACCGCATCGCTGGTGGATGACCGCTCCGGGTGAGCCGATGGTTAAGGCGGATTTCGATCCGTTTCCGCCGTCCGCGGGCGAGGTGGTGGTCGAAGTGGCCGGTTGCGGGGTCTGCCACACGGACCTCGGCTTCTATTACGACGGCGTGCGGGTGAAGTCGCCCCTTCCGCTGACGCTCGGGCACGAGATCAGCGGCCGCGTCGTCGCCGCGGGAGGGGGGGCGGAAACGTGGCAGGGGAAAGCGGTGATCGTCCCCTCCGTCATCCCCTGCGGCGAATGCGAGCTGTGCGCCTCGGGGCACGGCACCATCTGCCGCCGGCAGCAGATGCCGGGAAACGATATCCAGGGAGGCTTCGCCACCCACATCCGCGTCCCGGCACGGGGCCTCTGCCCCGTGGACGAGGTGCGGCTCGCGGCGGCCGGCCTTGCGCTTCCCGACGTCTCCGTGGTGGCCGACGCGGTGACGACCCCGTACCAGGCGGCGGTGCAGGCGGAGGTGCGGCCCGGCGATTTCGCCGTCGTGGTCGGTGTCGGCGGAGTGGGCGGGTACGCGGTGCAGATCGCGCGCGCCTTCGGCGCGACCGTGGCGGCCCTCGACGTCGAGCCGCTGAAACTCGACGCCATGGCCGCGAACGGCGCCGCGCTGACCGTCAACGTCCGCGAGGTCCAGGGCCGCGACCTCAAGAAGGCGGTCCAGGAATTCGCGAAGAGGAACGGCTGCCCCGACACCCGGTGGAAGATCTTCGAGTGCTCGGGGACCAAAGCCGGGCAGGACACCGCCTGGGGGCTGCTCAACCACGGCGCGACGCTGTCGGTCGTCGGCTTCACCATGGACAAGGTGGAGCTGCGCCTCTCGAACCTGATGGCTTTCCATGCCAAAGCGGTGGGAAACTGGGGATGCCTGACCGAGCTATACCCGAAGGCGCTCGATCTCGTCCTGGACGGGAAGATCGCCCTGGCCCCCTTCGTCGAGCGGCATCCGCTGAACGGGATCAACGAGGTATTCGCCGCCGCCCACGCCCGGAAGTTGACCCGGCGCGCGATCCTCGTCCCCG
>Ga0307377_10007968_pt1 | contig 10821 bp, 11 predicted proteins | sample TR3MG_FD_202535 | JGI IMG/M metagenome (GOLD analysis project Ga0307377, IMG submission 202535) | Soil microbial communities from Risofladan, Vaasa, Finland - TR-3 | ecosystem: Environmental > Terrestrial > Soil > Coastal area > Acid sulfate soil | place: Finland: Risofladan, Vaasa | collected... | reverse complement strand
AATCATGGAGATGCTCGCTCTCGAACGCGGTCACCAACACGATGCCAGCCTTTTTTCGGCCTTCGAGAGCATCATTGAGCGCAGCGAGCATCGGGCCAGAACTAACTGATTGGTTCACGAAACTTAGGCGGCCCTAGCCCCAAGCTGCCGGCACTGAGTACTTTCGGCCAGGGGCGGTCACATGACCGCGAAAGTTCGAGCCCTGCTTGGCTCCCCGACCAGGGCAAATCTGGGCACTGGTGCGCAATCGCAACCCTTGGGTGACTCGCTTGCCAAGCGGCAAAGCATACGGGGCAATTTACCGGCTCTTCGACACGACCCTCTTGGGTTGCAAGATGCTCTGCTCGACGAAGGCAGCTCCATTCGGTGACAAGACGATGGAGTCCGTATCCGCGTCGTGCTCTATTAGCCTTTCCTTGTGGAGAGGACGAATAACTTTGTTCTTGAAGACGTTGGCGTTTGAGTATTCTACCCAAGCGCAAAGATCTTCAAGAAGAACAGCGGAATCCTGCCCAGAATAAAGGAGAAGGAGAACCTGGTCTTTTGCCTTTAAGCCGGCCTCAAGAACGCGTTTCTTTCCTGCAACCTCCCAAACTGCAGGGATCTGGCGAATCGAGATCCCATCGACAATGTCTTGAGCCTCTTCCAGTGATAGCCCGTGGTTTATGCGAATCAACTCGCAAACGATCCAGTCGGCAGTTCTGGCAATGGTGGCAGTGTCGATTGCGTTTGCGTCAACATCGCCGCCGACATGCCCGATCCCCCTCTTGTTTCGCATTGTGTAAAGGTAGACGAGTGCCCGCGGGATTATTACTCTTTCCGATTCGTTTCCGGCTGCCTGCGACGCCACTACAAGTTTTCGGCATTCATTGGCGAAGTTGTCGATCTTCTTGCCGAAAGGCGTATGTGTCTTATTAACCCTATCTTGTAGCAACCGTAGTACGACTTCACAAAACTTACCGGCGGAGAGTCCGGCGGCTTCATATCGGGTCTCCAAGCAGTTCCGCTTGAGATCCAAGTAGGCTTTGATTAGAGGCGGGCGGAAGGACGATGAGACATTGGCAAGTGCCCCGTCTAGGGCCGAGCTAGGGCTTCTTGTACTCATACTGGTTATCAGCGTTCTTCTGCCGAGTCAGCGTGCCGACTCGAGTTAATCGCGCGAGCGTTCCTGAAAACTCGTTTGCCTTAAACGTCCTTGCAAGCTTGAGTTTGCTGTGCGCGATAACGTCGTTGATGGTGCGTGGCTTGTCGAAAAATGGCGTTCCTGTGAGTTGGGTTAGTATCGCGGCGGCGCCTGTTCCGGACGCTGATTTGCGTGTCTTGGATTTTTCGGGCTCGTTGCCTTTCGGCTTCTTAGCTCGTTGACGTCGCGGGTTCTTCTTAGATCCTACTTGGGCCTGATTAACCGTGTCGTCTGACGTATCCCCTTGTGCGGCACCTAGGACAAGCTCAATTATTCTGAGTTGTACGGCTTCGGACTTAAATGAATTGATGACGTCAGCCAATTCAGAAAGCTGAGATTTCACGGTTTCGAAGTTCTTTATCATTTCATCTCCTCGCGTTTCAGTACTGACAAAGCCATTTACCCGAGTGAATTGCGGCTTCGTGTATTTGGTGGCATCGGGTGGGATGCCGGTCTCATCGTGTTGGTATTAGCCCCCCGTTGGAGTAACACGGGGGCCTACGGGTACACAGCCTAGGACAGCGGCTTATCCTTGTCTATAGACCAAAGGGTATGGGCGGCCTGCGCATCGATATGCGGACGTAGGCGGAAACGCACAGGAGTGCTCTAGCGGTGCCCGGATTTGCACCAACTTGGCTCCCCGACCAAGTCTCGAGCAATTCCAAATATGGAGGAAGCCCAATGACCGGTCGGGGGCGCATCGGGGCGGTGGCGACTATCCGCGCGAGCGTCCGGTTTGGTGCTGATTGCCGACACTAAATCAGGCCGCTTTTCGGTAATACCGCGGCGAAAGAAAGCGGCGCTTAGTGAGCAGAGCCGAGTGCCAGCTCAGCGCTGCTTGTGTAGATAGGCGAGCAGCTCGCGGAGCTTGCGCCCGGCTTCGGCCTTGACCTTGTCCGGGTCCTTGCCGCTCCAGTCGTAGAAGCCCTTGCCGGTCTTGATGCCGAGGTGTCCGGCCTCATACAAATCCTGCAACGCGCGCCGCGGCGCATCGCCGTGGTGCAGCACCGGCACCAGCGCCCGTTGCGCCAGCGCATGAGTGTCGAGGCCGCTGATGTCCTTTTGCTCGATCAGCCCGGTGATGCACATGCGCGGGGCGAGCATCTCGCGCGCGCAGCGGTCGATTTCCTCTGCAGTCGCCACGCCTTCGTCGATCAGGTAATAAGCCTCGTGCAGGATCGCGTGCTGCAGCCGGTTGATCAGCAGCCCGGGCACGGCGCGCTTCAGGCGCACGAAGTTCCTGCCCGCCGCTTCGAGCAGCCTTGCCGCCGTGTCCACCGCCGCCGGGTCGGTCGCCCGCACCGGCGCGACCTCGACCATGGTGTTCACGTCCGCCGGCATGAAGTAATGCATGCCGATAAAGCGCTCGGGGTATTTGAGCGGCTGCGCCAGCGCTTCCAGGTCGATGCCCGAAGTGTTGGAGGCAAGCACCGGCGCGCCCGCGTAGGCGGATTCGATCGCGGCGTAGCAGGCGAACTTCAGTTCCTTTTTCTCCGGCACCGACTCGATCACGAGCAGCGGTGCCTCGCGCGGCAGTTGGTCGAGCACGGCGACGCGCGGGTCGACGCCGCTGACCGTGGCCGCATTGCGCGAGAAAATGGCGCAGGAAATGCCGGCTGCGGCAAAGCTCTTGGCGATTCCGCGGCCCATGACGCCGGAGCCGATTACGAGGACTTCAGGCCGGTTCATTGCGCAGTTCCTTGGCTTTGACCAGATACTGGCTTGCGAGCACCAGCGCGAGCAGCGCGAGGCCGATCAGGTCGGTGATCCAGCCCGGCTTGATCAGCAGCAAGGCTGCGGCGATCAGCAGCACGCGCTCCCACCACAAGGTCGCTCGCAGCAGATAACCGAACAGGCCTGCGGCGAGCAGGATGGTGCCGATGGTCGCGGTGACGAAGGAGGAAGCGATGCTCTGCCAGTCGCCGATCATGAGCAGCGAGGGCTCATAGATGAACATGAACGGCACGATGAAGCCGGCGGCGCCGATGCGCACCGCCTCCCAGCCCGCCGCCCAGAGATCGGTTTTGGCAAGGCTGGCCGCCGCGAATACGGCGAGCGCCACCGGCGGCGTGATCGCCGACAGGATGGCGAAATAAAACGCGAACATGTGCGCGGCCGGGACGATCGCGCCCAGCTTCACCAGCGCCGGCACCAGCAGCGCGACCATGACGATATAGGCCGGGGTGGTCGGCATGCCCATGCCGAGCACGATGCCCGCGATCGCGGTCAGTATCAGCGCCAGCAGCAGCATGTTCTGCGCCAGACCGACCACGACCTGGGTGAAGCTGATGCCCATGCCGGTGATGGTGACGCAGCCGATCACGATGCCGGCGCAGGCGCAGGCCATCGCTACCGACAGCGTGTTTCTCGCGCCGTCCTCGAGCGCTTCGAGCACGGACTTCCAGCTGATGGCCTCGCGCGTGAGTTTGCGCATGAGCGCCATCGGCAGGCAGGCGAGCGTGCCGACCAGCGCGCACAGCGGCGCACTGTAGCCGCCGACCAGCCCGACGAAAACGATGAATATCGGCACGAACAGATGGCCGCGCGCGCGCATTACCGCCCCGAGGCGCGGCAGCTCGGGCTTGGGTACGCCCAGCAGGCCGACGCGCTTGGCTTCGAAATGCACCGCGAAGAACACCGCGACGTAGTAGAGGAACGCCGGGATCGCCGCCCATAGCGTGACCTGGAAGTAGCTCACTCCCTGGAATTCGGCCATCACGAATGCGGCAGCACCCATCACCGGCGGCATGATCTGCCCGCCGGTCGATGCGACCGCCTCGACCGCCGCCGCGAACGGCGGCCGGAAGCCGGTCCGTTTCATCAGCGGAATGGTCATAGGACCGTCCACCATCACGTTCGCGACCGCGCTGCCCGATACCGTGCCGAATAGACTCGAACTGACCACCGAGACCTTGCCCGGGCCGCCGGCGGTGTGGCCGGTGATGGCAAGCGCGAAGTCCATGAACAGTTTCCCTGTGCCGCTCTTTTCCATGAATGCGCCGAACAGCACGAACAGCATCACGTAGGAAGCGGACACGCCCAGGGTCGAGCCGAAAATGCCTTCGGTGGAGAGATACAGTTGCTCCATCAGCACCGGCAGCTTCACGTTGGTGAGCAGCGCCGCGTAGAGCAGGAACACGAATGCAGTGATAGGCAGCGCCCAGCCGAGCACGCGTCGGGTTGCTTCGAGCACGATCAGCACCGCGAACACCGCGTAGATCTTGTCGAAAGTCGTCAGTTCGTCGATGTAGATGATGCGGTTGATCATGTAGTCGTAGTTGAGGAAGATGTGCAGGATGAACGCCCACGAGCCGATCAGCAGGGCCGCGTCGAGCGCGCGCCAGCCGGGTCCGCCGCCGGGCCTGAGCGGAAACAGCAGGAACACCAGCGTGAGCGCGAACAGCAGGTGGGTGCCGCGGAAAATCAGCTCTTCGGGCGGGCCGAAACCGGCGACATACATGTGGTACAGCGACATCGCGATGGCGATCGCCGACACGGTCCACTTGAGCAGCCTGGTCGCAGGCGGGGTTGCGGGGACTTCGTCGGATATGACGGGCAGTACTTCGGACATGTGAGGGCTCCTCTATGCGCTAGCGACTTCGGACGCAAAAGCGGGGCGGCCTGGGCCGCCCCGCGACTATGCTGCGGGATCCAAAGCGCGCGAGTTCAGATAGCTCCCACTTCCTTGTAGAACTTGGCCGCACCCTTGTGCAAAGGCACGCCGACGTCCTCGGCCATGATCTTCGGCGTCAGGCCGGAGATCGCCTTGTTCGAAGCCGCCATGTCGGCCACGTTGGCCGCCATCGTCTTGACCATTTTGTAGACCATGTCCTCGGGCAGATCGCAGGCGGCGATGATGTGGGTGGCGTAGCCGATCACATCGACGTCCTTGTCCTGTTTCGGATAGGTGCCGGCCTTGATCGTGAGCTTGGAATAGCCGGGATTGATCTTCTTCATCTCGGCCAGGGTCTTGTCGTCGATGCCGATCAGTTTGACGCCGCGCGCGCTGGCCAGATCCATCACCGACGAAGCGGGCACCGTCGTTCCCAGGGTGAATACGTCGGCGTGGCCGTCTTTCACCAGGTCCACCGCGTCGGTGTAGGAGGCGAGGAAGTTCACTTTCGCCAGCGACTGGTAGCTCATGCCGTTGACCTTCAATATATGCTGGTTGATGATCTCCGAGGAATTGCCCTTAGGCTGGGTTACCATCACCTTGCCTTTGAGGTCGGCGACGCTGTTTATTTTTGAGTCGCCCGGCAGGACCATCTGGTAATACTGCGGGTAGAGGTTGGCGACCTGGCACACTTTGGTCACCTTCTTCGGGTAGGGCGGGCGTCCGGCGAGGCCGTCCACTGTCGTGATGGTGTTGCCGAAGCCGATCTGCGCTTTGCCCTCGTCGACGCCGCGCACGTTGGCGATGCCGGCGCCTGGCTGCATCTGCACCTGCAGGCCGGGAATCGCCTTCTCCCACATGCCTTTCAGCGCGCCGCCGAGCGGCACCCACACCCCGCCCTGGGGGCCGGTCATCAGCGTCACTTGCTGCGCTGCCACCGTGGCGGGAACGATTGACGCCGCAGCAAACGCTGCGGCCATAAGGGTGGATCTAAAGCCTGATTTCATGCTGTTCTCCTAGTGAAAAACGCTCAATTGGGGCCGGTCTGATGCCGACTCTCTCTCTCGGGACGAGTGATGCTACAACGAGTGATGCTACTACAGGGTGCCACTAACTCTAACTGATTATCCCGCCTGCCGCCTTCAGATCACCGGCGTCAGCGCCGGCTTGCCGGCGAAATGCGCGCGCAAATTGTCCACGGTGAGATCGCCCATGGCCTTGCGCGTTTCGTGCGTGGCGCTGCCCACGTGCGGCTGCAGCACCACCTGGTCCATCGCGAACAGCGCCTCGGGGACGCGCGGCTCGTCTTCGAACACGTCCAGGCCCGCGGCGCCCAGCGTGCCGTCGGCAAGCGCCTTCACCAATGCCGGCTCGTCCACTACCGAGCCGCGCGCGACGTTGATGAGCGTGCCCTTGGGCCCAAGCGCCGTGAGCACTTCGGCGTTGACGATGTGTCGCGTCGCCGCTCCGCCGGGGCATATCACCATCAGCACGTCGCAGTCGCGCGCCATGTCGACCAGCTTGGGATAGTACTTGTGGGGAACGCCGGCCTGCGGTTTGCGGCCGTGGTAGACGATGTGCATGCCGAAGGCTTCGGCGCGCTTGGCGATGGCTTTGCCGATTCTGCCGTAGCCGAGGATGCCCATGGTCCTGCCGCCTACCTTTTGCGCGAGCGGCAGCGCGCCCTTGAGCCAGCTGCCGGCGCGCACGAAGCGGTCGCCGAGGCTGATGCGGCGCATGGTCGCGACGGTCAGACCCATGGCGAGGTCGGCGACGCACTCGTCCAGCACCTCGGGCGTGTTGGTGACGATCACGCCGCGCTGCCTCGCCGCCTCGAGATCGACGGAGTCGACGCCGACGCCGAAGTTGGAAATGATCTCCAGCTTCGGCAGCGCGTCCATCAGCTTGGCGTCGGCGCCGTAGCTGCCGCTGGTCTGGAGCGCGCGCATGCGGCCGCCGAGCTCCTTGACGAGCGCGGCCGGGTCCTTCGCCTGCCACAGCTTGTGCACGGTGAAGTCGCGCTCCATCGACGCGTACGAAGGCGCGTAGAAGGGACCGACCGACAGGATTTCGTCGCTTTTCATGATTTGTACTTTGCGCAGAGTTTTTCGGATTCGCGTGCGAGCAGGCCGACGTCGGCGCCGACGGCGACGAACAGGCAGCCGGCTTCGAGGTAGCGGCGCGCGTCGGCCTCGACCGGCGCGAGTATGCCCGGGGCCTTGCCCGCCTTGCGTATGCGTTTGATCGCATCGTCGATCGCCTTCTGCACTTCGGGATGCGGGATATTGCCCAGGTGGCCCAGTCCCGCGGACAGGTCGGCGGGGCCGATGAACACGCCGTCGACGCCGTCGGTGTTCGCGATCGCGTCCAGGTTATCCAGGCCCAGCCGCGTCTCCACCTGCACCAGCACGCACAGTTCCTCTTCGACGCGCATGAAGTAGTCCTTGACCCGGCCGAAACGCGTGGCGCGCGTGGTGCCGGCCACGCCGCGCACGCCGCGCGGCGGATAGCGCGTATAGGCCACGGCGGCGGCGGCTTCCTCCGCAGTCTGGACGTAGGGAATCAACAGGGTCTGCACGCCGACGTCGAGAAAGCGCTTGATCAGCACCATGTCGTTCCAGGCCGGGCGCACGATCGCTGTAGTCGGGTAGGCCGAGGCCGCCTGCAGCTGCGTGACCACGTTCTCCAGGTCGTTGGGCGAGTGCTCGGTATCGAGCAGCAGCCAGTCGAAGCCGGAGCCGGCGATGACTTCCACGCTGTAATGCGACGACAGGCTGGACCACAGCCCGATCTGCGGCTTGCCCGCTTTCATGCCGCGCTTGAATTGATTGACTGGCAGTTCCATGTCCACTCCGAGGGTATATGGGGGTGATTAAAAATCGCAGCCGCGCTGCCGCAGCAGTTGGTCCACCCAGCGGCGGTCGGCTTTGCCGCCGGCGATGGCCTTGAGCGTTGCGGTTTCCTTGGCAAGCTGGTCTTTGGCCAGGGCCAGGATTTCCTCCGCGTGCGCGAGCGGCACCGCGACCACGCCGTCGGCGTCGCCGACGATGATGTCGCCGGGATTCACCACCATCCCGTCGAGCGCGATGGGCGCGTTGATCTCGCCCGGCCCGTTCTTGTACGGGCCGCGGTGGGTGACGCCGCAGGCGTACACGGGAAAGCGCCTGGCGCGGATCTCGGCCGCGTCGCGGATCGCGCCGTAGATGACCATCCCGGCCACGCCGCGCTTTTCGGCGAGGCTGGACATGATGTCGCCGATGATGGCAGCGGTGAGCACGCCGCCCGCGTCGACCACGATCACGTCGCCCGGCGCGGCGATATCGATCGCCTTGTGCACCATGAGGTTGTCGCCCGGCGCGACCTTCACCGTCAGCGCCGGGCCGCAAAGCTTGCCGCCCTTGTGCATCGGCCGCAGCGCCGCGCCGCCGGCGACCAGGCGGTTCATGTTGTCCGACAGGTGCGCGGTCACCATCGCCGCCAGCGACTTGACCAGGCGCTTGGGCGGACGCGCCGGGATGGGCAGAATGCGAAATCCGATATTGGGCATGATAGGGCTCCGGTTGAATTCCGATCGGCAGCCGGGGCCGACCGAATCGTTGCGAATGGCTGGCCGCGCTTACAGCGGCGAGAACGAGGTCGAGCGCAGGATGCGGTTTTCCATGTGCTGCATGTAGCCCGTTTCGGTGTTCATCTTGAGATAGGCCTGCCATTCCGGGTCCTGCTGCATCGCATTGCGCTTCTTCTCGCGCTCGGCCTGGTCGGCGTAGGCCCAAAGATGGACCACCTGGTTGAGCGGCCCGACCTCGGTGGTGGTGAATACCACCGGCTTGCCGATGTAGCGCAACTGGATCGGGTAGGCGTGCTTCTCGTACATCGCGAGCCAGGCTGTCTGCATGCCGGGTTTGAAGGTATAGATGCGCAGGTCGAAAATCATGGTTGCTCCCAATTGTGGATGACCGGAATTGCAGCTAAGTTGGTGTGGCTGTGGCGCGGAAAAAGCGGGGCACTGGGCCTTCCAGCATGATACCAGCCATTAAGTTGGCCGGGTTTCGCCGTGAGTGGCACGCGGCCCCGCTATGCGTGCGTTTCGCGAATTTGGTCGCGCCTGGCAAACCACGACACGAAAGGCGCCCCCATGCCGGGGGCGTGCCTCACTCAAACCTTCCACTCTCCCGCCAATAGGCGCGGGATCACCCCATGCAATATTCGAAAGCTCAGGCCCCACAATTGATCATCGCCCACCCGATAATAGGGCGTGCGCCGCGGCGCGGACGCATCACCCGACAGTCCGACGTCTTCATCCAGGACTTCGCCGTCGACCAGTTCAGTTACGGACAAATCCATGATCTGCGCGATTTCGCGCTCGTTTCTTTTCCATGCTACCGGCTGGATGACGCGACCGAGGAAAGCGTGAACGCGAAAACCTGTGGTGCGCGTTTCGGTGGGTGGCAGCTCGGCCAGAATTTCGATTCGGTCTTCCGGAATCCCGATTTCTTCGCGCGCTTCTCTCAAAGCCGTATCCAGCATGGAGCGGTCGCCCGCGTCGCGCTTGCCACCGGGAAATGCGAGGTGCCCGCCATGAACGCCGTTGTCGCTGCGTCTGATCAGGATCAATCGCAGCTCGCCGCTGCTTCCGCGATATACCGGCACTAAAACACTTGCTTCGGTCATGGATTTATTCGCTGGCATCGCAACAAATTCCAAGCAGCGCTGACGTTCAGTGTTAGCGGAATGACGTCTGCAGCATGCCCGCTTTCGACAATTATGCCATTCGCCCATGAAAATTCGGTGAGCGGTGGACCCTCAGAGTGGATACACTGCGACCCTGGACAGGTACAAGCTTGTTGCATGTCGATGAAGCAAAGCGTGAAACAGACGACGGGTTAAAACCCTGACCATCCAAGCGGAGGAATCCCAGACCATGCTATCCCAAGCCGACCGCAGCAAAGCCGTGCAGATCCTGCTCGCAGCCGAAAAGGAGCGCAAGCCCGCGGTACAGCTCTCGAAGACTTTTCCCGAGATCACCATCGAGGATGCCTACGCGATCCAGAGCGAGGTGACCAGGGCCAAGGTCGCCGAGGGTCACAGGGTGCGCGGCCACAAGGTGGGGCTCACGTCAAAGGCGATGCAGCAGTCCTCCCAGATCGACGAGCCGGACTACGGCCATCTGATGGACTACATGTTCATCGCCGACGGCGCCAAGATTCCATTCGAGCGCTTCATCGTGCCGCGCGTGGAAATCGAACTCGCGTTCGTGCTCGGCAAGCCGCTCAAAGGCCCGGGCATCGAGCTCGTGGACGTGCTGCGCGCCACCGAGTACGTGGTTCCGGCGATCGAGATCATCGATGCGCGGGTGCAGAATCCGCGCAAGATCTTCGACACCGTTTCCGACAACGGCGCCGCGGCGGGGATAGTCATGGGCGGACGGCCGGTGGGGCCGATGGACATCGACCTGCGCTGGGTCAGCGGGCTGTTGTCGCGGAATTCGGAAATCGAGGAAACCGGCGTCGCCGCAGGCGTGCTCGGCCATCCGGCGATGGGCATCGCCTGGCTCGCCAACAAGGTCGGCACTTTCGGCACCACGCTCGAGCCGGGACACGTGGTGCTCGCCGGTTCGTTCACCCGGCCGGTGTGGGCCGCGAAAGGCGATACCCTGCGCGCAGACTTCGGCACGCTGGGCTCGATCTCGGTCCAGTTCGTCTGAGGGCGTTCAGAACACGCCCGGAATGAATCGGCGCACGCGCCGCGCATACTCGGCGTAGTCGGGGAAGCACGCGCGCAGGAAACGCTCTTCCAGCAGCACTTTGCCCAGCAGCACCAGCGCAAGCGCGATCCAGCACGCGATCTTCCACGCATCGCGGTAAGCGAGGACTTCGGCGGCCGCGAACAGCAGCACCGCGGAATACATGGGGTTGCGCATGTAGCGGTAGGGGCCGCCGGTCACCAGCCGACCGGAGGCTTTCGGTTCGGGGTGGATGTTGAAATTGCCCGGCCGGTTGTGGACGAGCGTCCACAGGCCGAGCGC
>Ga0307377_10007964_pt1 | contig 10823 bp, 4 predicted proteins | sample TR3MG_FD_202535 | JGI IMG/M metagenome (GOLD analysis project Ga0307377, IMG submission 202535) | Soil microbial communities from Risofladan, Vaasa, Finland - TR-3 | ecosystem: Environmental > Terrestrial > Soil > Coastal area > Acid sulfate soil | place: Finland: Risofladan, Vaasa | collected... | reverse complement strand
TGGGACTGGGGTAAAGTATCAGGTTAGTTCAGATGACGGAAGTACATATAAATATTGGAATGGCGCAGCATGGGCTTCTATATCTCTTGGTGTAACTCCGGAAATAGCGTCTGCTGTTACGACAATAGGTGGAACTTGGAGTGCGGGAAATTTAGCATCTATTCAAGCGTTAGACGCCAATACTTATGATGTAACTGAAATTACCGGGGTACCGCCCAATTTAGGTATAGAGGTAGATTTTAGTACTTTAACCGGACCTCCCGACCAGTTTACTTTTTATGGATTTTATGATGGAAACCCGGCGCATATAGTTGATGTTGATATTTGGAATTATCGGACTTTAGCTTGGGACACTTTAGGTCAAGTGCCTAATGATGCTACGCGAACAATTACGCAGTATAACTATGTCGTTACTGGCACAAAAATGGACTACATATCTGGTGGCGCGGCTAAAATACGTATATACCATACAAGTAACGGGAGTGCCGGACATGAATTAGTCACGGATTATGTGTATCTTTTGACTACTCCGACTGATTCTGGTTATTATAGTTATCAGACAAATAGCGCGGCCATAGTGAACACAAACATAGCAACTCTTGCCGCGAGTGGTACCTTTAAATTCAGGGCGTTTTTACATGTTCCTGATGCTGGGTCTACTCCTTTGCTTGATAATATAGCGATTGGAAATATAGCCTATTCACTTACCGATCCAACGATTGAAACTAATACAGGTTTTTCGTTTATTGCGGCTCTTGAAGACTTTACCGAGACAGCTACTAAACCGGCTAATACCGAAATTCAATATATTGTTTCGATAGATGATGGAGTTTCCTATTTGTATTGGAGTGGCGCTGCTTGGGTCGCAAGTAATGAAACATATGCCCAGAGTAATACTGCCGCAGACGTAGATACGAATATTGCGGCTTTAGGTGCGTCAGGTACATTTAAGTTTAAGGCCTTTTTACATACTACGGATATTGCGGCAACACCAGAATTAGATAATATTCATACCCAATTTACTGTTGTAGCTTCTGATACTTTCACACTTACTGATCAAGATGGTAACGCGATAGATACATCTGGGTATGATGCGTATATAGGCAGCGGAACCGCTGCTCGGGTTTATGAAATTGAATCTCCGTATGAAGAAGAGGATCTTCCGCAATTAAAATATGCGCAAAAATCAGATTTAATGTATATTGATCATCCAAGTTATTTGCCGCGAAAATTAATTCGTTTTGGTGACGGGACCTGGACTCTTGATATTTATACTCGAATTAATGATCCATTTGAGCAGATAGTTATTACAAATATTACTCAGGCCAATCCAGGAGTAGTTACCGCAGTGGATCATGGGTATATAACAGGCGATGTAGTTTTGATAGAAGACGTTGAGGGAATGATCGAGGTTAATCACGAAACTTTTGTAATAACTAAACTTACTGATGATACCTATGAACTTGATGTAGATACTACAGCGTATACTGCCTATGATTCTGGTGGTGCGTCTTTATATGGTGGAGACGCTCCGGCTACTGTTGGTTTTTATCAGGGCCGAGTATTTCATGGTGGAAGTTTAAATGATCCTGATATTATACATGGATCACGCAGTCCTGATCCGGCTGATGGCTCAACTCGATATGAAGATTTTACTGTAGGTTCTGATCCTGATGATGCGGTAGCTTATGCTTTAACTTCGGCGTCCACTTCATCTGTAGACAGAGTACGTTTCTTTATGGGAACCAGATCCTTTTTGGCTACAGGTACTTATGCTGGTATGCTTAAAGTAAATGGTGGATCTGATTCTGACCCTATATCTGGTACGGCCATTGAATCCTTCCCGGTAGATAATTTTGGTGTAGAAGATATAATGCCAATTAATTTTGGTACTGATATTATATATGTTCAACGTGGTGGAGAAGTAGTATATAGTTTTAAATATACTCTAGTAAGTGATGGGTTTAAATCTGCGGACGAAACTTTACAATCTGATGAAATTACTGCTGGTGGAATAAAACAATTAGCTTATCAGCAGGGCAACCCTAATCAGATCTGGTGTGCTATGAATGATGGCCGCTTATTGTCTTTTGTTTATAGTGATGTTGAAGGTGTTTCAGCTTGGAATGAACACGGTATGGGTGGAGACGGAATAGTTTTAACCGTTGCGGCCCAACCTCAAGATGATAATAGAGATCGAGTATGGGTTGCAGTTGAACGCACAATAAATGGAGTTACTCGAAGATATGTAGAATATCTTGCTAAAAATCCACGCATACCAGAACGTGACGATTTTTATAGTGGAATAGATACTACAGCCAAAGAGACTGACGATATGATGTATAGGAATTTAATGTTCTATGCCCAGAAGCGTCAGATCCATGTTGATAGTGCTTTAAGTTTAGATACTACTCAAACAGTAACGATAACTCCTGCCGCAATTAGTGGGGATAGTGTCTCTTTTGTAGCAAGTGAGTCTATATTTAGTGCTAGTGATATATTCCGCAAAATTCAAGTTAAATATCTTACTGGTACCGAACAAGGAATTGCTAAGATTATTGAGTATGTATCTGAGACCGAAGTTCTGTGCCAGATAACTCAGGATTTTTTAACTACTGATCCACTTACAAGTGGTGAGTGGTATTTTACTCAGGACGTAGTTGAGGGTCTGGGTCATTTAGAGGGTGAAACAGTATTTGTAATAGCCGATGGGGGTATTCACCCAAATCGTGTAGTTACTGATGGCGTGATCACTTTGGATAGTCAAGCTACTTATGTTCTAGTTGGATTGTTTTATTATGGTTGAGTTAAAACAATGCCTTTAGAGTTATTATTATCTACCGGAATTACTCCTGGTAAATTTAAGTCTGTTAATAAAATAAATTTAATGTTCCGCAATACTTTGGGTGTATCTTATGGTACTGATCCATATAATATGCAACGAATTGGATTTAGACAAGGGCCACAATATACGGATCGACCAACTTTTCTTTATAATGGAGTAAAAGAATCTCCCGGCTTTGATAACTATGCAGAGCAAAGATCTATGTGGGTTGTGCAGACCGTGCCGTATCCATGTACTATAAATGCTATGGTATTAGATGTGGAATTTAGTGAGGAGAATTAAATATGGCCACAGCAAAAAAAAGTATGTTTAAAGCGCCAAGTGTAGGTGGCATTATTGGTGCCGTAGGCGATATATATTCTGGTATTACTGCTTTTAAAGCGTCTCGCGAACTTTCTTCAGATATGCAGTATCAAGGAAATGTTCTCTACCAGGAGGCACTAAGAACCGCAGACATAATTATTGAAGAAGGTAATAGGTTTGCTGCTGGTCAGTCTTTACAGTATTTAGGTTCGGGGGTACAGATAGCGGGATCTGCGCTTATTACTATAGCACAGACTAAAAAATACGCGGCAACGGAAGCTAAAGCTACCAGAGCAAAAGGCGCGGCAGAAAAATACTTGGCTGATAGATCAGCAAAACGCACAGAAAATGAAGGCCGTGCTTCTCTTGTTAGTGGAATTACAAGTGCGGCTACCAGTCTATTTTTATAGGAGTTTAAATGGGAAAGATAAACGAATATCAAAGAAAACAACTAGCGTCCACAGCAGTTGGTGTGGCTCCGGCGGATAGGTCTGGCCAAATAATTGGTGGCGCCATTTCAAAAGTAGGGGTTGCCATTTCTAAGAGAGAACAAGAGCTTGATATATTTGCTGAAATGCAAGCTAACACTGCTGTTATGCAATTTGGTTTAGCTTTCCAAAAATTAGGGGCCCAGGCTCAAAGAGAAATGGCTGCTAATCCGGATAAGTATGCTGAGAGACTTTTCATAGGCGGCGAAGAAATGCTGACTGAGTTCGCTAATGGAATTCAGGATGAAAAAGTTAAGGGTAAGTTTATGGCCGCGGCCGGGACCATATTAAAGGCGGGGGTATTTCAGGCACGTACTTGGGAAGATGCTAAGAAAAAAGACAATGCCACTATAGCCGCACAGGATGCAATACGTTTAGGTACTATTCAAACAGGTAGCACATTAACTAAAGATGAATATTTACAAAGTGTTACTACTGTTCAGGAAATGGCAGCAAATGAAATTCCAGATTTTGTGTTGGGTGCTAAAGATAAAAAAGATTTTATAGATAAGAATATGCCCGGGGCCTTAGAGTCTCATTTTTCTAATCGTGTATATAATGATCCTGAACAGCTTATTAAAGATTTAGATGCCGGAGAATATGATAAGGTTCCTTATTATAAAAGCGCTACAGGAACTAAATATAAAAATCAAGCTATTAGTAAGATTCGGCAAAATGAAGTATTAATTAAACAATCTCAGACAGATAATTACCAGGGAGCGATGGGGGCTTTTATTGAAGGTAATCTAAATTTTACTAAGATTGATGCGCTAGCTACCGCTACAAATCCGATTGATGGGATAACTCCAGGCCAGGTAAGTCAACTTAAAAAAGTAGTAGTTAATCAAACCGAAGCAAATGCTAACAAATTAGTACGTAGTAAAGAATCGGCAAAACAATATGTTGATTTAGTCTATGCAGCTTTTGATAATAAGATTGATCGGGCTATAGCTTTAGAGAAAATTGTTGACGTCTATGCAGACGGAATTATTACCAGAGACGAAGCAAGGTTTTTGGCTGAAACCCGCGCTAATTTAATGGAAGTAAAAACTAGCAAGCGCTCTGATGGTTTTATTAAAAGTTTTAAAACCATAACAGATAAAGTCAATAGGCTGTGGGTTGGTGAAAATAAGAACAAAGAGGCTGAGTATCTTCGTGATTTAGTAGATACTGTTTCAACTGGTGCTCTTGTTGGCCCAACTACACAAAATATATTACAAAAAATAGACAATGATAAAGCGATTGAGGATAATCCAGATTTAGCTTCTTATGATGAACCAGCACTCGAAGCATATAAAATAGCTGCTCGAAATCAATTAAAAGCAGCTGGGTATAAAGTAGATGAAAAAAGAGTGGAAACTTTAGCAGCAGAATTAAGGACACGAAATGGCGGATCGAAATAACATAGACTTAGTAGAGTTGTTTGGGGCCCCAGATAATGTGGCTGTCGAAGACACAGAAGGCACAAAGACAGCAGCCGCAGTATCTGGAACTCAGACGGACCAGATTGATTTGGGCGCGCTATTTGGGCCCCCGGATGATACTGCGGACGTCCCTGCACTGAAGACGGTTAAAAAACGCCCAGATCCTAATGTACCGCGCGTTGGGTTAGTTACAGACATAACTCCAAACACCTCTACGACGAAACTTCCGCTCAGTGGTAAAGAGGTAGAGATAGTACATCCTTCGCGTAATGGAGATTTTGATATTCCTGAAACATACGATGGTCCTTCTTTTAGGGCTGCTCCGCCAGAAGTAAAACGTACTCCAGAGGACGAAGCAATATATCAAATGCGTCGATCAGCTATATTAGAAGATCTACAGCGTAAAAAAGACGTTGAACTTATAAAGAAATACCCAAACGATTTATATTCTGGATCAACCGCTTCTCTTGACGCGTTTGCTCAAGGCTTGCTTCCGGTCCGGGATGTTAGTCAACTTCGGCCTGGTTGGGAAGAAGCTAGTCCTTTTGCTAATGCTTTTGGGCAACTCACTGGTCTTATTGCGCTATCTTATTTAACTGCTGGGGTAGGCCCTGCGGTAAGTGAATCAGCAATTTTATCAAAATTAGTCACATTAAAGCATTTAAAAAAATTTGATACCATATTAAGAATAGCTGGTGGACGTGCAGCACAGGCTGCTACTGTATTTAGTTTACATAGTCTTACACAGAATTTAGCAGAATTGGTTGGCGGTCAAGAAAAAACAATAAGAGGAATTTTAACAGATACCGGGAAAGCTGCCGCGTTTGGCGCGGGCTTAGGTCTTGCCGGATCAGTAAATACCTATATTCCAAGAGTATTAACACAGATGGCGTATGGTTTTACTTCTGCTAAAATAGAAAAGGCGAGTAATCTTGATGCCGGAATCCGAGCAGCCGTGTTTGGGGTGTTTGGTTTATTTAACACACAAAATCTTACTGTTGCGTATAAAAAGGCTGCATTTAAAGGATCCTTACAGGCGCTTGAAGATCGCCTTATGGCGAGTGGAAAAGGTCCAGAACAAGCTAGAGCGATTGCTGATAGGTTTATGAGATATGCTCTTTGGAAGGGTGGCGCTATGCGCGCTGGTAAAGTTCAGTGGGGAAAAGTAACTGTGCAAGATTTTCGTACTCTTACTCAAGGTTTAAAAGCGAATGGAACAATAATATTAAATCCTAAAGGCCCGGTAGTTAAACCACAAGCGCGACCAACCATACCAAGAGAGTTAGGTGGTGGAGCTACAGCACCCGGAGTAGTAGTGGGTAAGCCTCTTGTTCCAGTAGCGGATAAGTTTGTGCTTAAAACAGACATACCTTTTTACGACAATTTATTGGGCAACCAAGCGTATTCAGGCGGTGGCGGGTATCTTAATTTAAAAGAGTATATGAATAAGGTTAAAGGCATTGATGGGCGTATAGTATATATGTCACCTACTGATTATATAGCCCGAATTACTGAAGGTTTTTGGAAAGATTCTGGTAAAACAGACGCAGAAAGATTAACTCATTGGCAAAAAGGTGGTTATCAAGGCACTACTAAATCAGAGGTTATTAAAGAGATTGCTGATAATAGAATTCATCAACCTAACGTAAATAGAATTGGTGAATTTGAAGAAATTAATATGCCTGTTATAGAGTATGATAAAAATGGTCGTATGATTCAAGAAGGCCATCATAGGGCAGAATATGCCAAGCAACAAGGCGCGGAGAAGATTCCCGTTTTCCTTGTGCATCCTACAGGACAGCCTGAAGTAGCTGGCCTAAAGGGTGAAACTCCGACAAAGCCGCCAGTAAAGCCAAGTCCAGTTACTGTAGAGCCTATAGTTATTGAAGAGCAAATGACCGCTAAATCTTTTGAAGTTACTCCCTGGACGCCATTAGAGAAATTATTAGAAGGCTATAATCCTGATTGGATTCAGGGCTTTATGTATATGGGGGATGAGATTTGGAATGGAAAGGTATTGCACGGATACAAACACGGTATAAGTCGAAAAACATTTTATACGGACGATGAAGGACATACTTTTTTATATAATGGTGGTAGATACAAAACTAATGCTGATGGGACCATAGCCGGGATGTTACCTCCTAGTGAAATGAACGCGCACGAAAAATTAGCCTGGGAGCGTTTTGAAAAGAAAATGGAGCCTCTTAAATATGGCTCTCCGGAACATACTAAAATTAAAAATGCTCAGGACGCTCTTGTAGAACCATATAAATTTAAAGCAGTTAGTAATGATGAGGCCTTAGAGAGAGCGCTAGGTGAACTTGAGGATATGGGCTGGAAAAAAGATACTGCTTATGATGATGAATTTAGAGCAGAAAAAAATAAAGTATTAAAAGACAATGGTTTTGAGACAGTTAAATTTAGTAGTACCGATCTGCCCCAGGACACGGCGGCTAAGATGAGGATGCTTGAGGATAAATTAGCAAAGATACCAGAGCCTAATGGAGATCAAGAGCAAGATATTTTTGATTTCTTTAATGATAAAGCAGTTGAACAGAAGGCAGCAGAAGCAGCAGCTAAGGCAGCTGAACCAGACAATATATTTTTAACAGAAGGTTGGGATCAAGTAAAGGCTGAGATAGAGATAGCAGAGGCTGGGAAGCGTATACCGTTAGAGGATGGAACATATACCGGGTACTCTTCAACTTTTCCTTCTTATGCTAAGAACAAAGGCTGGAGAAAAGCAGAGATACAGAAAGTAATTGAGAAAGCTGAAGCTGGCAAAAAACTTACGCCAAAGCAGCAAGAGATTTTTGATACACTTAAAGCAGAAGCTATTAAAAAAGAGAGTGTTCTTAAAGAAGAAAGAGTAGTCAAGGGAACTGAAAAAGAAGGCACTAAGTTATCTGAACGAGATCAAGAATTGTCAGATTATTTTACTCCTGGAGAACTTGTTCCAGGGTATATTGGTATTGACCGAGTTATTGCTTTTCGTTTCTTGCCTAATAATGATTGGGAAGTTACAGTTCAAAAGGTAAACGAAGCCGGAGAGCCAGTTGAAGATCCCCGTACTCATCGTACTTTTCCAGAAGAACTTGTGAAAAGACGTAAAGCGCGTGCAAAGGCAGCGAAGACTAAACCAGCCCCAACTAAAGAAACTGTTAAAGCAGAATTAGACGCAATAAGTAAATTACCTTTTCCTCTTCAGGCGGAATTTATGGGAGAAGAGATTATTATATTAGGTGGGGTCCATCAGTTTGAACCATATAAGAGTGCATCAGGAGGCAAAGCAGATTGGTCTCAGTTACTGGCAGAGCAAAATGGAAAACGATTTATTGTTATGGCTTCACAAATAAAAATAGATGGTAGTCCTTTAGTAACACCCATGAAGTCTACCGGGCCTTCTGCATTTGAGAAACTGTTAAAAGAACAACAAAAGCCGCCGGTCAAAGAGCCACCTAAGCCACCAGTTGTGAAAAAACCACCTACAGTGCCAGCCGGGCCTTTGTTTAAGAAACCAACGCTTGCTAGATTCATCACGGCTCAAAATAGAATGGCTGAACTTTTAGGTTTAAAATGGCTTGTAGAGCCGGCAGAGATAGGTAAGATGAAGTTGGATCGAGAGCGCGCGATATTAGATCATCAGATTGGTACGATTGTGCGAGAATTGACAAAACTAAAGACAGTCACTCCGGAACAGATGGCGGTCCTACTCAATACACACATAGATCCACCTAAAGAATTGGGCGGCCGAGAAAAAGAAATTTTTGAATATTTTAGATCGTTGACCCGGGAGATCTTGCGCAGAGTAAATGAGAGCAGAGTAGAAACCGGCAGAGACCCTATTGAGGATATAGGTGCTTATTTTAGGCATCTTTTTGATAGCACTGCTCAGGATATTGTTGATGGGAAGTTTCCTCTTCCTGAAAAACTAAAGGCCTGGGCAAATAAAAATGTTTCTAAAAAAGTCTACAACCCTATGGAGTTGCAACGTAAGATAAAGGATGAACTTCTAGTGGTTTTCAGTAATGATTTGGGTTATGTTATGCGGGCTATGGTGCGAACAGGTCTTAAAGAAATCCACATGGGCGTTCCATTAAAGTTCTTTCACGAAGAGTTGGCCAAACTTCAAAAAGACCCTAAACTTCTTGAAACCTTAACGGGGATAGAAAAAACTGCCTATCTTGCTCAAGCAGAAATGCCCCAGGAAACAAAGGAATGGGTAACTAAATATGTTAATATAGTCTTAGGAGATCAGCAAACCCAGCTTGATAAGGAAGTTAATTTGTGGGTAACTGGTGGTCCTGTAGGTCCTTTTTTAGATAAGTTCTTAGCGCCTTTTGGTAAACAAATAGGAAAGAAGCCGCTTACAGATATGATAGTTAATATAAGTAAACTTCCTCTGTATGGTGTCTTAGGGCCTTTTAATCCAAAGCAACTTATTCGTAATAAGTTTCAGATCATTCAAAGTTTTGCTTTATATGGTGTCGAGCCCACTATACGAGGAACATTACCTACGTCAGATTATCCGATATTGGAGAAACTTAAAACAGATAGTCTGTTTTTACAAATGTATTCTGGCATAGAAGATATGCCCCTGTCTTTAAAAGGAAAACTTGAAAAATTTAATTTCGCTGCGTTTCAATGGACCGCGGTAAGTAACGTCTCACAAGCTATGAATACTGCGTATCATTGGACCGCAAATATGATACAGAACCCCAAATGTAAAGGATTAGGTTGGGCTGATCCTCAAAGAACATATAAAGAAGATAAAGATTTCTTTTATCCTAGTGAGTTGCCTCGATTACTTAAAGAAATGGAATATGGCGCGCAGACAACTCAGTATGGGTATTTAGGTATGATGATGCCCCAGGCTTTTAGATACAAAGCCGCGGCCGGATTTACACGATTAAATAGTTGGTGGATGAATCATTGGGCTATTTTTCAAAGGGAAGCTGCTACGAGAGCATTTTTAGGCCATACTGGTTATGATACAAATTTACGTATTCCTATGAGCCAAAGAATAAATTATTTAAAATATCTTGTATTAGGCGGTCTTATCTTAAACACTATGGGCTATACCAGAAGTTTCTTATTTGGTACTGCTCCAACTGGTTTACCTCCGGTAGCAAAACTATCATTTGGGCTTTATCAATATTACACAAATCTAGGAGAAGAAGACTGGAAAGTAAATAATCGAAGAGAAGCTGGAAACGCAATTAAAAGTTCGTTAATGACTTTTATCCCAGGATACCTTACAATAAAGGATGCCAGCGCTTTTCTTAATAACTTATTAACAGGTGAAAAGGCGTGGTCAACATATTTATTTTATAAAAAGAAAAGTGGGGATAAAACATTTTATGCGAACTAATAGCCCAAACGTAAGGAGACATTATGACTATACAAAATGAGACCGTACAACAAATAGTATCAGGTGATGGTGGCACCTTAATATTTAGTTTTCCTTTTAAGATATACGCAGATACAGATATTGCGGTTCTTACAGAGGTAAAAACTACTGAAGTCCAAACTACTATGGTTTTAGGTGTAGACTATAGTGTTACTATTAATCCAGTAACAGAGGGTGGAATAATTACTTTTGTTATAGGGAGTGTGCCTTTATCAACTGAATGGGTTATAATGAATTCAACTATATCATACACTCAACCCGTGGATATTCCTACCGATGGTAATTTGAGAGAAGAAGCCTTAGAGAATGGTATGGACCGAATAGTACGTCAGGTTCAACAAGTTAAAGAT
>Ga0307377_10007962_pt1 | contig 10823 bp, 29 predicted proteins | sample TR3MG_FD_202535 | JGI IMG/M metagenome (GOLD analysis project Ga0307377, IMG submission 202535) | Soil microbial communities from Risofladan, Vaasa, Finland - TR-3 | ecosystem: Environmental > Terrestrial > Soil > Coastal area > Acid sulfate soil | place: Finland: Risofladan, Vaasa | collected... | reverse complement strand
ACAATGCGTCGAGCAATGTCCAGCATGTCGTCATCTTGTTTCTTGACGATCTGAAGCACTTCATCAAACAGTTCCCGTTGCCGTTCCCATTCCCGTTGCCCCATGACTTTCTCCTTTTGCCGCCTCAACGGCCAGTACTTCTCGTCTCCTGACAGGCCGTGGGTCGTTGACACCCAACCATCCGAACGAATCATAGTTGATCATTTAGAATCTTCAAGTGCAAATTTACATATTCGCTATTTAGCCGCCTCAACGGCTCATGGCAACTCTATTGCCTTTAGCAGTGCAGGTCGTGGATGGCCCGAATACACATGGCCGCTGTCTGTCGAAGTTCAACGACGATGTTCTCTTCGTTGCGCTCGCAACGCTTCTTGCGAACCTCCTCCCAATATTCGTCTAACTCCTCCAGTATCACGGCGTAAGCCTCGTGGTCTGAGTTCATTGAGTCGTTCAGATCAACTGCCATTTGCAGTTCCAATCGCACGTCCTTCAGAATCAGATCAGCCCGTTTCTGGTTGAATGGTCGCCTTGCCATCGGTCATCCTCCCTGAGTGGTAATTGGGGCCGCGCTCCATCTCGCGACTATGTCAGCCGCTGTTCGCCACTCAGGCCCCAGGTAATTTGTTTTGGTAACGAAACAGATTTCATGACCAAACTCCTCACTTTGCCTTTACGAAAAACTGTTTGATCCGTCAAGTTTCTCGAAAGCAATGCAATGATCATGCGGAGCTTTAGACGGACCTTTGATTTCTGGATACTGATACATAGGGTTCATCCTTTCGTAAACCACTGTCTCCTAAAGGAGACAGCTTTCCATGCAAGGCAAGGGTGCGAATGACATGACAGCTTCAATCGTAGAGCCTCAGCTTAACGCATGCTGGTCAGTTTCTAACCAGTCTTCTCCCAAGATTTTCTTTCTTTCAAGCCGTGGGTTTGGAACAACTTTACCAGCCGAGCGCAGTGCTCTTGGAAACTTACGTTTCCCTTATTGGTCTGGCATCCGTTTAAACCTTGGAAACCACGGACTCAACCGTGCTAGGATTTTACCCAAGAACAGGGTTTCAGTTCTTGGAACCTCATATCCAAGTTGTCAAACAGCCCGACAGCTTGATAATATAGCAGGCTGGGGTTTTGTCCACTGTAATTTTTTAGGAGAGGGGGTATGCGCCAATTCCTCCGCCGCCTAAAGGCGGCGGTTCCCTTGGCGAACACATCATGGTTAATATATAACAGTACATCAACAAGTCAAGCACATTAAGTCAAGCACATTACTACGACGTGGGTGGATAGTTGCAATCATCTAATTCTGTTCCTATTTGTAGCATGACTATAAGTCCATCCAGCCTCCCAAGACTGTGAACAAAACGGCCAAGATTCAGGCATGTCATCCTTATACGAAGCACTCAAAATCATACTATTACTCCATGACTCTGATACTGTTATTGTTGAAAAAAGTACCCCAGTCATAAAACCTGTAACCCTGATAGCTCCTATACTTCTGTATGTACGCTGGATTAGCATCTATCAATACCTTTCAAGGTAAGGAGGGAGATGTAACCGTCTGTTTTCACACTTTCTCAGTCTGGCGAAAAGGTAAAGAATCAACCCGAACTGGATAAGTTGAAAAACAAACAAAAACAACACAAAAATGATCATGCCACATTCTCCTTTAGTGTTTTTCTTCCAACTCTCATCGGCTTTGACCTTGACTTGACATTGTCCATGACCATGAACCTGTCCATGATCCTGACCATGACCCTGACCATGACCGCAACCATGACAATGACCATGATACTGACCTAGAACTCAACGCTCCTGAGTATACAATCGGTATCTTCATCGCGACAATCTCCATGACTCTCTCCATGACTCTGACCTTGACATTGACCCTGAATTTGTCCATGACCCTAAATTTGACCATAACCCTGAAAATGACCATGATCCGGACAATGACTGCGACCCTTTCCATGATCTTGACCTTGGGTTCAACGCCCCAGTATATACTGTCATAGCGAACCCCTCCATGACCTTAACTTGACCATGACCATGACCCTGACCTTGACCATGACCTTGACCAGTACCATGACCTTGCCCATGAGTTGGAAAATGACCTTGAATTTGACCTGGACCATGCTCTTGTCCATGCCCATGAATCTGACCATGAATCTGACTTTGGCCTCAACGCTCCAGTATAAAGAATTGGTATCATCGCGACCCACTCCATGACCATGAATCTGACCATGACTCTGAAAATGACATTGACCATACTAATGACCTTGACCATGACAATTCCTATGACACTGTCCATGCCCATGACCATGACTGAGACCTAGTCATCATTGTCCCAGTATATAAAACCGCTGTCATCGCGAACCGCTCCATGACGCTGACCATGACCATGTCCATGACTCTGACCATGAACTAGACCATGATTCTGACCATGTCCATGAATCCGACCATGACCTTGACTTTGGTCTCAACGCTCCTGCGTAAAGAATCGAATGTTTCATGGGATGTCGCCCCTCCATGACCTTGACCATATCATTGAATCTGACCATGACAATGACCTATACCTTGACCCTGATAATGAACTTAACCATGCTAATGAAATTGACCATGAATTTGAACTTGATAATGATCTTGATCTTGACCTATTCCATGACTCTTCCCATGATCCTGACCTAGAACTCAACGCTCCAGCATATAAAATTGGTATCATCGCGAATCACTCCATGACATGAACCATGACCCTGACCCTATCCATTCCATTGTCCATGACTGTGACCTTGTTCGTGACTCTGACCATGAACCTGACCATGACAATGATTCTGTCCATGAAGCTGACCATGACAATGATTCTGTCCATGAAGCTGAACTTGTTCTCAACGCTCCAGCATAAACAATCGCTGTCATAGCGACCCTCTCCATGACCCTGACCATGATACTGACTCTTCCCGTGAACTTGCCCATGACCTTGACCATGACCATGACCATGCCCTTGACCCTGCCCATGAAAATGAACCTGCCCCTGACCTTGACCTGGGCCATGAACTTATCCATGATATTGAATCTCGGCTCAACGCTCCAGTATAAAGAATCGAATGTTTCATAAGATGTTGCCCCTCCATGACTCTGACCATGACCTTGTCCAGAACCATAAACTTGACCATGAATATGACTCTGACCATGAAATTGACCATGACCATGAGTTGTAACTTGACTCTTCCCACGACAATGACATTGGTCTCAACTTCCCAGTATATACAATCGCTGTCTTCATCTCAACTCTCTCCATGAATCTGACCTGGTCCACGACAACCATGATATTGAACTTGACTCTGACCTTATCCATGACCATGATTCTGTCCATGACCTTGACCTTGACCTTGACACTGACCATGACCATGACCATGACAAGGACCTCTTCGTCCCAGCATATACAATCGGTGTCTTCATAGCGACTCACTCCATGACCTTGACCCGGACCTGAACAATGACCATGACGTTGAATGGGGCCTTGATTCTGACTCTGACCATGACCGCGTCCAGGAATATGACTCTGACCATGAATCTGACCATGAATCTGAATTTGAATCTGACCAGGACCATGACTCTGCACTTGTCATCATTGCCCCAGTATAAACAATAGGTGTCATAGCTCACTCACTCCATGAATCTGAACTTGACCATGAAATTGATCCTGACCATGATTCTGTCCATGACCCTGACCATGGCCATGACCCTGACCATGATCCTGACCATGACTCTGAATCTGACCATGACCTTGACCATGATTCTGACCATGCCCCTGACCTTGGGCTCGACGCTCCAGTATATATAATCGGTATCTTCATCGCGACTCACTCCATGACTCTGATCTGAACCATGCCCTTGACCATTCTAATGACCATAACCTTGAACCTGACCAGGAACCTGACCATGAACTTGACCATGCCCATGACCCTGACATTGGGCTCGACGCTCCAGTATAAAGAAGCGAAATCCTCATCGGCTTTCACCCATCCATGACTCGGACCATGACCATGACTCGGACCATGCAAATGACCATGACCATGACCTTGATCTTGTCCATGACCCTGACCATGACCATGAATTTGACCATGATAATGACCATAACCATGACCCTGAATCTGTCCATGACCCTGACCATGAACTTGACCATGACTCTGAATCTGTCCATGACACGGACCATGATCTTGACTCTGGGTTCAACGCTCCATTATATAAAAGCGGTATCATAGCGAACCCCTCCATGACTCTGACTCTGACTGGGACCATGATATGGACCATGACCATAACCCTAACCATGAACATGAAAAGGACCTGGACACTGACCATGAAAATGACTGCGTTCTCGTCCTCAACACCCCAGTATATAAAATTGGTATCTTCATAACTACTCACTCCCTGACCTATTATCTGACCATGACCATGACAATAACCATGAATCTGACCATGACAATGACCTGGGCCATTCCCTTGACCATGAATTTAACCTTGACCTTGCCCCTAACCAGGACCATGACTTGGACCATGAATCTGATCTTGGGCTCAACGCTCCAGTATAAAGAAGCGGTATCATAGCGACCATCTCCATGACCTTGACCATTCCCATGACCATGACCTTGACAATGACCATGACAATGATCTTGTCCATGAATCTGTCCATGACCATGAACTTGTCTTTGACATAGTCATCATTGTCCCAGTATAAAGAATCGGTGTCTTCATAGCCAGCCACTCCCTAACCTTGAATATGACCTTGACATTGACCATTCCCATGACCTTGACCTAGACAATGACCTATACCTTGACGCTGGCCATGGCCTTGTCCATGACAATGACCATGACCATGATCTTGACCATGACAATGACTCTGTTCTCAACGATCCAGTATATAAAATTGGTATCATTACAAACCACTCCATGCCCATGCCCATGAAATTGACCCTGACAATGACCTGGACCATGACCCTGAATCTGACCATGACCTTGACCATGACCCTGACTGAGGAAATGATTCTAACCATGTTGATTCTGGGCTCAACGATCCAGTATATAGAATCGAATGTTTCATTGGATGTCGCCCCTCCATGACCATGAACATGACCATGACCTTGAATCTGAATATGACCATGACCTGTACCATGACAAGGACCATGATCTGGACTTTGATCTAATTGTCCCAGTATATAGAATCGAATGTTTCATGCGTCGCCCCTCCATGACCATGACCTAACCCATGATCCTGACCATGTCCTTGACCATGAATGAGACACTGACCATGACCATGACCGGGACTGAGACATTGACCTTGACCCTGTACATGCCCATGACCATGACTGAGCCCTCGTCCTCAACAACCCAGTATATACAATCGGTATCATAGCCAGCCGCTCCATGACCAGGACCATAACTCTGACCTTGACCTTGACCCTGACCCTGACCATGACCAGAACCATGAATATGATCTTGACCTTGACAATGTCCATGACAATGAACTGGACCTTGAATCTGACCATGATCTGGATATTGGTGTCAACGCTCCAGTATAAAGAAGCGAATGTTTCATTGAATTTCGCCCCTCCATGAATTTGACCTTGTTCGTGACTCTGCCCATGACCATGACAATGACTCTGCCCCTGACCATCCCAATGACCCTGGCCATGACCATGACAATGACCATGACCAGGAACTTGTCCTTGACCATGACTGAGACCATGAAAAGGATCTTGTACTCAACGCTCCTGAGTATAAAATCGGTGTCATATAAAACCTCTCCATGTCCATGAATCTGAATCTGAAAATGACATTGACGCTGACCTTAACCAGGACCATGACCATGAACCTGTCCATGAATTTGACCATGAATATGACCCTGATAATGATCTTGATCTTGACCTATGCCATAACTCTTCCCATGATCCAGACCTAGAACTCAAAGCTCCAGTATAAACAATCGCTGTCATAGCGACTCTCTCCATGACTCTCTCCATGACCATGACTCTGAAAAGGACCCTGACCATGACCCTGAAAAGGACCATGACCCCAACACTGACCATGACCCTGAATCTGACCATGAACTGGACCATGACCCTGAAAAGGACCTTGATTTCGCACTCAACGTCCCAGTATAAAAAAGCGAATGTTTCATGAGATGTCGCCCCTCCATGACTCTGACCATAGTAATTCCAGCGACCATGATTCTGATTCTGAATCTGACCCTACCCAAGACCATGACCATGACCCTGACTCTGACCTTGACCATGACAATGACCATGAAAAGGACCTTGGTCTCAATGTCCCAGTATATAGAATCGATGTCATCGCAAACCCATCCATGAATCTGACCATATCCTTGACCTCTCATAGGACCTTGACCATGTCCATGACTCTGACCATGACTCTGACCATGACCCTGGCCATGACCCTGACAATGACCCTGACCCTGACCTTGACCATGACCATGATCTTGACCAGGACCATGTCCATGAATCTGTCCATGACCTTGTTGGCAATGTTCCAGTATAAAGAAGAGAATTGTTCATGGAAGTTCCGCCAAGGAAACCACTGCCTCAAGCCCTTGCCTTCAGGCGGGGGTCGTTGACTTACGGGAATCTCCTAGACTCAAATACGAAACGCCTTCTGGTTTTGCCTCAATGAGCCTTCTTGTCGGGTCAAGCAATTTTTCCGGCTGTGGCTTACCGAGTTCCCAAACCTCCCATACTCCTCGCGAACTATCCAGCAGTTCCGAGTACAGCTCAATGTGCAACATGCTTCGGGAATGACCTGGGATGTCCGGGCGCTGCTTCCCTTCTGGCAGAACTGGCGTAACGCGAGCTATGATGTCACCCTGTTGAACCTCCCGACCGACCTTTATGACGTTCAACGGAATGACCTCCCCGTAACCAATGACCCCAGACGCTCCTTCTATCAGGATGACCGAGGTATCATTCCACCATGTAGATGGCGAGCCGTTGATGACGACCTTGCTCCCAGTAAACGGCTCGATCTTGACGACGGTCCCACTCTCCATGGCCCTGACAGTAGTATCCTCGACGCAATACAAATCGACTCCAGTATGAATGTCATGCCTCCGCGAAAACCCAAACGCTCCAGGATGGTTTCCAACCGGCAACCCGCCGCTATCAGAAATAGCTATCGGCCATTTCCAGCGGGTCGACGACACGATGGCTTCCATAATCACCCCGATGTCGGCCATGGCCCCCTTCCCTGAGTCCCCGCAGGCGAGAATCTTTGACAAAGGATCAACGACGGTGACCGTCCCCTTCGTCGCCCTTTCGTACCTAGGCTTCGCGAACCCACGAACCACCGACAGGTGGGTTTCCGTCAAGGGATGCTCCCACATGTAGGTATTCATAGCGGGGGCTAGGATCAGAGGCTTATTGTAATCCCACGCCCTGACAATGCTGGTCAACAGGTTGTCGCAAAGGCCATTGGCGACTTTGGCTAGTGTATTGGCCGTCAACGGGGCGATGGCCATCACGTGAGCCCATTTACGCAGGTCGATATGTTGGACTGGGTCTCCCTTCTTGGCCCAGAGATGCCACTCGGACTCGTCGTCGAAAACGGAAAGTCTTCCTTTGAATTCTGACTTGAGATTCTCCAAATCGCATGCCTCGTAAAAATGCTTGGCCTTTTCTGTGGGGATAACGACTACGTTCCACGTACCGACAGAATTATCCATCCGCAGTAGACATTGAACCAGCTTGGGAGCCAATGTTGCGGCTACGCTGCCTGTCAATCCAAGGATGATATTCATGATACTTCCCCCTGTGCTGCGGCGAGAATCGCCTTAGCAACCTCGTCGGCCAACTGGTTAGGAGAATCAAACATGCTGGAAGCATGTTTGGCTTGCAAGCCTTCCCTGTTGACCAGCAGAACCCGGTGCTTTCCACGCTGAATGTCTCGCAAGTCGTTCGCTACAACGAGGGCGCAGTCGTTCTTTATGGCACTCTCTTGGGCGGCGGCTACCAAGGCGTCGTCATTACTGTCAACAAGAAGCTTGAAACCAATCAGGATGCACTTGGGGTTCATCGCCCGAACCTCGCTAATAAGTTTTGGGGCTGGCTCCAAGTCGATGCGTAGGGCATCTTTGGACCGGATCTTTCCGTCTACGTAGTTACCAACCAGATAATCCGATACGGCAGCGGCGAGGACGACAATGTCGTGGACTGGTACCAATTGCCGAAGGCCGCTCGCGTACTCGCGGAAGTCTCCGTAGGATTGCTCCCGATAGACAGACGAATACCTTGGAAACTCTTTCCGCAGTTCGGCCAACTGGAACAACTGTTCATCGAAGAGCCCAGACGAGGCGTCAATAGGGACGACGAACGGGGTCTTGGAGTGCCTGGCGTAGAAAAATGTCAGGCGTTCTGGGTCAGGATCGTTCCTCAGGAGTTGCAGGGCGATGCGGGTACCGAACGTCCCGTTCGACATATTGCCAACGTGTCTGACTCGGTCGATGGGCACCCGTGTCCCGCCGCTGGTAACTAAAATTTTCATGACCTAGCTCCTTTCTTCGCCAATTAGATCGGCTCGTCAAAAAACAGTAAAAGCCCGTCTGGTCTTCTATGTACAGCTCTCTTCACCTGCCACCAGAGGTATAATTACCTCGAATCCCTCGTACTCGTGTCTCTTACGGGCGTAAAGGAATTTGACAGCGGCTATGGCATCTCCTTTAAGAGCCTTGTCGAGCAACGCATAGTTTTCGTCTATGATCTTCTTTCGCTTAACATTCGCTTGGTATTGCTTCCATAGCTCTGCGACAATTTCTTGTGCTTCTTTGCCCATCGTCGCCGCTTGTTCAATGGTTACTTTGGGGGCTACTGGGACCTCCTCTTCCTCTAAGTCCTTAACTTGGTAGCCATACCAACCACTCCGTTTTCGGATGATGGAAAGGGCGATCTTAGCGTAATCCTCCGACTTCCGAACGAGAAAGTATCGACTTCCATGTTTTTCGAGGAATATGACGATCTTGGTTTTATCGAACGTGCCGTACTTTGCCATCATTTCTATCGTATCTGCGTTGTATCTTCCTCCAAGGGACATGTCCAACGCCAAAAACCTTGGAATGAGTGGTCTAGGAGTTTTCATATCACTATACCAAACTCTCAGTTTTTTGGCGAACTCAATCGCCTTCTTAGATGTATTGCTCGTTCTCATTTTAAGTCTCCTCGTATTGGCGTTTATCGCCGTTCCTTTGGCTCCTTTTCTACGCATGAAGAATACCATACCTTTGCTGATGTGTCAAACGTTAAAACAGAAAGGAATCAAAAAGAAAAAGACGAATTTAATGATGGGATGCCTAATGAAGACCAAGGTCCTATTTGTCCTCGTTCTTTTTTGTTTCCTGTTAAATCTAAGCTTTGTTTCACTAGCAGAAGAAACTCTAATTGCAGAATCTTCAGCCAACCGGCATGCAGTTAGAATCATGTCGATTTTCGAAACAGAGGAACGTGTTTCAACAAATTATGGATTAGGTGTTCCAATTCTAGTCAACGAAAACCCTATGATCTTAACTGCTCTGCATGCAGTCAAAGATCCAAAAATTGATGCTACCGACATACTTGTCAGGCTGGAAGATGGCTGGATCAAATGCCATATTGTTTCAGAAGACAAAGACTACGACCTTGCTATAATTAAACCGCATATCAAACCTTCGTTTGTGCTTGAAATCTCTCAGGAAAACCCGAAAGAAAAAGACAGCATACTGAATGCTAATTACTTTAAAGACAACAAACTTATTTTCAAACTAGGCAAAGTTGATAAACGTATGGAAGTTTTATGGTTGGCCGATATCGAAGCCTTTAGCCACGGAAGCAGCGGAAGTCCTATACTAAACAGTCAAGGAAGAATAGTAGGATTAGGTATAGCTGGGATTTCAAATGACGGCGGAAAGACAATATTTAAAGCTATCTTTGTTGGGGTAGACAAAATCAATGCGTTTGTTAAATCAACAGAAGTCATTGTGAAAAACTTTTTACAGCTACCATTGACCTCCACTCCAAGACATTGAAATGAATGTTGTTCTTGACCAAGACTCGGAATGAGAATATCCACCAGACCAGACGCTGCTTCCACCTACCTCAGAATAGATGGAACGATATTTTCCGTCGCTCCAAGACTTTGAAGCAGAAATGTAGGAAGACAGAAAACAAATCATGGATTGTTATCCCTCCATGAGCCAGAAAACCCAGTTGGGTAAAAATCCAACCAAGAGCTATATGCAAATCTTTGTCTCCAGCTGTATATTTCGCTCCTGGATAGTTTCATTGATGCTTCCCATGACAACGAAAAGGGCTCTGCTAGAAACATGGGAAACACTAATCTCATGACCCAGTACTCCAAGACCTGGAAAAAAATAATGGAGCAGAAAAATTACTCATATTTTATAGTCCTCCCATGACTCAGACCATGTACTTTCCCCTGACCAAGACTCAGAAAAATCATCAAACATTCTGTTTCTAGAAAACGATAGTTCGTCCGTCCATGATATACAAATAGAACGCCCACCTACCAACAAAGAAGACATACTTCCAAAAGAGCCTGAAACTACTACTGCTACAAAAAAAGAAGCTTTCATAACGTCAAAATCTCCCTTTAACCGTTCTGCAACGATTATAAAAGATTTTGCGTCTTAATCAATTGATTTATCTTTTTGGAAGACTCTGACTACCGAAATTGGATTTGGCCTCAAATTGCTGAGTCAAAAACGCCTCCAAGTCCTTTTGTGTCAACCAAGTTACCCCAGCTTGAGCTGCAACGGAAGCCATCTGAGC
>Ga0307377_10007961_pt1 | contig 10824 bp, 6 predicted proteins | sample TR3MG_FD_202535 | JGI IMG/M metagenome (GOLD analysis project Ga0307377, IMG submission 202535) | Soil microbial communities from Risofladan, Vaasa, Finland - TR-3 | ecosystem: Environmental > Terrestrial > Soil > Coastal area > Acid sulfate soil | place: Finland: Risofladan, Vaasa | collected... | reverse complement strand
GTGCGCCACATCGGCACGTCGAACATGACCGTACCCAAACTCAAACTTGTTCTGCGCGATGCGCGCATCAAGCCGGCGGCCAACGAGATGGAGTTGCATCCTCATTTTCAGCAGCCGGAGCTTTTCAAATTCGTCGTCGACAGCGGGATTCAACCCATTGGCTACTGCCCCATTGGCTCGCCCGGGCGTCCCGAGCGCGACCGCACGCCTGAAGACACTACGCCGACTGAAGACCCCGTCATTGTGGAGATCGCTGGTCGTCACGGCATCAACCCCGCTGCGGTTTGCATCAAGTGGGCTGTGCAGCGCGGGCAAGCGCCGATCCCCTTTTCCCTGCATCACTACCGCGAGAACCTCGCATGTGTAACCGGCGATCCACTGACGGAGGAAGAGATGCGCGCCATCGCGGGCGTCGACCGCAATTGCCGCCTGATCAAAGGCCAGGTGTTTCTATGGAAGGATGGCCAGACGTGGGAAGCGCTCTGGGACATGAATGGAGAGATTACGCCGCCGTAAGACGCGGTCAGACGCCGTAAGACTCCGAGATCGAAGCGCAGAGAGGAAGACATGAAAGAAACCATGACCGCGGCCTATTTGCCAGGTAACTCAACCGTCGAGATGCGCACCGTGGCGGTGCCTGCTCCTGGCCATGGCGAAGTTCTGCTGCGGGTCAAGGCGTCGACGATTTGCGGCTCCGATATTCGGTGCATCTATCACGAGCATCTCGGCAAAGGGCCGGAAGGCTATCAAGGCGTCATCGCCGGGCACGAGCCTTGCGGCCAGATCGTCGCCGCCGGCGAAGGTTGCCGCCGCTTCAAGACTGGCGACCGCGTCATTGTCTATCACATCTCCGGATGCGGCGTGTGCAACGATTGCCGCCGCGGCTACATGATCTCCTGCACCAGCGAAAAATATCGCCGCGCCTACGGATGGCAACGCGACGGCGGCATGGCCGAGTACATGATCGCCGAAGAAAAGGACCTCATCGCTTTGCCTGATGCCCTCTCCTACGCCGATGGCGCGCAGGTTGCCTGCGGTTTCGGCACCGTCTACGAGGGCCTCACTAAAATTGGCGTGGACGGCAATCACGCGGTGCTCATCACCGGGCTCGGCCCAGTGGGTCTCGCTACTGGCGCGCTTTGCCGCAAACTTGGTGCCAACAAGATCATCGGTATCGATGTGGTGGAAGAGCGCATGAAGATCGCGCTCGATCTGGGTCTTTGCGATTCGGTGTTGAAGTCAGGCCCGGACAATGTTGCCGAGGTGAGGGAACTGACCGGCGATTTCGGCGTCGAGCGCGCCGTGGATTGTTCGGCCCACCCCGCGGCGCGCGCAACAGCGATTCGCGCCACGCGCAAGTGGGGCAAGATTGTTTTTCTCGGCGAAGGGGGCACGGTCGAATTCAATCCCTCGCCAGACATGATTCACGACCAGAAGACGCTTTACGGCTCGTGGGTGACCTCGACGTGGCTGATGGAAGAATTGGTGGAGCGGCTGGTGCGATGGAACCTGCACCCGGCGGACATCATCACGCATCGCTTCGCATTGGAGCACGCCGCCGATGCCTACGCGCTGATGGCAACCGGCAAGTGCGGCAAAGTTGCGGTTTGCCAAGATGAAGAACTGAAATAGACAGGGAACGAAAGAAATCAAAAGTGACTAACTCCATAACTTCCGAAGCGACCGACTGGAAGGCCCGACTTCGCGCCGTTCTTCCGCTCTTTGGTCATCGTAACTGGATAGTCGTAGCGGATTCGGCCTATCCGGCGCAGTCAAATGGTGGCATTGAAACCATAGTCTCCGGCGAGGACCAGCTTCATGCTGTTCGGCACGTTCTGGACGCGATCTGCTCGGCTTCGCATATTCGCGCAAACGTCTACGCGGATCAGGAACTCGCCTTCGTTCCGGACATTGATGCACCGGGCGTCGAGGAATACCGCAGGCAACTTGAAACGGCTCTCGATGGCGCGCGGGTTGAATACATTCCTCACGAGCAGATTATTGCCAGGCTCGATGAATCGGCTCAGGTCTTCCGCATTCTGATTATCAAGACGGATATGACCATCCCCTACACATCTGTCTTTTTCGAACTCGACTGCGAATACTGGAACGCCGAGGCGGAGCATCACCTGCGCGAGGCAATGCTGGTTGCGGATTTACGGTAGGACAGGCAACCAAGTTTCAAGCGGGGACGAGCGTATACCTGTTCTCTTCTGCGCACCGCACCAAGAAGGGAAGTTATTGCAATGGCATTCAACAGACGCGATTTGCTTAAGTCCATGGGCAGTGCATGTTCCGCCCTCGCTCTCTCCAAATATGCAAAGGCCCAGACGGGCGGCTTCGTCGGAACGCGGGAATCGCTCCAGGCCTACCAGATTCCGGACTGGTTCCGCGACGCCAAGTTCGGCATATGGGCGCACTGGGGTCCGCAATCGGCCATAGAGGATGGCGACTGGTACGCACGGAATATGTACATCCAGGGATCGGACCAGTACCGGTACCATGTGGAAACCTATGGCCATCCTTCCAAGGTTGGCTACAAGGATCTAGTCAATATATGGAAGGCCGATAAGTGGGATCCGGATTACCTGATGGGTCTCTACAAGAAGGCCGGCGCGAAATACTTCTTCAGTATGGGCGTTCATTGCGATAATTTCGACTTATGGAACTCGAAGTACACGCGCTGGAATGCCGTGAACATGGGGCCGAAGAAAGATGTGGTTGGCTTGTGGCAGAAGGCGGCGCGAAACCATGGACTTAGATTTGGAGTGAGTGAGCACGTTTGGCAAAGTTACAGATGGTTTTCAGTAAGCCATGGCGCCGACAAGACGGGGCCGTTGGCAGGCGTTCCGTACGATGGCGCCGATCCGAAATACGCTGACCTCTATCACGATGCAAGTTGTGTTCGATTCATCAATGATAAAAGAGGTTGGGATTGGAGCGAGGTGGGCATTCCCGAATCGTGGAAGCGTCAATATCTCGACCGCATGACCGACCTGATCGACAAGTATCAGCCTGATCTTCTTTACACCGACGGCCACCTGCCCTTCGAAGAATATGGCTTAAAGATGGTTGCGGATCTCTACAACGTCAGTGCGCAACTCCATGGTGGCGTAACGGAAGCGGTCTACACCAGCAAGCTGGCATCGGATTGCGTTATTGGCACCTGTGTTCTGGACCATGAGCGCGGCGTCGCCGACGGCATCGCCATCAATCCGTGGCAGACCGATACGTGCATCGGGCAGTGGCACTACAAGCGCGGCCAGAAGTACAAGACACCCAAGAAGGTCATCGATCTGCTTACAGATATTGTCAGCAAGAACGGAAACCTTCTGCTCAACTTCCCGCTACCCAACTCCGGCGAATTGGATTTCGAAGAGATGGAGGTGCTGGAGGGCATCACCACATGGATGCAGGTCAATAGCGAGGGCATCTACTCGATGCGCCCCTGGAAGATCTACGGCGAGGGACCGTCAACCCGGACTAATCTGGTGACAGGCAACTTCAACGAAGACAAGCAGAACGACCTGACCGCCGCTGATGTCCGCTTTACCGCGAAGGGCAGCACGGTGTACGCGTTTGTCATGGGCTGGCCCGAGCAGGCGGCGGTCGTGGAGGCTCTCGGCCTCGCCAGCTCGCAGCAGCCCGGCAAGATTCTGAAAGTGGAACTGCTCGGCTACAATGGCGACCTCAACTGGAAGCAGGGCGAGGCCGCATTGAAGGTGATGATGCCCGCCGAGAAGCTTTCCGATATCGGCATCACACTTAAGGTGGAACTGGAATGATAGGAGACTGATTCGGTCGTGACCGCATAAAACGAGAAAGGCAGATATTTACGGGCCTGCGTGAAAGTGGGCTGCTAAATAACGGAAGAGGGATTGATCTACTCGACGTGGTGCTGGTGAGAGAGTTGTTGTAGCACCAACCCCGTGTTGGTGTGTAGTTCTCTGATTGCTGACGAAAGTGCGCTACACTAACAATCTCGCTGGTACAAATTACCGGGCAGGCCACCCAACAAATTGGTTCAGCCATATTCACATGCGGATTCTAAGCATAGCGTTCCCCCGCCGTCAAGCCTGTTTCGGAAGCAGGCGGTGTGCCTCGATGAAGCTTGCCGAGCAAGTCGGTCGGCGCTTCTCCAATCACGGCAAGAAAAATCCCTCCCCGTGCTGAGGCGCTGCTCCGCTTCTCTCCCTGGAAACGCTCCCTCGCAGCAGGATTGATCCTGATTTGAAGGGGCTGGTGTGACTGAACAGGCAGGAACAGTATCAGGGAGTCGCCACCCAGGTGCTGAACATAACCTATATCTTCGGCGCTACGGAAGAGCCTGCTTTGAGACCTTCGGCGCTAAGGAAGAGTGACCCCCCTGTGCTCTTTTAGAGTGGCCCAGAGTAAGAACAGGGTAAGCGTCCCAAGTCCCCCTCTGGCCGTCTGCCCCGAGGGGTTCATCTTGGCCCCGGCGCGCTGGTCCAGGTAGATGGGCGCGTCGGCGGCAGCGGCAACACACCCATCTCGAGATCCTGCCCAAACACTCCTGGCAAGAAGTGTTTCATCCCGATCTCCCACATTCGTCCGTTGTAAAAGTCGTCGTCTGGAACACCGTCTCCAGTGGCATCGATGAAATGCGTCCCCGCAAGGATAAACTCTCGCCCGGTGCTCAACTGTGGAGCATGGATCGCCTGAATGTGTGATTCGTCGCGCATCACGACCTCACGCATTGTGGTGTTGAGAAAGAGCGTCAAATTCTTCTCTCGCTTGACCCACTCATAGAGAACTAGATCCCAGTTCGAGTTCATCATGCCTTCGATGTAGGGCTCCCAGTTTTGTACCCGCTCCTGAACGATGATCTCATCAAGAATTCCAGATTTCTTGATCCATGGATTGAAGGAGCAAGTGTTTTCAGGGAATAGCCTCACCTCGCTGGATGAGTTTCCGCCGAGGGTCGAGCGTTCGTGAACTAACGCTGTCTTCGAGCCCTTGCGCGCAGCACTGATGGCCGCACAAGTGTCGGAGATGCCACCTCCGATTACAACAACATCGAACGAGCGGTGAATCGTCTCAATGGTGCCTGGACGAACATAGCCCGACCCATTGAGAGCAACCGTTGCAGGATCGGAATCGGCGGCGTTTGGCTCGACGGCATTTGCATTGAGGGCCGCGGATGCGCCCGTAGCTCCCAGCGCCATTAGCGTACATGCACGAAACTTCTGTGTCTGGCGTCAACTAATCTTTCCGGCGCATTGACTCGCCATTTTTGCTACTGAGCAATGGGTCGTTGCCTCATTGAAAATGCTACCCAAGGTGCAGGCACCTCGGAGGGCGAAAATGAGGAGACAGATCAAACTGACTACACGTCGGGAACTGACGGCTGCAATCAGCCGGCGCTATCAAGCAGCGGATCGAAACGGCAAGAAGTTGATCCTGGATGAGTTCGTCAAGTTGACAAGCTACCACCGCAAGCATGCAATCCGGCTGTTGACCGCCCAGGGGTGCACCCATCAAGGGCGGCAGGTTGGACACCGCACCTACCAGGAAGCGGTGAAGGAAGCACTGATTGTGCTTTGGGAAGCATCCGATCGGATTTGCGGTAAACGGTTGAAGTCTCTGTTGCCGTCGTTGATCGAGGCCATGGAGCGCCATGGGCATCTGCATTTGCAGGATGGAGTGAAGGAGCAACTGTTGGCCATAAGTGCGGCCACCATCGATCGGCTGCTTCGCCCTGTCAGAGAAAAGGCCTCAGGCGGGCGTAAGCGGAAAGGCGCTCGGTTAAGCCGCGTAAGGAAGATGGTCCCCGTTCGGACTTTTGCAGATTGGGGAGGTGTTGGTCCCGGCTTCATGGAAATGGATATGGTGGTCCATTGCGGAACGAAGACGGTGGGGACCTTTGTGCATTCGCTGGTGTTGACGGATGTGGCATCTGGTTGGACTGAGTGCCTCGCCCTTCCGGTTCGCGAGCAAGCCCTCATTGTGGAAGCCATCACCGGTCTGCGGCCCAGGCTCCCTTTCCCATTGCTCGGACTTGATACAGACAACGACAGCGCATTCATGAACGACACGCTGTGGGACTATTGCCAGAAGCAAGGCCTCGTCCTCACCCGCAGCCGCGCCTATCGAAAGAACGACCAGGCGTGGGTCGAGCAGAAGAACGGGGCGATTGTTCGCAAGCTAATTGGTTATGGCCGACTGGAGGGCTTAAGTGAAACGGCGGCATTGCGTCGGCTCTACGAAGCTTCCCGTCTCTACATCAACTTCTTCCAGCCGTCCTTCAAGCTGAAGTCGAAAACGCGGGAAGGTGCGCGAGTCCACAAAAAGTATGAACTCCCGGAAACGCCCTGCCGTAGACTGCTTCAACGAGACGATGTTTCTCCTGAGATCAAAGAGGCACTGAAGCGGCAGATGCAGCCGCTTGATCCGGTGTTGCTGTTGAAAAGCATTCGCGAGGCGCAGGATATGCTGATGGCGTTGAGCAAGGACAAAACCCTGGAGACGGCGGCGCCCGATGCTTCTACTTTTGTAAAGAGCCTGGCAACAGCATGGCGCAGCGGCGAAGTAAGGCCAACGCATCGCCAGGAAGCAAAACCGGGGCAACGTTGGAGAACGCGGCCTGATCCCTTTGCTGCAGTCTGGCCGGTGTTGCTTGGATGGCTGGAAGAAAGACCTGATATGGAGGCCAAAGCAATGTTGAAGCGATTGCAAGCCAGCGGCTTCGGCGAATTCCCCGATGGGCAGTTACGCACTTTGCAGCGCCGAGTACGGGTTTGGCGAAAACAAATCGTACAACAGTTGGTCTACGGAGCTGAGTTGCAATCCACGCAGAGTTCCACCGACGATTTACTCTGAATCTGACAGAGCAGAACAATGAGGATGCCGCTTCGCGGCGGCTTGAAAGATGAGTTTTTCAAGGCATTGGGAAATCTTTCCATCCGATGGGGACGCCGACGATTGGGTCAACGCCCCCTGCTCATCGTCTGGATGAGTCTCCAGTTGGCCATTCCTCGGCGGGTTGGTCTCCACCAGAGCCCGCCTCCGCTTCACCAACTAGGTCCAGTATCCTGCAGAATAGTCTTAGCGGACGAAAGATTTTCATCGCATTCGATGCGAAATTCAGGGCAAAAAGATGCGTAATTCTTCGGTAACATTTCTAAATGAGGCAACACGAGGTAGTTTTAATTGTCGCCCGTCACTTCTGCGATCGATTGCCATTTGATTTTTCTTCGGTCACATCCAAGGCATGGCGATCAGAGTATGCCGCGGTTTTCACGGAATTCTACTCCTTGCCAGAGTTTCCAATATGGCTTTATCCAGGCTGAGTTCAACTGACCGTCAACTCAGCCTGGTCTTCGCGTGAAAGCGTTGCCGGAAGGCGTTTAAGTCAACAAGATTCTGAATGACAACGCGTGGTTGTTATAGGGCTTATGCTGCGTCGGCAATTCAATATGCAAGCCATCAGCTGTTTGTTTCCACTTAAGCCTTTCGTCGCTGCCAACTACCTGAACGTCTTTTATCTTCCCGGGCTTGGTCGCAGCCGAAGTTCCGAGCGACTGCACAGTCAGCGATGCCGAAGGCCACCCAAGTACTATCGCATAAATAATAGTGTTAGCCTTGTTGCGAGTGAAGCGGATGTCTTTGGAGCCGAGGTTTTTAATGCTATTTCCATGAAATGTTCCGCTCTCTATTGTGCCGGGTCCTTCACCATAAATTTTCCAAGGACGCGTCGCATAAATAGCCTCGCCATTCACCTGCATCCAATCGGTGATCTGATCCAGAACGGCGATTTCCTTACTGTCGATGGTTCCGTCCGGTTTGCCTGGAATGTTAAGGATGAACGTGCCGTTCTTGCTGACGGTGTCAATTAGCCAGTGAATTACATCTTTAGGAGGCAAATACCCCCCGTATTCTCCAGGCTGATCAAAAAGACTGCGCTCGTAGTGCCAATTCCCTATACATGTCTCAGATTGCCAGGGATAAGGCATGATGTTACTGGTCAATCCCCGTTCATAATCGGCGACCAGCGACTTTGCCAGCCGATCGGGAACCTGTTTTCCATTGAGTATGGCTTCCATATGGCCGCCATGCGTCTTTAGGTTGTGGTTATAGAAGTAGGAGCCAATGTTCATGCCGGCCCAGCCTAATGGCAGTAGAGAATTGTCAAAATAGAGCAGATCGGGGTCATGCTGGTCGATTAGATCGCGGGTGCGGTCGTAGAAATTCTTGACATAAGAGATATCGGGCAAGGCATCCAACGGATGTTTGACCCCATAAAGGCGCTGAGGATCGAGCCCCTGCCACCATTGATCTCTTCCTTGGGCAGCAGTGAGACTGCCATCGTACGGGATGCCAGCCAGCGGACCGCTCTTGTCTGCGCCGTGGGAGGTTTGGAACCACCACCAGTTGCGCGCCTGGTGAACAGTTACTCCGAACCGGAGCCCCTGCTTGCGAGCGGTCGCAGCCCAAGTGCCTATGACGTCACGGTGCGGCCCAATTGATGCGGCATTCCATGGATGGTGCTTTGAGTCCCAGGTGTCAAAGCTATCGTGATGGTTAGCGAGCGCAAGAAACAGTTTCGCTCCGGCTTTCTTGAAGCGAGAGATCAACTCTTCCGGATCCCAGTTGAGCAATGTCCACTGAGCACACAGATCTTTGTAACCGAACCTGGAAGGGTGGCCGTAGTGTTCCACTTGATATTTGTAGTCCCCTTGATGCTTGTCATGGGAATTCTGCATATACATACCGCGCGCATACCAATCTCCAAATTCTGGCACGCACTGAGGACTCCAGTGGGCCCAGATACCAAATTTGGCATCGCGATACCACTCCGGCGTGTCATATTGAAGCAACGAGTCCCAGGTTGGCTGATATGGCCCGCTCCCGCCAAGATCGGCGATTGGGGAGTTCATTGGCACGCCATCCCACGATCCGCCCGGAACAGGCAGCGCTGGTGGATATCCCCACGCGGCGGGTTCCCAGGTTGCTTCGTTGAGCTTGGTCTCAACGATCTTTCCGTTGCTTAGCGTGTAAAAAATCTGTTGGCTGGGCGGTGTTGCACAGAATTTTGCATAATCTTCTGTGTAGGTGTTGAAGCTATGCGGCGTGCTCAGCGGCACCTGTTCGTCTGCCCGCGTTACAGATGGTAAAGCTGTCGCGGCGGTTGTAGCCGCGATAAGTTTGCAGAAGGCTCTTCTCTTCATAGTGACCGCTCCTTGATGGATTCAAAACAATCCGGTTATCCTAAATGTCCTTGACGCGGGGCCTCCACTCTGCCACGGCCCGCCCCATTTGTCGTCCAGCAAACCCCTGACTTATTCGTTTGGCCTGTATAGCAAAAACTCACTGTTCTCGATACTTAGTTCCGCTTTACAACCAAGTCAGGTTTTGTACAGCTCTATGGCTACCAAGTTAAGCAGCCAAGCACTACACAACTACATTCTTGGATTTATCTCCAGTCTCCTGCCTGAGGGCTTCCAGCCGCTCCATAAGCTGTTTCTGAATGCCGGCATGAGCTGGGTTGTTGTAAAGATTGTTCAACTCGCCGGGATCGTTTTGCAGATCGTAGAGTTCATATTCCTGTGGATCGAGAAAATAGTGGATGTATTTGTAGCGCGTCGTCCGGATTCCCCGATGGGGCCGCACCTGTTCTGCTCCGGGATAGTCGAAGTACTCATATAGCCAGTCTTCGCGCCACCCGGTCTCCTTGTTTTGCGCGAGTTTCACCAGGCTCTTCCCCTGCATCGCAGGTGGAACAGGGACATCTGCAAGTTCGAGCAGAGTCGGGGCGAAATCGAGATTCAGGATCATTCCATCAATCTTGGTTCCAGGCTGAAATTCCTTTGGATAGCGGATCATCGTCGGCGTGCGAAGAGATGGCTCATGCATGAAGCGTTTGTCAGTGCAGCGCCACTCGCCAAGAAATAAGCCATGGTCGGAACTTTGCAACACAACGGTATCATCGAGCTGCCCCGAGGATTCAAGGAAGTTCATCACCCTGCCGATGTTGTCGTCCACCGCGGTCAGCCCGACATAGTAATCTTTCACTGCTTCTTCCAGCGAACGTACCGTCCCGATGCCATCCATCGTTCCGATTTTGTTGTAAGCATCGGCGAAGCAGCGCGGTTTGCCGGGATATCCATTTTTGTCGTCGTCAAATGTAGCCGGCTTTGGAATAGGCACGCCGTTATACATGTCGAGGTAGCGACGCGGGCGATAGAACGGCGCGTGCGGCGCCTGATGCCATAAAAGAAGACAAAATGGCCGCTCACGCTCTGCCTTCAACCAGTCCAGCGCGCGGTCGGTAAAGAAATCATCCGCATATTCGCCCGTCCAGTTTAACGCTGGATTATCTGGAAAATCATTCCTGAAGACTCCTCTGTAGGTTTTCTCATCGCTCATCACACCCTTGTAGCCTTCATAGAATCGAGGCGCATAATAGTCTGTAGCCGCAGCGTTGAACGCGCAATAGTAATCCCAGTAACGTTCGCGCAAGCCATTTCCAGCATGTGCTTTGCCTACCATCGCCACGTCATAGCCTGCTTGATGAAGTAAATCGGTAAAGATAGGAATGTCTGGCGGCAGTGCATCCTTGGTCTTATTGTCGAGCGCCCCCGACGTGTGAGAATACAGTTCCGTGAGTGTGACGGTGCGAGCAGGTGCACATAATGCATTTGTACAGAATGAATTGTTGAAGTACACACCCTCTCGGCCGATTAAGCCCGTAAAGTTCTGTAGAAGCGTCAGAGTGGCGAGCGTCAGCGAGCCACCCGTTTCATTCCTTAGGATGTTGTTTACAAGACGACATTTCCAAGGAGGAAGCAGATGGCTCGCAAGGGA
>Ga0307377_10007960_pt1 | contig 10827 bp, 13 predicted proteins | sample TR3MG_FD_202535 | JGI IMG/M metagenome (GOLD analysis project Ga0307377, IMG submission 202535) | Soil microbial communities from Risofladan, Vaasa, Finland - TR-3 | ecosystem: Environmental > Terrestrial > Soil > Coastal area > Acid sulfate soil | place: Finland: Risofladan, Vaasa | collected... | reverse complement strand
AACGCCACCGTGGAGAACATACCACTAAGAGCATCGCAGATAAAGCGACGATTTATAGCAGCTATGCGTCATGCCTTATAGTATAAAAAACCCCTGTAATTCATAATCCGTCTCGCCGTTTATTATACAAATAGGCAATTTAATGCACAAAATAGTAATGATTTAAATAGTGAATAACAGATAACATATCGAGGATAAAAGATGGGGGATAGTATAAATAAAAGATTAGGAGGTGAATATTATGGAAAAAAGAACCATGGTAAGTTTAATAGTTATAGGAGTAATTGCAGTGACTGTGATGATTGTAGGCTGCATAGAGGATGAAACCACTGAGATGACCACGATCAACATCGGTTACCAACCAAGCACACATCAAATCGCAGCGATGTTAGCATCCGAAAAGGGATGGTGGGAAGAGGACCTTGCGAAATTTGGTATAGAAAAGGTTGTAATGAAGGAATTCCCTTCCGGACCTCCGGAGATGCATGCAATGCTTGCCGGAGATCTTGACGTTGCTTACGTAGGGACTGCACCACCTATCGCGGCGATGTATGAAGGCTTGGATGCAAAGATAGTTGCAGGCGCCCAGACCCAGGGATCTGCATTAGTTATCAGCCCGGAACTCGCTGATGAATACGAAAGCGTGGGGGTGCAGTCTTTAAAAGGCAAGAAAATAGCGACCTTTCCGCCTGGCTCGATTCAGCATACAGTCCTTTCAAAATGGCTTTTAGATAATGGTATAGACCCGGAAACTGACGTGGATATAAAAGCTATGGGCCCGAGCGATGCTGCTACCGCTATCGGCGCTAAAACCGTAGATGCCGTCTTCCTCCCCAGTCCAACACCCACGATAATCGAGGAGGAAGGCAATGGAGTCATTGTTGCGTGGTCGGGTTCGATATCGCCAAACCATGCATGCTGCTGCGTGGTTGCCAGTGGAACAATGATGCAAGAGCATCCAGATATAGTCAAGCAGATAATAAAAACGCATATACGTGCCACGGAATACGAAATCGCGCATCCTGAAGAAGCAGCGGAGATTTATGCTAAGTGGCTGGACGCAGATGTATCAACAATAAAGCAATCTATCAATGTAACAGATATGCACTGGATCCACGACCCCAGTATAGAAGTGGAGTCGGGTCTCGAATACGCAAAAGTAATCTACGAACTAAACAGGGAAAGGTATGAAGAGAAGGGGATTGAAGTGCTTGAAGAAGAAGATATCTTTGATACCAGCTTTTATGACGAGGTAATGGAAGAGAGATGAGGCGACCGACAAAAGAAGAAGGGCTATGGTTAGTTCCTCTAATCATAGTTATTCTATTATGGGAGATTATAGCGGGGTACGTGATAAAAGACGCTTTGATCTTACCCCGCTTTTCTGCCGTTATTTTTTCCATTTATATGCTCAGGGAACTTTTAATTTTAGATATTCTGGTCAGCATCCTTCACTTTGGTATCGGGATGACTTTGGCATTCTCCGTAGCACTTCCTCTGGCAATTGCTATGGGATGGTTCAGGAATGTATTTAGAGCGGTGGATCCCATTATTGAAATCGTAAGGCCTATACCTCCTCTTGCCTGGATCCCTCTTGCAATTGTATGGATAGGTCTTAATCACTACGCAGCAGGATTCATCATATTCATAGGCGCATTTTTCCCCATCTTAATTAACAGCTATACCGGATTCAGAGATGTGCCAAGGGTATTGGTGGAGACGGGAAATGTGTTAGGATGCATTGGGAATATAAAGCTGATAAGATACGTTGCTTTGCCTTATGCACTTCCCTCGATTGCTACTGGCACTCGTGTTGGGATGGGCGTTGGCTGGATGTGCGTTGTAGCGGCTGAGATGTTCGGAGTGGGAAATAGTGGGCTTGGTTACCGGCTATTCCAGAAATTTTACTTTTTGCACCAGATGGACTATGTGGTAGCGTACATGCTCATTTTAGGAGTGTTAGCGCTATGCTTAGACCGCTTGTTCAGGCATTTAGTGGAGGATAAACTATTTAGATGGAAGAAGGGCATAGTGAAATAACATGAATCACAAACTAAAGCTTCACAGCGTAACGAAAGCATTTCAATCGGAAGAAGGGGGGATAAAGGCATTAGAAGACATTAATTTAGAAGTCAAACCGAACGAATTTTTGTGTATTATAGGTCCCTCGGGATGCGGTAAGACCACATTGCTGAGAATGATCGCGGGCTTAGACTATCCAAGCAGTGGCGAGATCATCTTAGATGGAGATAGAGTTAGCGGCCCTTCCCCGGATAGAGGAATGGTATTCCAGGAATTTTCGCTATTCCCGTGGAGAACGGTGTTGAAGAATATAGAATTTGGACTGCAAATTCGGGGAATGGAGGATAAAGAGAGGCGGGAAATTGCAAAAAGATACTTAGAGTTTGTGGGTCTACAGGATTTTGGAAATAGTTACCCCTATGAGCTTTCCGGAGGCATGAAGCAAAGAGTAGCGATTGCAAGGGCTCTTGCGACGGAACCTTCCGTTTTATTAATGGATGAGCCATTTGGCTCGGTGGATGCGCAGACGCGGAATGTGCTTCAGGAAGAGCTGCTGGAGATTTGGAAAAGAACAAAGAAAACTATTTTGTTCGTGACCCATAGCGTTGACGAAGCAGTATATCTTGCAGATAGGGTCGTCGTGATGTCCGCAAGACCGGGGCGCATTATTGCGTGCATGGATATTGGTATACCGAGACCACGAAAGCGAACGAGCGTGGAGGCAAATGCGATTAGAGAACAGCTTCTTATGCTGCTTGGCTCAAAACGCCAGGAATAAATAAAGCCAGATCTGTTCGTGCTGATAGAAGCAAATCCAAGATGAAATATCCGCTTGTCTTATCAATGCAGCAGTGAAGATAATAAATAATGAATCACGATGGTGAAGTGAAGAAAGCAGCGAAGGAGTTTTTTGAGTTGATAAAGAGTTAAAGGTGCTACATTCTCTCATTCCAACGGTATAGCTGTTCTCTTCTTCTCGTTTTCTTTCTTTTTTAGCCGCACGCTGAGTACACCGTTTTTATACGTTGCCTTTGCCGTTTCGGGCTTTATTAGCGTCTCAAATAGTACTTCCTTAAAGAACCTTCTCCCGTTTTCGGTCTTTATTTCCAGTGAGTCTTCAGTAGTATGCAACCTCAAATCCTCCTTCTCGACACCGGGCAATTCCGCTACGACTTCGTAAGCATCATTCTGGTCAATCACATCTATCAACGGTTCGCGCTCACCCCCCGGGGAAGGCTCTAATCTCATGTGTGAATGTTTTATATTCCCAAATTCCTTTAACTCCGGATCCTTCCCCGGCTCCTTTGTGTAGGAGAAACCGTAGATGAACGGACCGTATCTCTTAGCATCCTCAGGCATTTCCTCTTCTAACTTCCTCCGCATCTCTTCAAAGGGGTCATGTAGCCACTCGTCGAAGTCCTGGGGCCCCCTTCTCAGCATTCTTGAAAGTTCCTCCTCGGTTGGCGCTGGCAGTTTCCCCATCTCATCTAAAGCCCGCTCCATGTACCACTCGACTAAATCAAAGATAGAAGGGCGCTTTCTTTTCTCCATAATTTATCGTTTAAAGATTTGATATTAAAAAGTTTCTTGCGTTAAGTCTTACAGTCCTCGCTCACCACCTTTACCGGTGGTTCCCCTTTTATTTGTGTTATGTGTGTCATCAATCCGTCCAGCTTCTCAACGCTTCCTTCAACGCAGATAATGACCGAGCCCTCTCCTCCGGCTATGCCCCCTGCTCCTATTGGGAATGCATCCTCCGCGCCCAATATCCTTAACGCCTCAATCTCAGTGATTACCTTGCCGTGCACGGGCATCAGTCCCACTGGCCAACCGACAGCTTTATAGCATTTTTCAATTCCCACTCGCTTTGCAGCGTCTACAATGGAATAGGGTATGGTTTTCTCAATGCCTACCGGAACTATAAAATGCACGCCCCGTGCCATAACGGTACCGAGTGCAGAACCGATCGTGCCACCTGCGCGATTTGCCATGAGTATGCCTGCGGTTCCGGTTGCATCCAACGCATTTGCACCCTTTATGAACACATCTCCCGCTGACAAATTCTCTATTACTTTTTCTGTGTTCTCTGTGCTAATCTTACCGTTCTTCAGTACCACCTCTTTCACTCTTTCTTCTTTTGGGACAATGCATGTTCCTCGGTCAGTTATAATACCCGCGGCGTATCGCTGCTTATCTATTTTGTATCCAGACCCAGGCACATCCTTCAAAATCTCTTCGACTACGTAAGCGTTTGTAGTCCCCAGTGTTATTATAACGGTCCCCTGCTTCAAAGCACGCTGCACTTCTTCCAAATTCTTTACGCCCTTCGCAATGAGCCGTTTTGATTCCGAGGGCGTAAGTGCTATCACAATTTTCCCTTTATCTTTTGCCATCGCTCTACTGCACCTATTACCTGTAAGTTAATGGGTATTAATTTTATGTTTTTCATCCACTGCTGATGGTAGAACTCCTTTTATGAATGAATATTCTCCCACTTTCACTCGAAAAAACGATGATGCTGAATGGTGAAACTGATATCATCGAAACTTAGCCGTACTATCAACTTCGTCTTCAACAATCACTGTGCATAACGGGAAACTATATATCTCCCAAGGTGTGATGGTAATATAGAAATATATCCGTTTAGGAGACCGATAAAAATGCCGACATGTAAAGACTGCAAATTTTATACACCAGCAGATGAGAAAACGGGAAATTGCTCCAATCTTGGGATTGAAGTTTTAGCCGATAGAGATGCCGGGATGTGTCCCATGAGGACATTTCAGCCTAAAGACTGATCATATTTTTAGCCCGAAAAAACGCTGAAGCCAAAAGAAAGCCGAAGCTGATATTTTCCCACACACTCCAGTTATAAAGCCTCTCCAGAAGAGATATTATAAATACTTATTATATCAGAGAGGATAGCACTTGCTGCTTCTACGGGCCCTGCACCTTTTCCAATTACCGTGATGTCGCCAGCCAGATCTGTTTTTATCGTTGCAACATTCAAAGTGCTACTGACATTAAGCGGGTCGTCTTTCGGCACCAACCGGGGCCTTACTTTCAAACCGCCCTCCTTGTCTACCTCTCCTATCAATTTTATCACGTAGCCTGCATCAGCAGCCAACTTCAATGCATCGGGTGTTATCTCAGCGATGCCCGCCACCTCTACGTCCTTATACGTTGCATTCATATCAAAAACGGAATTTGCTAAGATCACGAGTTTCACTGCTGTATCTATACCATCAACGTCTTTGGAAGGTTCCGCCTCTGCGAGTCCGAGCTCCTGCGCCTCTTTCAGCACATGCTCGTATGGCAGCCCTTCTTCTGCCATTCTCGTAAGGATATAATTGCATGTGCCATTCAAAATGCCCTGTATCGATAGAATCCCATTGCCTGCGAGATTCTCCCGCACCAGGGATATTATCGGCATAGCGCCGCCGACCGTCGCTTCAAATTTCAGTTCCTTCCCCCGCTCCGCCGCAAGTTCCATCAATCGTGAATACTCTAACGCGAGAGGCCCTTTATTCGACGTGACCACGTGCCTGCCTGACTCCAATGCCGTGATTATATGCGTTAATCCCGGTTCTCCGGTGTCGACGTTCGTTGGCGTTGTCTCCACCATAACCTCGTGCTCTACATCTTTTATTACATCCAAAGTCGTCATATCTTCCGGCTTTTCCCAGTTCTTATCCCCGGTCTTGAGCTTCAGCATCTCCGCTTCATTCAGTCCATCCTCATCTATAAAAATACCATTTAAGTCTGCTATACCGACGATTTTTATATTCAAGCCGTATTTTCGTGTTATCGCCTCTCGTTTCCGCCTTATCACTTCTGCTACGCCAGCCCCCACGTATCCAAACCCGATTATCGAAATTCTTACCGTTTTTGTGTTCGTCTTCATTCTCATATCACCTCTCGCATTCCTACCTACGACATTAAATAGGCGAGATAACCAGAATGCCCTTCTTCTTACCCGTCCGCTCTAAGATATTCAACGCTTCATTCAGCTCTTTTTTACCTACTGCACTGAGCGTGACCGAAGCAGAGGATTCCTCATCTACGCCGGGCATGGAAAGAGAAAGCTCCACCACTTCCGCAAAGCCCGTACTGTCTATACTATCTATCGTTTCCCTTATATCAGAATGCACAATATGCCCTATGAGCAAAACAACCATGGACTCCTTCAGACGCTCCTTCCCTATTCTTACCACGCCCACTCCTCGCTCCTTTAACTGTTCTATTAATCTATCCAATCTCCTTTCCGCTATATCAACTACCAGTTGAACTGGTATTCGCCCCGCAGGCGTCTTTTTATCCCTCTGATGCAAAACGCTGAGAATATTCCCTCCATAATCTGATACCGGCTTCAATGCGAGCACTAACTGGCCAGGAATGTCTTGTAGTTCGATATCCATGGATATTTTCATGACGATGCCACCTCTGTCTATGGTAATGTAATGATAATAAAAGGAGAATATAAAATAAGGCTCTATCTATAAATCTATTGCCGAGCGTGATTTTGATAAGTGCTACAATCAGCGTGTCTTCAACATTACGCGTATCTCTTTTTGGAAGCCCTTAGCCTTACTCTATCACAATTCCACCTTCTCGAACAATCTACTCGGCTCTTTTAACGCTATTCCACTCTCTATTGGCACCAGTAACTCATCAAGCTTCACAGTATGTATATTATTTTCCATGCCAAGCTGCTGCCACGCCTCTTCCATCTTAGCCGGCATCACTGCCTCCAGTAAGATACAAATCGCTTTTATCAGTTGGAGCACGTTCTTTACTATCGCCCCACACCGTTCTTTACCTTGATCGCCCTGTTTTATCAAGTGCCACGGCTCTTCTCGTTGAAAAAAGCTGTTCCCAAAGTCCGCAAGCTTCATCACCGCATCAACGAACTTCTTGAATTCATAATCTTCCACCGCGCTTATCACTTCCTCCTTCGTCTTCTTTATCGCTTCAAATACCTCTTCTTCTATATCGCCGTCGGGAACTACGCCGAAATTTTTAGATGCAAATGATAGAACACGGTAGACGAGGTTACCAAAAATCGCCACCAACTCTTTGTTCACACGCATGGCGAAGGATTCCCAGGAGAAATCCAACTCCTTCGTGTGGCTTGATTGTGTCACTAAATAATACCGTAGCGTATCAGGATGGAATCGTTCTAAAAACTCGGCTACCCATACCACGTCCCCCCGGCTCTTTGAGAACGTCTTTCCATCTATTTTCACCATGCCGGATGCAACAACAGCAGCAGGCAGCGAATAACCCGCGCCCTTAAGCATTGCAGGCCAAAATATGCAGTGATGATAGATAATGTCCGTGCCGATGAAATGCACAACGGTGGCTTTATCATCTTTCCAAAACCTTCTCCACGCATTATCATCTCCGCTCCTTGCTGCGAGTAACTCTTCTGTGAATGCTATGTAGCCTATAGGGGCGTCAACCCAGACGTAAACAACCAGATCCTCTCTTCCCGGAAATTTCACACCCCATTCTAGATTCCTCGTTATACACCAATCCAAGAGTTCCTTTTTCACCCATTCCTTCGCATAGTTCCGGGCATTCAGCGTGCCGCCCAGTGTATCTAAATAGGAAAGGAGAAAATCGGTAAAGGACGACAGTTTTAAGAAGAAATGCTCCTGATCCTTAAAATCCGCTTCATTTCCACATATCTTGCATCTCGGTTCCATTATCTCCCCTGGCTCAAGATGCTTACCACAGCCCTGGTCACATTCATCGCCTCGTGCACTTTCACCGCAGTACGGGCATGTGCCCTCCACATAGCGATCAGGTAAAAATCGCCCGCAGGTCGTGCAAAACGCCTGTTTTATCTCCCCCTTATAAACATACCCATTTTCTATCAACTTCGTTACTATGTCTTCTGTCCTTCTATGATTGGTTTCGGAATCTGTCTGCCCGTAATAGTCAAAATCCACATGGATCTCTTTGAAAACCTGCTTGAAATGCGCATGATACTTCGCAATGACCTCTTCAGGCGTGATGCCTTGCGCTTCTGCACTCAGCACAATCGGCGTTCCATGAGTATCAGAACCGCTTACAAATGTGACCTCGTAGCCCATCTTTCGGAACATTCGCACGTATATATCAGCGGGGACGTACGTCCTGAGGTGCCCTATATGGCACTCGCCGTTGACATAAGGCAATGCAGAAGTTACCAAGACAGGCTTCTCAATAGGGATCTTCATTTTTCGTTACGGTTGCCAGCAATAGCTGCAATACCAATATAGGGGATTGGAATTATAATACTTTATTGATAAACTCCAAACTTTCTATTCCGCCATCCAATGAATACAGTTCCAGCACTATGATTCCCTCATAGCCGTTATTATTGATTCCATTTAATACTTTCTTCCAATCCAGGTTACCTTCGCCCAGTGGCAAATGAAGGTCATCCGCTCCAAAGTTATCGCTCGCATGCATGTGTATTATCTCCACATCCTCAGCCTTCGCCGTGATGCCTAAGAACTCGTCCAATTTTTTAGTTGTATTCGCATGCGCTACATCAATGCACACCCCAAGATTATCCATGTTCACACCGCGCACGAGTTGAATAAGTTCATCAGGATACCTTCCCATTAACATATTCGCAGACGTCAAATTCTCCACCGCTATTCGCAATCCGCGGTCAGCAGCAAATTCACAGAGCGTAGTTAGACCAGAGATTGCCTTCTGAACAGCCGTATCTGGCATCTGCACGGACAAAGGCGAGAAAAAGCCTGGATGCACAACGCATATATCATCAATGAATTCGTAGGTGTTCTCTATACTCTCTTTTATCTGCCGTATACTCTCCTCCCACATCCGCTCGTTTACACTCGCTATATTAATATCAGAGAGGGGTGCGTGCAATGAATGGACAAGATTCGTTGTCTCGTGTACCTCCCTCACCCTCTTTTTAAATTCACCTTCCACTTTTTGCAGTCCTTCGTCTACTATCTCCCACCCTTGAAAACCTGCGTCTTCTAATCTATACATCCACTCCGGGGGATCGCTGCGTGCATCTATCGAGGAAAAGCTTATCTTCGCGTTCATATCCACACCTTCTCTTTAAATGAGCCCCTACGCTAAGAAAAAATAAATGTTTCTTTGGTAAAGCTTTCTTTTTTAAAGAAAGATTTAGTAATCGTCTAAAGAAAGAATGAGTTGAACTAACTCTTTTATCATCTCCTCGGGTATTTTAAAATTGTCCCCAAAATCTATGCGCTTTAGTATGTTACTGACTTCTTGATGTGAAAAGTCGTTCAGGGTTATCTTAGGTAAGTCGCTGCTCTTAAAGCCCTCAACAAGCACGAAATCAACGCCTGAAGTCGCCATTTCCGCTATCAAGTCCTCCAAACTTTTATGCCCGCAAATTTTTATCGTCTTTTCCGCCGAAACCCCCACAACAATTTCAGCCCCGGCAGTAAAGAAACGGTCGGTATCCCTCGCGATGGGTACATCCAAATCCAACTCATGTGCGTGTTTTATGCATCCAACGTTACCGTATTCCTTCAGATACGCAGTCAAATGCTCGATAAGAGCTGTTTTCCCCGAGTTCTTCTTCCCCACTACGGCTACCACTTTCATCCGGTATTCTTCCTTCTCTCTTAATAGTTATAAAGTGCAAAGTTATGGCCGTAAATTTTTCATGCCATCTTGACATTAACGATGAAAGATTTTAAAAACCTATCTATAATAAAGATAACCGATTATAGAAGTAACACAATGGCAGTAGAAGCACTTAAGATTATAAGAGAGGGGGAAGAGGACGGCCGAAAACTACTCGAAGAGGCGAAAGCAAGCGTTGCGAACATCCTGAACGAGGCAGAGCAAGAAGTAAAGAGGCTAAAAGAGAAGGCACGTGAAGATGAAAAGAGCATTGCTTCTGAAATTTCGGCTAAGTATGTGCAGGAAGGCAAGAATGAAGCTGCAGCGATAATGAAAACTGCGGATACTGAAGTGGAGAAGCTGAAAGCAGCCGCGGAATCGAATCTTGAGGGTGCTGTGAACGTCGCGTTAGAGAGAATTTTAGGCGTGAGGTGAGAGTGCATGGGCGCGAAAGAGATAGTGGAGAAGATAAAGAGTGAAGCAAACGAAGAAAAAGAGAAAGTAATCCGCGAAGCAAAGGAGAGTGCAAAGAAGGAACTAGAGGGCGCGATAAAAGAGATAGAAGTACAAAAGAGGCGGTTTGTTGAGGCTGAGGAAAGAAAAGGTAGTGAGGAGAAGAAACGAATTGTGAGAGCAGCACGGCAAAAAGCGAGAAAGCTCAGGTGGATGGCCGAAGAGGAGATGATAGAAAAGACGTTAGATGCAACACTGAAGCGAATAAAGAGCGTTAAAAGCGAAGGATTCAAAGGCAACTCATATCCGAACATCTTGGGTGGTTTGATAAAGGATAGTACAATTAGTATAGCTGCTGGGAGTAGCGCAGGTGTGGATGTGGAAGTAATACTCAGCGAGGAAGATGCGTCTGCATCCTACATAGACAAAGCAATGCTAAAAAACTTAACCGATGAAATAAGCAACGATAGCGGTGTAAATGTACGGTTATCACTATCTGATGAACGGATGAAGTCAGCAGGAGGAGTCATTGTAAGGCGAAAAGATGGTGAAATAGAGGTGAATAATACGGTTGAGCAGCGAATGGCACGATTATCTACCAGTTTACGAGAAGAGATAATGAAAACACTATTCACGGGAACATGATCGCAGTTGCGGTAATTGGAGACCCGGACACTGCTGCAGGTTTCAGGCTTGCAGGTATAAAGGACGCGTATGAATACGGCT
>Ga0307377_10007959_pt1 | contig 10828 bp, 10 predicted proteins | sample TR3MG_FD_202535 | JGI IMG/M metagenome (GOLD analysis project Ga0307377, IMG submission 202535) | Soil microbial communities from Risofladan, Vaasa, Finland - TR-3 | ecosystem: Environmental > Terrestrial > Soil > Coastal area > Acid sulfate soil | place: Finland: Risofladan, Vaasa | collected... | reverse complement strand
CAATCGGTGGTGCACCGCACGATCCGCACAACCTTTGGCCAGAGCCACGTAAAAGTGAGTGGGGTGCCAAAAAGAAAGACCAGTTGGAGTTCGTTCTTTACAAGATGGTTTGCAGGGATGAGATTTCACTTGCAGAGGCACAGCATGAGATGGCGACGAACTGGATCGGGGCTTATAAGCGATATGTCCATGCTAATGGGACGAGGCATGGGCGGAGTTTTGGTCACGTGGATTGATGCTGGCTAACACCAAATATGTCTGTAAACTTCGGTGGCGATGGGATAATGATGTTAACCAATATCGCCCTTTAACCCATTAGGTTGCCGGATTTATGGAGATTCTTTCTTTAAAGTTACTTGATCCGATTAAGTCTTCGGTAAGGTGGCTATATTTACTCGTAACTGACCAGACAAAAATCGAGGTTGCTGGGCAATGTTCGTCAACGCAGCCTCCGAGGGCACTCTTAGTTCAAACAAATAAGAAGGGTGATGGGTTACTGTTATTTGGAATTACCACCAAGTCAAGGCGTCCGGTTGAACTAACAAAGCTAACTATTGATTATTCCACTCCATTGCAGCTAAAAAATCCGGATGGTGTGGCCTATTTCACAATGGCTAGTAGTAATGATGAAACCTTCCCATTTCGTTTGTGCTGGGAAGGGAGCATCGAGCTTCAAAATAAGCACATACACGCATTTGCCCTAACTACACGTATTCCAACAATAAGCCAGCTTCCCATCCGAATTACTACCCATGCTCGTGTCCACAATTCGTATATTGGTGGATTTGTTGGAAATGGCAGAATGCAAGTATCAAGTTCTGTGTACCGCATAATATCGACAGGCGAAATATTATCTGGATTAGAAATCCCACCCAAGTTTTCCCTCACCAGCTCCCAGCCCTTTCTTATTCAATCTGCTGCGACAGCTTCAAATAATTCCAATAGTACAAGTTCTGTGCTAATACATGAACAATTTGCAGACGGAACTGCCTCTTCAAAAATAATTGATATTCTCGGCACCAAGTAAATATTATTTCCACCACCTTAATTAAAGTTAGGCAACCATGTTCGAACTAGCATTTAAAAATATCGACGACGTACTTTGGAAAGAAGCCGGTTGTTCAAACGAATTAGATTACACGGAGCAGACATCTTGGCTACTGTTCCTGAAATTCCTGGACGGCTTGGAGCAGGACAAGGCCATGGAAGCCGAGCTGCAGGGCAAGAAGTACACATTTATCCTCGAATCACCATACAGATGGGAAAGCTGGGCAGCACCGAAGGATAAACAAGGGAAACTCGACCATAACAAGGCTCTAACAGGGGACGATCTACGGGATTTCGTGGATCGTAAGCTTTTTCCCTACCTACACGGTTTCAAACAGAAGGCCAGCGGCCCAAACACCATCGAATACAAGATCGGTGAAATCTTCGGGGAAATCAAGAACAAGATCCACAGCGGTTACAACCTGCGGGAAATCATCGACCACATCGACGAATTACGCTTCCGCTCCCAAACCGAAAAGCATGAGCTGTCGCACCTGTATGAAGCCAAGATCAAGAACATGGGCAATGCAGGTCGAAATGGCGGGGAATACTACACACCACGGCCTTTGATTCGGGCCATCGTTAATGTGGTCAAACCTAAACTTGGTGAGCGCATTTATGACGGTGCAGTTGGTTCAGCAGGCTTTTTGTGTGAAGCGTTCGACTACCTCAAGGCACAACCAAAGCTAACCACAGCAGACCTGAAGAAGTTGCAAGAAAGTACCTTCTACGGTATCGAAAAGAAAAGTCTCGCGTATGTCATTGCCATCATGAACATGATCCTGCATGGTATCGAGGCTCCGAACATCGTTCATTCCAATACGCTGGCGCTTAATCTTGCCGACGTTCAGGACAAAGACCGATTCGACGTTATCCTGGCTAATCCGCCTTTCGGTGGAAAAGAACGCAAAGAAGTTCAGCAGAACTTTCCAATCAAGACCGGTGAAACTGCCTTTCTGTTTTTGCAGCATTTCATCAAGCTGCTCAAAGCCGGTGGTCGTGCTGGCGTAGTCATCAAAAACACATTCCTTTCTAACACTGACAATGCTTCGGTGAGTTTGCGGAAGCTGCTGTTGGAAAGCTGCAACCTGCACACTGTACTTGATTGCCCAGGCGGTACATTTCAAGGTGCTGGTGTAAAAACTGTGGTTCTGTTCTTTGAGAAAGGTTCACCCACCCGCAAGACTTGGTACTACCAGCTCGACCCCGGCAGGAACATGGGCAAGACTAATCCGCTTAACGATGCTGACCTGGCTGAATTTGTTGAACTGCAAAAGACCAAGGCCGATTCTCCCAAGAGCTGGAGCGTGGATGCCAAGACCATTGATCCCGTGACTTTCGATTTGTCGGTGAAGAACCCTAATGGTGGAGAAGCTGTTGTTCATCGTAGTCCACAGGCAATCATGGACGAGATTGCTGCCCTGGATGCTGAAAGTGCTGAAGTGCTGGGTAACATTAGGGCACTGCTATGAAGGCTGGGTGGCAGAATAAGGCACTCGCAGAAGCTTGCCAGATCAAACCACCGAAGAGCGAAGCTCGTGAAAGGGTTGCCTCTGATGAGTTGGTTTCTTTCCTACCAATGGAAAGCTTGGGTATCGACAAGCAATTTGTTCAAGCGACTCAAGAAAGACCACTTTCTGAAGTTGCTGGCAGCTACACCTACTTTGCTGATGGTGATGTCCTGCTGGCAAAGATCACTCCTTGCTTCGAGAATGGAAAACTCGGAATTGCTGAAGGCTTAACTAATGGCATTGGCTTTGGGTCTAGTGAATACATTGTGTTCAGGCCCGACAAGACACTCAACAAAGAATGGCTCTATTACTACCTATCTCGTGAAGATTTTCGATTCGAAGGCGCAGCACGGATGTCTGGTGCTGTTGGGCATAAGCGGGTATCGAAGGAGTTCATTGAGAGTTATCCGATCCCTGTCCCACCCCTCATCGAACAACGCCGCATCGTCAACATCCTTGACGAAGCGTTTGAAGGCATTTCCACCACCAAGGCCAACGCCGAAAAGAATCTGCAAAATGCCAGGGCGCTGTTTGAAAGCCACTTGCAATCTGTGTTTGATGGTCGGAGTGATGGTTGGACAACTAAAACACTTGGAGAAATTGCTGAGGTAAAAGGTGGCAAAAGGGTCCCTAAAGGCTACAAACTCCTTATAGAGCCAACGGACTATCCATATTTGAGGGTCGCCGATTTCACTGACGATGGCACAATTGATTTAAGTGACTTGCGCTATGTCAGTGCAGAGATTCATCGCCAAATCAAGAACTACATTATTCACTCATCCGACCTCTACATTAGTATTGCTGGAACAATCGGAAAGACTGGGATCATTCCTGATGATCTTGCCGGTGCAAACCTCACCGAGAACGCTTGTCGATTAGTGTTCAGGCCGGGCATCAACAATCGTTTTGTATACTTCTTCACCTTAACATCTAGCTTCGTTGATCAAGCTGGCTTGCATACACGAACAGCGGCACAGCCAAAGTTAGCACTTTCAAGGCTCTCAACAATTGAACTTGGTATTCCAAGCCTTCTAGAACAGACCCGTTTGGCGAATGAATTCGATGTCCTTCGTGCCGAAACCCAACGCCTTGAATCCATCTACCAACAAAAGCTCAATACCCTCGAGGATTTGAAGAAATCACTGTTACAACAAGCCTTCAGTGGAGCCCTTTAAGGATAATCCTATGAGCAAAGATGACCACAAAATTGACGCCGACGACCGAAACATTTCTGATGTTTTGAATGAAAGGAAATATACGGTTGACTATTTTCAGCGTGAATACAGTTGGGAGCAGAAACATATCGACCAACTAGTCACCGACCTGACTTCTACGTTTCTCGATGTTTATACGGAGGGAGATCCCAGAACTGCCGTCGAGAATTACAACAAGTACTATCTCGGCCCCTTTGTTGTCAGCAGTAGGGATGGGATGAAAAGCATCATCGACGGACAGCAACGATTGACCTCGATGACGCTGTTTCTAATCTACCTCAACAACTTGCAAAAGGAACTTGGCGGAAAGGAATCCATCGAGCCGTTGGTGTTCTCCGAGAAATTCGGGCAGAAGTCCTTCAATATTCAGGTTGAAGAGCGGAAGGCTTGTCTGGAGAAGCTCTTTGTCGAAGGTTACTATGAAGTTCAGCCCAAAGATGACGAATCAACCATCAACATGGCAGAGAGATATGCCAATATTGAAGAAGCCTTCCCTGATGAGATTAAAGGTGCGGCCTTTCCCTACTTTCTTGATTGGCTGAAATACAACGTAATCCTCGTGGAAATCACAGCCTATTCTGATGACAACGCCTACACGATATTTGAATCGATGAACGACAGGGGGCTGAACCTGACATCCACTGAGATGCTCAAGGGTTACATCCTGTCACGGTTTTCCGAGTCGAAGGACCGTGAGAAGGCGAACCGGTTCTGGAAGGAAGCTATTCAGGCCCTTCACAAGAACAGCAAGGATGAAGATCAGCAATTCTTCCAGGCATGGCTTCGGAGCCAATATGCAGACACTATCCGCCAAGGTAAAGCGGGCTCATCGAACGAAGACTTCGAAAAGATAGGTACCCGATTTCATAGTTGGTTTCGGGACAATCTTTCGAAAATGGGACTCAAGGCTGACTCACCTGATGAGTTCAGAACTTTAGTGCATGACAAGATAAATTATTATCTACGAGCCTATCTCGATATTATTCAAGCTCAGAAAGAGGAGAAGCCAGGATGGGAACATGTCTTCTACATCAACCATTGGGGGATTGCTCCCTCCTTAGCATTTCCGATGATGCTTGCTCCTCTAAAATCAACGGATACTTCTGATGTTACACGCCAGAAGATCAACGAGGTGGCACGTTACATCGAAATATTCGCCGTCCGGCGCTCGATAAATTTCCGTAACTTCGGTGCCAGCTCTATCCGCTACACCATGTATACGTTGGTAAAAGAACTTCGGGGAAAGGATATTGATTCCTTGCGGGCGTTCTTGCAGGGTAAACTCGATGCTATGGAAGAATCGTGGGATGGACTTCTTCAGTTCAGATTGCATGGGCAGAACCGACGTTTTGTAAAATTTCTTCTATCTCGAATTACTGGTTTCATCGAACAAAAATCAGGGTTGTCTACGAGTTTTTCGACCTACTTCATTAGTCCAGGGGGCAAACCCTACGAGGTTGAGCACATTTGGGCGGACAAGTTTGGCGAACACAGGGATGAGTTTGATCAACAGCATGAATTTGATAACTATCGTAACCGGTTCGGAGATTTAGTGCTGTTGCCGCAAGGAACTAACCAATCTTATGGGGCCATGACTTATAAACAAAAACTCGAACACTATTTGAAGGAAAATCTGCTGGTTAAGTCACTGCATCCGAAGGTCTATGAGAAAAACCCAAACTTTCTCGGAATGGCTCAGACCATGAACATTAAATTCAGGCCACACGAATCGTTCACCAAAACTGATATTGATGAACGGCAGATGCTAATGAAGAGGGTTTGCGAAGTAATTTGGGGGGAGTAAAAGGAAGCATGAACGAAGCCGAAACCCGAGCCGAACACATAGACCCTGCGCTTAAGGCCGCTGGTTGGGGTGTGGTTGATGGTAGCCGTATTCGTCGTGAATATCCGATCACCCTTGGTCGTATCGAGGGTCATGGCAAACGTGGCAAGGCACTCACTGCTGATTATGTGCTGGAATACCGCAATACCAAGCTGGCTGTTGTCGAAGCAAAAGCATGGGATAAAGAGCTGACCGAGGGAGTTGGTCAAGCAAAGGATTACGCTGGCAAGTTGGAAGTACGGTTCACCTATTCGACTAACGGGCAAGGCATCTATGGTATCGACATGGATACCGGCACCGAAGGTGAGCTGGTAAAGTTCCCAACGCCAGAGGAGCTGTGGAACCACACCTTTGCCACTCAGAATTTATGGCGCAACCGTTTTTCAAAAGTACCGTTCGAGGACCGAGGCGGATTCTTCCAAGGGCGCTATTACCAAGACATTGCCATCGAGCGAGTCCTGGAGGCCATAGCCGAACATAAGGATAAAATCCTGCTGACGCTAGCCACAGGCACCGGCAAAACATTCATCGCCTTTCAAATTGCTTGGAAACTGTTCCATAGCCGTTGGAATTTGAATGATTGGAAGTCAGATTCCGAACCAACCCGCAGACCTCGTATTCTTTTCTTGGCTGACCGCAACATTCTAGCTGACCAGGCGTTCAATGCATTTTCAGCATTTCCTGAAGATGCCCTTGTACGCATAGCGCCTGATGACATTCGCAAGAAAGGAAAAGTACCGAAGAACGGCAGCATCTTCTTCACCATCTTCCAGACTTTCATGAGCGGTCCGCCTAAGGATGATCAACCATCACCTTATTTCGGGGAGTATCCACCGGATTTCTTTGACTTCATCGTGATCGACGAGTGCCACCGTGGCGGCGCTAATGATGAAAGTAATTGGCGTGGCATATTGGATTACTTTGCACCAGCTGTGCAGCTTGGATTGACAGCGACGCCGAAGCGCAAAGACAACGTTGATACCTATGCTTACTTCGGTGATCCGGTGTTTGTATATTCACTCAAAGATGGCATCAACGATGGATTCCTTACCCCATTCCGGGTGAAACAGATTTCCACAACGCTCGACGAGTACATCTTTACGCCCGATGACAAACTGATCGAGGGTGAAATCGAAGCTGGGAGGCGGTACGAAGAAGCCGATTTCAACAAGATCATTGAAATCAAGGTGAGAGAGAAAAAGCGGGTCGAAATTTTCATGTCGCAAATCGACCAACGTGAAAAAACGCTGGTGTTTTGTGCTAACCAGGCTCATGCCCTGGTGATTCGGGATCTGATCAACCAGATCAAAACAAGCACAGACCCAAACTACTGCCACCGAGTTACCGCAGACGATGGGGGAATCGGAGAGCAACACCTGCGGGATTTTCAGGACAACGAGAAATCCATCCCAACCATACTGACCACATCGCAAAAGTTATCGACTGGTGTTGATGCCAGAAACGTTCGAAACATCGTGCTGTTGCGGCCAATCAATTCAATGATCGAGTTCAAGCAAATCATTGGGCGTGGAACACGGCTATACGACGGCAAGGATTACTTCACAATTTATGATTTCGTGAAGGCATATCATCATTTCAACGATCCGGAATGGGATGGCCCTCCAGATGAACCTGAATTCTGCGCCAAGTGTGGTCAAAACCCATGTGTATGTGAGAAACGTCCTCCCCAACCTTGTCCGGTCTGTGGCCAGAGTCCATGTATATGTTCAAAAGAGCCATGCAAGGTATGTGGACAACGCCCTTGTGTATGCAAGAAAAAGGCAAAGATTAAGCTTGCTGACGGCAAGGAGCGAACCATTCAGCACATGATGGTGACTAGCTTCTGGCATCCGGACGGCACACCCATGTCAGCGCAACAGTTTATGGAGGCGCTATTCGGCAAGCTGCCAGACTTTTTCAAGGATGAGGCCGAGTTACGTGCATTGTGGAGTTCCCCTGACACACGCAAGAAGCTGCTGGAGGGGCTGGCCGAAAAGGGATTCGGGAAAGATCAGTTGAGTGAAATGCAGAAAATCATTGATGCCGAGAAAAGCGACCTGTTTGATGTGCTTGCCAATGTTGCCTATGCACTGGAACCACTCACCCGCCAAGAACGTGCAGCCAAAGCAATGGCGCTGATCAGCACACATTTCAACAACAAGCAGCAGGTGTTCCTGAATTTTGTGCTGTCACACTATGTCACCGAGGGTGTGGAAGAGCTCGACAAGGAAAAGCTTACGCCACTGCTGCGACTGAAGTATGGTGACTCAATTTCAGATGCTGTTGCCGATCTAGGAAATCCGACTCAGATTAACGGGGTTTTTGTCGGGTTCCAGAAGTATCTGTACCAACAAGGGGCTGTGGCGTGAGAAGATAACGTCAATAGTCTGAATATATGCACCAAAATAATATCCCAATAAGGATTTGTTCTTAAATTTTAAATATAAATTTATTGAACTGTCTCCTGTAACTCGAACTGGATGCAAATGGCTGGTGTGAACTGGCTACAATCTTTTCGAGTAAAAAATTCCGGACACTAAAAGTGTTGTTATTAATAAAATCTACTATTTATAATAAAATTATTATAAAATGCCATTTCTGATCTACAATTATGTAAACCAACACGGCCAGAATGAGTTCAATGAATGGACTTGGGGATTGGAAAAGTTACAACGTGCAAAGTTGAATGAGAGAATCGATAAGCTTGCGATATATGGGGATGTGCTTTATCCGGAAATGCTTGCGGGCACCAGTGTTGCAGGAATTCAAAAACTGAAAGTTAAAGGGAATGTGCAACTGCGACCGCTGCTATGCAAAGGGCCCGTTAACATCCAAGACGAATACACATTGCTGATGGGAGCTAAAGAAGTTGGGAGTAAATGGGTGCCGAAGGGGGCGCCGTCGACTGCAGCAACAAAAAAAGCCGATGTTATTAAAGCCCCAACAAAAAGGAGAACTAAACATGAAAGAGTTCTTTAATCACCTGAAAAGTGATTTTGCCGATAAGGAATATGCACACAGTTACATGGAAAGCCATGCAGTCAGTCGCTTGGCAGCGCAGATTCATGCCTTGCGTAATCAACGTGGATGGTCTCAAGAGCAGTTGGCGGCTCAATCTGGAATCGCTCAAGAACGCATATCAAAAATTGAAAGTGCTGATTTCGATTCCCTAACCATGAAAACGTTGCAAAAGTTTTCCAAAGCATTTGACGTTAACTTACATATTGCATTTGATTCCTTTAGTTGCGGAATCCTTGATGTGGCAAATTTGAATCGTGAGCAGCTAGAGGTAAAAAGTCGAGAAGATGATTTGGCAACAAGCTTTACAAACCAAACTGTGTTTGTTCATGGTGGTGGTGAATGGAGGGCAATAAATCATCTTCGTACTGTAGAAATTGTTGCTCCACGCCAGCCATTAAAAATAATGCCAAGTGAAAATGCATGGCAGGATCTTGAGTTGCCACAAGAAAAAATAGCTCTTCATGGGTAAAGAACAAAAACAAGAACAAAAAATACTCCCATTTTCACTCCGGGCTGTATATTGGCGTGAAGGAAAACAATGGATGTCGGATGATTTCGATCCAATGCTGCCAGGAAAGCAGCTTTGGGGACAATTTAAGGCATCAGGTCATCGAATTGAAGTTCGGGAGGCCGTTGAAAATATTCCTAATGCAAAACCTGTTAGAACCTGCCTAATTACCACAAATTTTCAGTTCCGTTACTTAAATACTCCGCCAGAAAAGATACCTAAGGATGAGGATGATGGCAAGTATTTGGTCGCAGAAATATCAGCTCGTATTACTGTTGATTATCTGATCGAGACTTCTGAAACACCGTCGAAGGAAAATCTTGAACAGTGGGCATCACGTAATGTGGCGCTTCACTGTTGGCCATATTGGAGAGAATTTTGTCATTCAACTTTGTTGCGTATGAATCTCCCCGTTACCATGATGCCGATGATAGTAATAGAAAATAAGAAAGATTAGCTTTAATTAGATTTGCTTAGCCAGAGACCAACCACAATAAAAATCCACGCCAAAACATCTGGCGGAGCTTCTCATCAACCTACTTCCCAACCCCAGTAAATGCCCTGCCAATCAAAGACAATATCCACAGTCATATAACTCCGACAATAATCATCACGATGGGTATGGCCAACAACCAAAATACGATCTTGGCTATGATCATGATGCCCCCGCCATTTCCATCGAAAAAGAACCCCGTAGCATCACGGAGTTCTTCATCAAACTTCCAGCAAGTCACGACCGAAACAACTTGGCAATAACCACCAGCACTCCCACAAACACCAAGTATAGAATCAACGGCGTCACCGCCACCCAAAACAGCAAGGTAATCATGATCAGAAGACCAGGCGGTGCCACAGCCACATCAAACCGATGCTGGTTAATACCCATGGAAATGCAATTATCCATAACATGGTTTTTAGAATCATGCTGCCTCCCCGGCCAACTTGTTCGTCGGCCTGGTCTGGACAGCACTCTTTCTCGCCATTTGCGTTAGCTCATTCACCCAGGCAGGCGAGTCTTTTCTTGGCTCTATTCTGATCGACATCGTGACCACCACGAAACCCTCGTCGATAACCGACAACCCAGATTTATCTCCGTTGTGGGCAATACCGGCAAAGAACTTGTAGCCCAGGATGGAACAGGCCTTGTCGATTCGATTCACAAAGCGAGGATCATACTGGGCAACGGTGCCGTCCGTTTTGTCGGGAACTACACGTCGATAATCCGGATACATTCCGTCCAGTTCCTTGGCTGTGGTGGTTGTCTCGCCATAGGACAGGGTGATGTCACGGGGCACGAACATTCCTTTGACATTGCCCTGGTCCTTGTACTGCTTGTTGCCCTTGGCGAAATCCAGTGTCACGAACTGGGGTGATTTAGCTTTCGATTTAACCGCAGCGACAAGACTGCCTGGAATGATGATTGAAGAGACGGGAAACTCGCCTTCAATTTTCGCTACTGCTAATTGATGGCCATCGCAGCCAACCAGTCTGGCACCGGATTTGCCAGTTTCGAGATACAGGCCGTTCAGGTAATAGCGTACGTCGTTTATGCCCCGGAAGAGCGATACTGCGGCGAAGATGTCCGCCTTGATTTGGATGTTCATTTTGTTCTCCTTAATTAAGTTAGTTTGGGAAACAGTTGCAAGGAAAGTGGGGCCTCTGCACGACTTTGTTCACCCCGCCA
>Ga0307377_10007958_pt1 | contig 10828 bp, 15 predicted proteins | sample TR3MG_FD_202535 | JGI IMG/M metagenome (GOLD analysis project Ga0307377, IMG submission 202535) | Soil microbial communities from Risofladan, Vaasa, Finland - TR-3 | ecosystem: Environmental > Terrestrial > Soil > Coastal area > Acid sulfate soil | place: Finland: Risofladan, Vaasa | collected... | reverse complement strand
GAAGTTCGCCCGACTACCATTGGCGTAGGTCATGTGCGCGGTAGTTTCGGCGTCCATTCCATCATCACGAACAATGCCGCGAGCCTCGATATTCGTGGGCTCACCCAAGACCATCTGACAAAGCGCGATGGGATAGATTCCCATATCCCACAGGGGGCTACCGTGGCCTTTGCGCCACATTCGAGCCTCCCATCGAACGTCTTCGCAAAAACTAGAGAGTATGAGCTTTGGCTCGCCAATGGCGCCCGATTCGATCAACTGACGAGCAACATCAACTTGTGGCAAGTACCGGGTCCACATCGCCTCCATGGCCAGAAGTCTCGATTGCATCGCGAAGGCGAAAATTGCTTGAGCTTCCTCCACGTTCTTTGTGATGGGCTTTTCCACTAATACTGGCTTGCCCGCAGTGAGAGCCAGCATCGCAGTCATGTGGTGATCGTTGGGCTGGTTGGCGATATAGACGGCATCGATATCTTCTCGTCCGACGAGTTCTTCGTAAGAAGATAAATGGACGGGAATTGAGTGCTCCACGGCAAACGCTTCCGCTTTGCCCGGCGTAAGCGAAGCGACCGCGACGATGCGTTGATTGGAATTTGCCGTGACCGTTGAAGCGAAGGCTTGGGCGATTCCGCCAGCTCCCATAATCCCCCACCGAAGAGAAGGGACTGACGATGGATCGATCAGGCGCGGCGGGGGGAGAATCACTGAATTCACCTTACTAAGGAGCCACAAATGCGCCCAATCCCCCCCTCAACTCGCCATGGACGGATTTCAGTAGACCGCGCACCGTGTGGCTAACACGCCAGCAAATGACAACAATCTCACGAGGTGGACATCATGAGTAGGAGAATGCCAGTCTTTTCCCCGCTTGCACCAGCAAGGGACTTCAAGCGGTCCGATGACACACTTCCGTTCCCTAACGGATCGCATCTTGGCTATCAGGGTCAAAGAAATGTAGCCGTTCGGGGAAGATTCGCAACCGAGCGAATTTTCCTACGCGCACTGAGGCGCGAGGTTCAACACGAGCGACACCCTCGCCCACGACGCCAAATGCTATGGGCATCTCATCGGGCTTCGCCTCTCCCGACTGGTCACCGCTAATCCGTTTCGCATCAATAGAGAAATGAACCAAGAGCTCTGAACCCAACGCCTCCACTGCCTCGACGTACACGCCAATTGATGGTGAATCATCGGCAGCAAGTATCGGCAGGTCCTCCGCGCGCAATCCAACTACGACCTTCCTGCCATGAAACGCAGCAAGACCTGGTCGCACATTCACCATTGCCGACCCTAGTTCGACGCTCTGGGTTCCAAGTCGAAGAGTCTTTCCGTCTTCGCTCAAGGTCGCCTCAAAGAGGTTCATCGCAGGCGAGCCAATGAACGCCGCAACGAAGAGGTTACGCGGGCGCGCGTAAAGCTCTTGTGGTTCATCGCATTGCTGCAGAATTCCTGAACGCATTACCGCAACTCGATCCCCCATCGTCATGGCTTCGATCTGATCGTGAGTGACGTAGAGGGTTGCCACACCAATGCGGCGCTGTATGCGATGCACTTCCGTTCTCATTTGAACTCGCAATTTGGCGTCAAGATTGGAGAGTGGCTCGTCCATCAAGAACACCGCGGGATTGCGGACTATTGCACGGCCCATCGCAACGCGTTGCCGCTGTCCCCCCGAGAGAAGTTCGGGGCGTCGATTCAGCACCTCTGTGAGTCCGAGGATCTCTGCCGTTTCATCGACGGTGCGTTTGACTTCGTCCTTGGGCACCCTTCGAAGCTTTAGTCCGAATGCAATATTCTGAAAGACGGTCATATGCGGATAGAGCGCGTAGTTCTGAAAAACCATCGCCACATCACGATCCTTCGACGCGAGTTGATTGGCCACACGAGAGCCGATCCGAAGAGTCCCCGATGTTATCTCCTCAAGCCCGGCCACCATCCTCAGTGCCGTTGTCTTTCCGCAACCCGAAGGGCCAACGAGAACCATGAACTCGCCCTCGGCCACAGAGAGACTGAGAGTGTCAACGGCCTGATAACCATTGGGATACACCTTGGACAAGCCTTCAATCGAAATTGATGCCATGCGTGCTACCTTTCATCCACCGTTTTGAACCAACAGAACTGACTTTGACGAGAAATTCACCACGTTGCCTTTAGAGCCCCTAAGCGTGGCCGAATAAGCCGAGATTGTCGCGCAAAGACGTCGTCCCCACGAAAAGCGAGAGATCTACGCAATCGTCTTGTGAAGGACACGAAACCATAGTTGAGGCAGCAAGCGTCATCGCGTCCACCTCTCAGAGTCAAGAACTTCGATCATCTCTCCCTATCCCTTCAGCGATCCTTGAAGCAGTGCGGCCACGAATTGGCGCTGGAAGACGAGGAAGATCACCACGGTGGGGGTCAAGATGATCAGTGATCCGGCTGACAGGAGGGGGATGTTGGTGCCGTATTGCCCCTGAAATGCCCCGAGTGCTCCGGCCATTGTCCCATTAGTGGGGTCATTGACCAAGACAATGGACAACAAGAACTGGTTCCAGGTCCACACGGACAACAGGATCGCGAGCGACGAAATGGCTGGCCGTGCGAGGGGAACGTGCACTCGCCAAAAGAGTTGCCAGGTGGTCGCCCCATCGACGCGCGCCGCCTCGGAGAGGGCCTGGGGGAAACTGAGGAAGTGTGCGCGCATCCAGTACACGCCAAAGGGCATGTAGAGACCGATCAGCGGCAACACGATCGCCCATCGGCTCCCGAGTAGCCCCATGCCTTTGATCTCATACCAGAGCGGCACGATGACACCCTCGAAAGGCAGCGTGAGGCCCAATACGAAGAGATAGAAGGCAGCTTGACTATGGCGCACCCGCAAATGGCCGATGGCGAATCCGGCGAACGTGGCGATGAGGACGGAGACCGGCACGACGCCCACGACGATGGAGAGGCTCGACTTGAGGATCGTGGCCATGTTGGCCACGTCGAATGCTTGGACGAAATTCCCCCACTGCGGGTGGGCGGGCCACGATATCCCGACCGGATACGTCCCTGAAGGGAACAGGGCGCTCGTGAACATGCTGATGAATGGCAACAGGGTCACCGCCATCAGCGCGAGGAGCATGAGACCGCCGGAGATCGCGTCGCGTCGCTTGACGATCATCGTTCGACCGACCCGCGCCGGGCGAACCACTGGACTGGCAAGATGCAGACAATGACCAGAACCATCAACACCAGCGCGAGAGCCGAGGCGAGACCGACCTGACGGTTGAAGAAGGCGAGCTCGTAGATCTCCAACCCCGGCACCATCGTCGCATTCCCTGGTCCCCCTTGGGTCGCGATGTAGACAATGTCGAATGCCGATAGCGCCGAGATCATGGTCACGGTCACGCAGACGCCAATCTCCTGACGCAGCCCCGGAAGGGTGATGGCGATGAATTCGCGAAAGGGACTCGCCCCGTCCAATTGAGCCGCCTCATAAAGGGCTGGATCGATCTTGGCCATGCCCGCGAACAACAACACGGTGCACAATCCCAGTAGCACCCACGCACCGATGACTCCGACTGCGGGCAGCGCGGTGTTGAACTCCCCCAACCATGAACGAGCCCACCCCCCCAGACCAACGCCACTGAGAATCTGATCGACCGCTCCGGTGGTCGAGAGCAGCCAACTCCAGGCAATGCCGGCCGCCACCAGCGGGACGACTTGGGGGAGGAAGAGTATCGTGCGAGCCACCGTGCTCATGCGCCCCGTCACGAAGCGACGCATAACGGTGGCGATCGCGAGGCCGAGCACGACCGGAATTCCACTGAAGAACACGATCAACTCGAAGGCGTGACCAATGACCGCTACCAGCTGACCGTTCGTGAACACCGTCTTGTAGTTCGCGAGGCCGGCCCACTGGGCCGGAGCGACACCATCCCAGTTGTAGAACGAATACCGAATGGTCTGAGCAATGGGCCACAGGACGAAAGCGGCGTAGGCAATCAACGCGGGCGCCATGAACGCCCAGCCCCGCAAGGTGACGCCGCGGACCCTTCTACTTCGAAGGGTCCGCGGCGCCAATCCTATGTTCGGCGAACCGTTGGGGAGATTCGGCGATGTCACGCTACTCATTGCTCATAAAGTTAGGGGGCGCTGAGCTCTTGCTTGTAGGCCGCCTGCACGGTCTTCAACAGACCCGCGGGCGTTTCTTGTCCCGCGAACAGCTTCTGAACCTCGGGCGTCCACGCTTGCGCGTAGATCGCCCCAGTGGCGTTGGCGAGGAAGCCCATGGCACCGTTGTCCTTCGAGATGGTTCGTCCCGAAGCAAGCGTCTGGAACGTCACCGTGCCGGGCTTGACCGCGGGGATCGGAAGGGTAGCTGGCCCACCAGGGTTCGAACCGCCGACCTGCACGTTCAGCTTGCGAGCCGCCGCGTTGGTCGCCGCCCAGTTGAGGAAGAACGCCGCACACGAGGCGTGCGCCGCTCCGGCCGGGATGCCGTAGGTGAGAGGGGCGGACATCGCTGCCTGCGGGCCACCCGCCTTGAGTGGCGGGAAGAGGAAGAAGCTGAATTTTCCCGGCAAATGCGTGTCGAAGTTGCCCGACTCCCAGTCACCATCAAAGATGAAGAGACCAGTGCCCGCCTCAAACTTGCTCATCATGGCTGAGTAGCCGACCGCGTTCGCATCGGAGTTGAAGTACCCCGCCTTGATCCATTGCTGCAGGTGCGTCACGGCCTTGATGTTCGCAGGAGTGTCGATGTTCGCGCCAGGCTGGTCGTTGACCCACGCGTTGAGGGACTTCACCGAGCCGTAGTCGGCGGCGAGGAACTGGAGCGGGAAGACCAGACCCCCGGTGCCGTCGCCGTTGAACTGCTCAACCGGCAAGATGCCGGCGGCCTTGGCCTTGGCCATATCCGCGTCGAGTTGCGCCAGGGTCGACGGGGCTGTCGTCATCCCGATCTTCGCCGCCAGTGCCTTGTTGTAGAAGACTCCCGTCATGCTGTAGTTCAAGCCCATCGCCCACAGCGGGCCCACGCCTTGAGGTGCGCCACTCGGTGCGACACGCATCGACTCCAACTGCGTCGCCGGGAATTTCGACCAGCCAAATGTCTTGAAGTAGCCGTCGAGGTTCTTCAGAAGGCGGTCCTTCACAAGACCGTTCAGCTGAGGCATCCGCATGATGTCGGGTGGGTTCGGCCCCGCCAACAACAGTGGTGCGTCGCGCGTGATGGTCGCGAACTGGTCCTCACGAATCTTCCACGTCACGCTGGGATATTGCTTGGTGAACAACTGCGTGAGATCGATCGGGTCCGGAAACCCGGTCTCGAAGTATGCATTCATCGTGACTGGCTTCGTCCCACAGTTCGCGGCGAAGCTCGCCGCTGACGCGGCGGCTTGAGCCCCCATCGGTGCCGCCGCCACCAAACTCGCCGCCACCAAACCAGCGGCGAGAGCCGCCTGGCCACCGAGACGAACCGGCCGAAGCCTCTTCGTGCGCCTCTGGCCTCTCGAAAGATTTCTCTCTTGCATTGTTCCCTCCCTATGTGTGCGCAGCGAAGGAAACAATGAGAATCGAAGTCGGATCACCCTGCGGCAATCCAACTCGGCCCCGGCCCCCCGTTGTGCAACCCCCGTGGAGCTAAATCGTATTAGCTCCACGGCGAGTGTACATACCGACCCCCTCGCTGTCAAGGAGTAAGGGGGCAGAATCCACGCACTTGTAATACGCTTCCCAGCAATCGACACGGTCTGCCGGGACTCTTGGCGACAACGTTTTGACAATCATTCTGCCTCGATGCCGACCAAGGTGAATTCGAATTCAATCGAGCTTACCCAGTTCGCATTTACGAAGGCGTCGGTCAAGGTCCTGCTCAATCCGATTGATGTGTGGGCGCAACTCCGAGCGGGTCGCCCAGGAGCGCCGTTTGTTCGGGCCCTTCTTCTGAAGGAGCGCCGAGGACCGGCTCCTATGGCACCCTCTCGTGCGACCGTCAAGAAGCGAGATTCTCCTCGCTCTTCATCCAATCTTGCTCCAAGGTTGTGCAACATGGATGTCATTTTGCCCAACGATGGCCACCGAAAAACCTAATTCCCCAGCGCTTCACATTCTTTGCCACATAGAACTTCGGCTTAGGAAACCGATGCCCTCTCCCTTGAGATACGAGGGCATTACTGGGGCCCCGCACCCTTCACTGTGGTCATGCAGTCTTCACAGCACAACTTCAGCACAGAGAGGCGAAGAGTCCTCCACTAGCCGCAGTCACTCCCCACTGCTCAAGCACGTGAACGTTGAATCACCAATGTCTCTGATTCATCCCTCGACGATTGAGAAAACGAGCGGTCGCCTCGACGGCACAACTCGACGACCTCGGCCCTGAACTCCGGGGTGAACGAGCGACGAGGTCGTTACGGTCTCGGCTTCTAGTTTTCCATGATGATCATCCTTCCCTGGGTCAAATCCCAGATAATGGATGTCCGTCAAAGTGGAGGAGACCCAATTAATCTACCTTTCAGGGATCGCTGGTCTTGGTGGCCTGCGCTCTGGAAAGCCACCCCGATGGGCCTCGTCGAGACCTGAACCGACAGTGCCGGCGCTCGCCGCGGCAACAGAGATGACGCGGACTCCGCCGCGAGCGGAGCACCAGGGTGTCAGCCACAGTTCGCGCATTCGTGGGACGATGAGTCCACCATGCCTAGGTACTTCATTGGGATCGAGCCCCCGGACGATGAGCGCCTTCGCATCGCAACCGTTATGCGTCAAATGGGTGACCAATGGCCCGTGCCACACATAACAGTGAAGAGCCCTAGCGGTCTGACACCCGACCTGAAATGGTTATCGCGGGTCCGAATCGTGGCGGAGCAGGTTGCGCCGTTCAGGGTGAAGATCGACCAACCTGGAACCTTTGGTGACCGAGTCCTCTTTCTGTCCGTTGAGAGTTCCGGCCTCGTCGAACTTCACCGGAGAGTCCTCGATGTCTTCTCACCCGCCGTCGACACCAATGCCGATGCCGATGCCGATGCCGAAAGGGCGTTCGTCCCGCACCTGACCTTGTCAATCGCACGCCACGGACAAGGGTTGCCGCCGTTCGAAGAGTTGGTATCCACACTTCGGGATCTAGAAGAATTCGAAGTCTTCGATTTGACAGTATTCAGACAAGAGGAATCCTCTTCGCACTACCGATCCTGGACCAGGTTGCCGCTCGCAGGAATTGCGGGTTGCCAGTCACGCCACGAGCCAACATGAGGTTCACCAGCAGTCTTGAAGAATTCGAAGGCCATCTACCACGTGCCTCTGCCGCCCGGCTTCAGGAGTCGAGATCGACAGAGATCGGCTTTCGTTTCTCTGACTTCAGTCACTGGCACCAACGCCAACTTCGGTGTAGACAAGGAATAGGAAGGCCGTAGATAGGGGTTCTCATGTTTGCAAAGGTTGGTGACCGAATCGTAGTATCTGGACATCGGATGGGTCAGCCAGATCGCCACTGCGTGGTGCTCGAGGTCCGCCATGACAACGGTGAACCGCCCTACCTGGTCCAGTGGGACGACAAAGAGAGGCAGGATCTCTACTTTCCCGGGTCGGACGCCACGGTCATCAGTGGCGACGGCAAGTAGATTCACCCATGGCTCACCACTGCCGCTTAACGCACCAATTGCGTCGTTCAGCGAGGTTGACGCTTGATTCGGTTCGCATTGAAAGCCAATTCGACCGCTTTCAGCCATCTCAAACGTGATTCTCTGACTTCCCGCCAAATCGATCCTCACTCGAATCTCGGTCTCTTCACGCCCTCGTTCGCGGGTTCGCTAGGTGCGTGAATGCCCAAGATTAGGGAAAATTGCTTTACATATTGACACAAATTACTCTAAACTAGCTTTTGCGTAAATGTGTAAAACACGCGGGAGCAACATGTCAAGAACGAGTGCGCGAGGCAACGCCACATCAGGGGCTATTACGACGGCGATCGAACGCCTCTTCGAGTCGCGAACCTACATCACCACGGCTGAAGTCGCTGCCAAAGCCGGGATCACCCGACAAGCGGCCCACTCTCACCTGGCCAAGATGGCAACCAGAGGCGAGGTCGTCCAAGAAGGCGCCAGTCGGTCCACCCGTTACCGTCGCCTCGCAGCAAGTGAACACAGCTACGAGATCAGGGGCCTCGACGAAAACGAGGTCTGGGGCAGCGAGAAGCGCGTGGTGGGACAACTTGACCCCGAAATACTCGAGATCAAGAATGTCGTACAGATTCTGAATTTCGCGTTCACCGAGATGGTCAACAACGCCATCGACCATTCGCGGGGTATCAAGGTCATCATTCGATGGTTCCTTGAACCCGACCGAATTGCATTTGAGGTTGAAGACGACGGCGTCGGCGCATTCACCACGATCCGCGAGGAGCGAAATCTCGCCGACGACTTCGAAGCGCTGGGCGATCTCTCGAAGGGCAAGCAGACGACTGATCCCGATCGCCATAGTGGTTTGGGCATCTTCTTCACGTCTCGTATGGTCAATCGTTTCGTCCTGAGCGCCGGACGAATTTCTTGGGTCGTTGACAACGAGATCGATGACGTGGCCTGGGGATGGTTGGACGAGCCCCGAACTGGGACCCTAGTGCGCTGTGAGATCAGACGCGATACCACCGTCGCGCCTCGCGACGTGTACGCCGACCTTTCTAATCCAGAAACGGGGCGATATGACAAGACAACGATCCATGTCGACCTTTTCAAAGAGCACGGCGGCAGTTTCGTATCGCGCACTGAGGCCAAAGCGATAGGGACCCGACTTGAGGGCTTTGAAGAAATTGAACTTGACTTCGCCGGAGTATCCGAGATAGGACAAGGCTTCGCCGACCAACTCTTTAGAGTGTGGGCTCGAGAAAATCCTTCTTCACGACTCGTACCAATCAACGCGAATCCGGCGATTCTCGCGATGATCGCGGCCATGCGGCCCCGCAATCAAGTCGACGGGGATTGAATCGAGCCGCTCAACGAAATACGACTCATCGGGCATGGCCTCAACCCACTTGATGCGGCCGCGGTTGTTCACTTCGCACTCTCGTCGTGCAGGTCGTCGACGTCGCCGCCCCCGGCGTCCTCAAGACAATGCGAGCGAAGCCTCTCAACCGATTCGCTGCGGCAACCAAGGAGGGAGTAGTCCCAAACGTGTCCGCACTTAGAAATAGTGGCGTCGACCACCCACCATGTGTCCCATTGTCCCCATAATCCATAGAACGATGCCGACGATCAATACGATCACGCCGAGCGACCACAAGATCGGCACGCCAAGAACGAATCCAATCAGCATTAGAATTACTCCAAATATGATCATGATCTAACTCCTCTGTTCGTCTAGTTCTCTGATGTCGTGTGCCTCGACCCTCGTAATGCGATCAATGGTCCCCGCGGAGACGGCGCGAGCGCCGCGACGTGAGGACGACCGGCGAGACACCACGAATCCTCCTACTCCGGTGGCCATTACCAAGACTCCTGCGTCGAAAGCCGAAATACGCATTGTTGCTCCGCATTCTGGCCAGTCATAGCCCGGTGCGTGATTGCGCCAATGACTGCGACAACATCGCTAATCACTATGGCGGGTAAACCCATCAGGACTCTCCTTGCAATGTCCGGACCGAAGGTCCAAGGCGGCGGTAGCAAGGTCTGGGCTTGTCGTCACTCCAATCGTACATCTTGTTCGAGATTCTCAAGCGGTTGATGTGGCTCTCCGTAGAGATCACGATTGACGTCGGATTCTGCAGATCACCGAAAATTCCGCCCTGTTCGACATCGCCGTACGCTCGCCGAAGGAGTCGAGACGACTGCCGAAATGGACCAACTCCGCGAGGAACACGTTGACGAGGCGCAGGGTTTCCTTCTGGCCAGACCCCTCGATGCGGAGACGCTCGAAGCGAAGTTCCTCACTCCAGTTCGTGGCATTGTCCCCGGAGCAACCGGGTCACCGGCAAAAGGTCCGCAGTGACACCGGTTCCCCCACGTCGACGATCCAACGGCTCCGAGGACTACGAGCCGGCCCATCGCTCGTGCCATCGATTCCCTCATCCTCGCACGACATGGCACCGAGGAGGACATCGGTAATCTGCGTGTCCGACTCGCCCCCGCGAGGTGATCGCACGAGCGCCGTCTACGGCAGGAAATCGACCGCGACCTCGCAACCACTGACTACTCGACGAGCTTCCGGCCGTTGGGGCGTGGCCCTCATCCACGAGTCAGTCGTTGAGCGGGTTACGCTTCGACACCCACATTCTGGCGGAAGCGCTACGAGGGATCGTCCGCAGGGTGCAGATTCCCGATTCACCAGAATCCGCCTGCATGGGACCGCACGACGAATGGGACTCGTCAGAGCCGAGTCGATCGTACGTGGGCCGGTTCGTCGAGCGTCGCCATCCACGATCACCCGTGCGCCTCGCGCTGAGGCGAACGAGCGCCGTCGCCCCAATTTACCCTTAGTGTCGATGGTTATGATGCGGTCGCGGCCCGTCCGATCTGACACGGACTTCAAGATCGCGGAACTCCTTCGCACCGCGAAGAATTCACTCGGATTGAGCCTCACGTTCTTGAGCCGCCTCGATGGACAGGTGCAGCATCTCGAAGTGGTCGAATCGTCGATCCCGCTCTTTCGAGATGGCCAGACCCAACCGCAAGCAACCTCATTGTGCCAAGCGATCCTTGACGGCAAGCTTCCGAGCGTCATTCCCAATGTGGCCAAGTTGCCCGAAGCCAAACGACTACCGGCGGCGCGGTTCCCTCGTGGTTAAGTCCCAACGAGTGGTGTAAGAGTTCGTGCGCCTCGACGTTCTCCGCGTCAATCTCTTCGTCGTGAACTCTATGCCGCGGTGAGATCGATGGCA
>Ga0307377_10007955_pt1 | contig 10831 bp, 10 predicted proteins | sample TR3MG_FD_202535 | JGI IMG/M metagenome (GOLD analysis project Ga0307377, IMG submission 202535) | Soil microbial communities from Risofladan, Vaasa, Finland - TR-3 | ecosystem: Environmental > Terrestrial > Soil > Coastal area > Acid sulfate soil | place: Finland: Risofladan, Vaasa | collected... | reverse complement strand
ATCCCCGTTTCTGCTCTCCCACCGCGATATGTCTCGACAGCTATCACCACGTCTACGTCGCCGACACCGAGAACAACCGCATCACCTGCTACAGCGCGACCGGCCGCTGGCAGATAGACTACCACGGTCCCACATCGGAGCTCTCGCTCGGGCGCCCTCAGGGGGTCGCGGTGGACGCCCTCGGCCAAATCTACGTGTCAGACACCTTGCACGATCGAATACTCCGGCTCACCCCCGAAGGACGCTACGACGCCACGCTGGGCAGACCCGGCCCCCGGCCGGGCGAGCTCGCAGAGCCGCGGGGCCTTGCCCTCGACCTCGATGGCGCGCTCTGGATCGCCGATGCCGGAAACGACCGCGTGCAGAAGTTCACGCCAGAGGGCGAGGTGGTCTGCTGTTTTCCGGAAAGCCCATCCCGCAAGCTAGACCTCGCTCGCCCGAGTTCGGTGGCGGTGGATCCGAAGGGCAGCGTCTATATTTCCGACACCCTCGGGCATCGAATACTTCGACTCGTTCCTGTGGGGATGCGGGAGTGAGGACGAGGTTTCTCGAAGAGGACACGGCGTACACGGGCGCGCAGCTTCGCTCGGGATGGATTCAGGAGGTGGGCGGATTGAGCGGCGATGCGGCTCTCGCCTTCTTCGGCCCGTGCGATGTGGCCCCCGAGCACATGGTCGATCGAATCGACCTCGAGGCCGGCGCGCGGATCGCCAGCCCGCGCATGCTGCACATCATCGTCGAGCATCCGGGGCTGGACCTCCGGCACATCACGGACCGCCAGCGACTGCTCATGGCCCTCGCCGGCGAGATCCTCAACCGTCATCTCGGCGAAACGCTGATCCGGCGCGAAGGCGATGATCTCTACCTGCGGGACAGGAAGCTCTCCGTCTCTGTGGCGACTGTTTCCCCCTCTTCGGGGCTGATACACTCCGGTTTCAACGTACGCGGAGAAGGCGCGCCCGTACCGGCGATTGGGTTGGAGGAGTTGGGGATGGAGCCGAGGGATTTCGCCAAGCGATTGCTCGACGCATATGGGAAAGAGGTCGAAGGTGCCGCCCAAGCGGCAGGCAAAGTGAAGCCGGTGGGATAGGGGGATCGAGGAGGTTCGTCGTGACGTCCGTCGATGTATACGACCCGAACGAGCTGCTGGAGCGGCCCCTACTCGAGCAGCTCCAGCTCCAGCGCCTCCGCTGGACCATCGAGCAGGCCGCGCGGTCGCCATACTACGGGAAGCTGTTCGCCGATCTGAAGCTCGACCCCGAATCGCTCCAGGGCCTGGACGACCTCCGCCGCTTCCCGTTCACGGAGAAGCAACACTTGCGAGATGGCTACCCCTATGGTCTTCTCGCCGTTCCCAAGGCAGAGGTGGTGCGCATGCACCACTCTTCTGGCACAACCGGCATGGCAACCGCCGTCTTTCACACTGCCGGGGACATCGACCGCTGGGCCGACCTCGTGGCGCGGTGTCTCTACATGATCGGCATGCGGAAGGGCGACGTCTTCCAGAACATGATGACTTACGGCCTCTTCACGGGGGGCCTCGGGCTCCACTATGGCGCGGAGAAGCTCGGCGCTTTCGTGATTCCGACCGGCGCTGGCAACAGCCGCCGCCAGATTCAGTTCATGCAGATCTTCGAGACGACGGCCGTTCACATCATCCCCAGCTACGCGCTGGCGCTCCTAGCTGCGTTCGAGCAGATGAACGTGGACCCGAAGTCGCTCTCCCTTCGCCTCGCCGTCGGGGGCGCGGAGCCGTACAGCGAAGGCATGCGGGAGCGGCTCCAGGAGGCGTGGGGCATCCCGTTCTACAACTGCTACGGCCTCTCCGAGATGCAGGGACCCGGCGTCGCCTTCGAGTGCGCGGAGCAGCACGGCCTCCACCTTTGGGAGGACGCCTACCTCGCCGAGATCATCGATCCCGAAACCGGTGATCGCGTGCCCGACGGGCAAGAGGGCGAGCTCGTTCTCACCTCGCTCACCCGCGAGGCCATGCCTCTCATCCGCTATCGCACTCGCGACCTCTCATCCTTCATCTCCGCGCCCTGCGCCTGTGGGCGAACTCACCGCCGCCTCACCCGTATCCAGGGCCGAGCGGATGACATGCTCATCGTCCGCGGCGTCAACATCTTCCCCCTACAGATCGAGCGCGTCCTCATGTCTATGCCCGAGGTCGGCCACAGCTACCTCATCGTCATCGGCCGCGACGGCCTCGTGGATCGACTCACCGTGCGCGTCGAGCTCACCCCGGAGACCTTTAAGGGCGACCTCGCTCACCTGCGAGACATCCAAGACCGCCTCACCGACGCCCTGCGCGAGGAGATCCTCGTTCGCCCTCGCGTCGAATTGGTCGAACCCGGGGCTATCCCGAGGCAGGAAGGTAAGGCCGTACGCGTGGTAGATGAGAGAGACAAGTAGGGGGCAATACATGATCGAACAGCTGGCGATCTTCTCGGAGAACAAGCCTGGAAGGCTGGAGCGCATCACGGAGGCTCTTGCCGAAGCTAACGTCAACATCCGCGCCCTTCACGTAGCCAGCCTCGGCGACATGGGCGTCATCAAGCTCGTCGTCGACCGGCCCGACGAGGCCTTCGCGGCCCTCGGCGCACCCGCCGCCATCCGCAAGATCCCCTGCGTCGCCGTTCGCGTCCCCGATCGTCCTGGTGCGCTGCACGAGGTCACCCGTGTCCTCAGTCAGGCCGGCATCAACATCGAGAACGCCTCCGGCTTCGCCGTCAGCCGCTCCGAGGCCATCCTCATTCTCGAACTCGCCGACGTCCACGCCGCCGAACGCGTCCTCGCAGAGGCAGGGTTCAAGACCCTCGACGAAGGCGAGTTCGAGGCCGCGGTCGGCTGAAGGTGACCTCCCCCCTCCTCGAAATCTTCTCCTCTATCCAAGGCGAAGGCCTCCTCCTCGGCGAGCGCCAGATCTTCCTGCGCTTCGTCGGCTGCAACCTCGACTGCGCCTATTGCGACACGCCGGCGGCCCGTTCCGAGCCGCCGGCGTGTCGTATGGAAAGAAGCCCCGGATCCCAGGACTTCGAAGAAGCGGCCAATCCGCTCACCATCGATGACGTCTCCAAAGCGGTCGCCCGCCTTGCGAGGCCGCATCCCGGCCTCCACCACTCCGTCGCCCTCACCGGCGGCGAACCCCTGCTGCACCCCGACTTCCTTCTTCAGCTTCTCCCAACGCTCGGCGACTTCGGCCTCAAGGCCTACCTGGAGACGAACGGCACACTGGCCGAGGAGCTCGTTATAGTCCTCCCCCACCTCGACGTCGTCTGCGCCGATATCAAGCTCCCCTCAGCGACGCAGCAAGCTCCCATCTGGGAAATGCACCAAAGATTCCTCCTCGCACTCGTCTCTGTCGATGACACAAGCCGCCTCGACTTTGCCAAGTGCGTCGTCACCGACGCCGCCCAGCCCGAAGAGATCGAAACCGCCGCCCGCCTTATCCTCGGGATCGACCCCGAGATGCCGCTCGTCCTTCAGCCCGTGACGCCGATTCGAGAGGGCGTCTCGGCGCCCTCAGCTCAGCACATCCTCGATCTCCAGGCCGTCGCCAAGCGCCACCTCCGCCGCGTCCGCGTCATCCCCCAGATGCACCGCGTCGGCGGCTACCTCTGATACCAGTTGGGCGGGAGACGCGCCGCAGCCGTATCAGTCCAGACTCGCCAGTATCGCCGCGACCACCAGCGGGGCCGCCTCCCGGATCTTCTGCCGATCCTCCGGCGGCTGCTTCTCCAACCATCGGCTCACCCCGGGATGCCCCAGCAGCACCTCCGCCGCCTGTGCGGGGCTGACCAACAACTCCAGAAACCAGAACAGCCGGCGCGCATATCCAAGTATCCTCAGGAACCGTCCCATCGAACACCTCCCATACGTTATGTGCACATGTGATAGCACCCACTACTCCGGCGTGTAACCGGGCGAGAACACCTCGACCTCTCCCGCTGAAACGCGCGCCTCCACCCGCGCCCCGATCGCCTCCACCACCTCTCGGATCGGAGCCACGGCTCGCCCCTCATATATGAACCCATCCACCACACGCTCGCCGTCCACCACGATGCTCAGTGGCCGCGCCGGCTGCGCCAAGTCCACGATCTCGAAGTGCATCGGGTCCGGCGTCCGCCACTCCCCTCCCCACGCGAACCCCTGCCGCTTGAAGGCATCCACCAGTCGCCGGTTCTGCGTCGCCTCCGACCCATACGGGAACATCCGCGCATTCACATCCACAGCGATTCCCCAGGCGTGTCGAGAGAGAGACCGGCGCGGGTCCCAGCCCATGTGCCGCGGCACGAAGCACCCATCGAACGTGTTGACAAGATGACATAGGTTCCGCCGCATCAGGTCCGCAAGCACCCGACCCAACGCGGGCGCAACCAAGCGGTGACACCGGATTGTCGAGAGCGGCCGGCCCCTCCCATCCCGTAGCTCGAACGGCGGATCGAGCGGCACGATATTCCGCCGCTCCCACTCGCCCAGGATCCTCACGGCACCCCGCCGACCCGGATCGTCATCCCACGCAAACCGCCCGAACGCGGACTCGACCCAGTCGCTGCTTCGTATCACGCCTTCCTCCTCTCCGCCGCCAAACACTTGGAGATTCGATCCAACGTTTCCAGCAGCCGATCTTGCCACCGCTTCTGATCGGTCGTGTGGTGGCTCAGCGCCGCGTCGAACCGTCCCAGCGCATCGCACACATGTGCCATGTGGTTCTCCACCACTTTCGAGAAGTTCTCACCCGCTGCCCTCGTCGTTTGAGACTGCGCGTCCAGCTGTTCCTTGAGCTGACATACCGTCGCATCGTGAGACGCCATCATCCGCCGCAGCGTCCACCAAAAAAGCCACGCCATCACTCCGGCGAGGCCGTATTCCTTCAATATTGCCAGCACTTCGGCGGCGCCCAGCGTCATGGCTCACCCAGCTCCACCGGCTCCACTCGCACCCCGATGCGACCGTCGTTTGTGAGATAGGGAAGTCCGCGCCAGTCGATCCTTTCCTGGCGCATGACTGCCAGAACCCGCCCCACCCGTTCCCGAAAGCGCTCGCGTCGCAGCCGGTCCAGTTCCTCATCGGGCACTGCCGGTTCTGCTCGTCCGTCTTCGATCTGTGCGTCCTTTGCGTCGCCCATCACATGACCTCCCTCTCCCTAATCACTCGCAAACAGCCAGTCTCCACCAGCAGGCGGCGGCTCCGTATAGGAACAGTTGAACTTCGCGGCCTTCGCACTATCTCCGTCGTACCCCCAGGGGAAGTAGTACTTCCTGACCCCCGGAGGCGTGGAAGATCGGTTGTAGATCAGGAAGTTCAGATTGTTTCCGCTCCCCCATCCCCCGCGATCCACGACCTCCTGCACGGGGCTCGTCAAGTCCGGCGTGTCATGCCAGCTATCGAGTTCCCAATTCCCTGGATTCCAAGCTACGCGCGCAGAGGTCCTGGCAGTGTATCCGTCCTGAACCGTATGCGAAGTTGACCATTCCGCTCCATCATCAACGTCCTCGCACGCGATGTACACCTCCGCAACGTAGGCGTAGCCTGCGCTATCACACAACGAGAGTTTCGCCGAATCTATAGTCGCCCCGGCCGGGATCGGGATGCCCTGAAATCGAAAACCGCCCTGGTAGAAGTAGTTGTATGCGCCCAAGCGGACATTCGACCCGGTGACACGAAGGGTCGGCTGGCCTGGAAACGTCGAGCCGTATTGCTCAGCGTCGTCAGCCCCGGCGCTGATCTGCTCCTCGGAAATGCTCGCGTCGATGTAGACCGGATAGGTGACGGATTCATCGGCCAGCACCCGAGCGTCGAGGCCCAGCAGCATCCGCACCGAGCCGCCCCGGCGCCGCAAGCGCCACCCCATCTCGAACGCCTGCTCCTCCTCGCGGCTATCCCACGCCCTCGGCTTCCGAAGCCACCAGAGCGGGCGGTCGGCCGTGTCCCGGTAGTCGAACTCCTCCGGCTCCGATAGCTCCTCGTCGGCGGCGTCCAGAACGCCCTCATCATCATCCAGGACAGTCTCCACGGTTTCGGCAAAGCCGTTCCCCGCCCGCGCTCCACGATCCCAGGCCACCGCCATGACCACTACGAGGCGCAGGCCTGCGAGTCCAATCGTCGGCCGCGGCAATGCCGTCCTCTCCCGAACGATAACCGCCTTCCAGAAGTGGTCGGGGGTGAGCGTGTAGCAGAAGTCCAGACCCGCTCCGAAGGCGTCGCGCCACAGCACTCGATCCGGCTCCTGCTCGACCGTTGGCTCGGAAGCGACCGGCTTGGCGATCAGCTCCCGCTCCCCCGCGCCGTTCATCCACGCGAGCGCCACCGGAGCCATCTCGAACCATCGCCCCGCCCGACGGAACTGCGCCACACACCGGAGCGTCCGACCCCCCTCCTCCCGGCTGTTCCAGACCCGCACCTGATAGCCGTTCGTCTCACAGGCGAAGTCCCACTCCTCGCCTGGGGTAGGTGTGAGGCTCAGGTCGATCTCCTTCAGCTCCTCCCTCTTATCGAAGGGATCGCGCCGGTAGTGGACCGGGCCTATGGTCGCACCGATCCGATACTGGCGAGTGCCGACCCGGTGGAACACCTTCGCCCCTCGAGTCCGGCGGCCCAGCAGTTCCTCCTCACCCTCGCCGGGAGTGAGCGTGCTGGTTGTATCTTTCTCTGCCAGGGTAGCCATCAGGTCGTGTGGTCCATTCCCATGCCGGCCCTATACTTGGCGCCGTCATAGATGAATCCGAAGACGTGGGTCTTGCTCGCGGTAATAGTGGGAGCAGTCCCGCCCGGCCAAGTAACCGCCGCCGGCCAGGTGATTGTGTAGGCGGATGCCCCCTTCGTCACGATGAGGACGTAACGCCCCCCTGCGACAGGGTTGCTGAAGGTGAGTGTGCAGTTCGCCGAGAGCGTCAGCGATTGAACATTCCCCAGATTCCAGTCGATGGTCTTCGCTGCCCCACTATTACCAAGCGCCTCCAGCGGGGAATGGTACTGGCCCGCAACCTGGAAGATGCCGGTGTTCGACAGCGCCGCAACGGGAGTTGCCCCGGCGATGCCCCAGGTCCACCCGCGACCCGCTGTGTTGCTCATGTTCGTCTTGATGGAGTAGCCGGTGACCGGACCCCAGGAATACTCACCACCAGAGCCCATGTGGATCTTGTAGGAGTCGGACGCCCAGAAGCGCACACCGTTCCCCGCCCCGGCGGCGATGTTGATGCCAGCGATCGACAGCACGCCGCCCGCCGTCAAACCCATTCGCTCCGCCAGAACCCCTCCGCTCGCTACGTGCCAGGACAGCCTTCCAGTGTCATCCGTCCCCGCTCGCTCTCCATACATCGCCCCAATCAGATTCTCCACCCCCGCGCTGTCCTCGACGGCGAGTAGATAGCCCGATGCGAACCCATCGACCATATTGCCGGAAGTCCGATGCTTCGCGAGGAACGACGAGCCGGGAAGCGAGGTCTCCGCGCTCGAGCGTATGACATCGAACCGCCCTCGCGTGGCCCCACCCAGGTGGAACACCGCCCGCTCCTGCCAGGCCGCGGTTCCCCACGGGGCGTTCCCCTCGCTCGAATCGGGAAACCACCACACGAAGAGATCGGCGTTGGCGTCGAAGCCGACGATGGCGGAGTTCCGGTCGTGCGAGTCCCTCCCCCACTGCCCCGCCCCCTCATACCATGAGTTCCGCTGCATCGCCGTGACTACGGTTCCTGAGGCGTCGTTCGATCCGCTCTGAGTGAACCTGCCATACGGCGGCGCGCCGGAGCCGTCCATCTCCAGGTTCATGCCGCCCATAACGAAGTTCCGGTGCTCGGTCATCATGTAGCCGAGCTCCCATCCGCCTACCGCCGCCCAATCGCCGATGGGATTCGCTCCCGGCGTGGCCCGCCACCACACGACCCCCCCAATGGGCTCCGTCGGGATGTTCCCCTCGGAGTGCACCCCGATCAGGTAGGCGTACTCGGCCGTGTCAACGCGGTTCCACTGGTCGGCCCCCTCGTCATACGTCGCGTTGACAGCCCAGTAGAAGTCCCCGTTCACCTCAAACATCTGCGTGCGCTGAGTGGCGGAGGCGTCTATCGCCTTGAACTTGAGTCGCTTCACCCACGCCGACGCCAGCCCACTACCATCCTGAAGGTCCTGCAGTGCCGTGTGCTCGCCCGCCGCGAGATGGAAGTAGTCTCCGCCTCCGCCGCCCTGCAGATCGGGAAGGCCGTTGTGGAGCTTCGCAGCGAAATCGACCCAATCCGCGCCATCCCAGCCGCGCCACGTCCCATGCGACTCGTCGAAGTAGACCATGCTTCTCTGTGGGTCTGCTGGCTCGGCATCAGAAACGGAGAAGACGCCGATACCCGCCGAATCGCTCGCTTCGTCCGCAGCCATGCTCGGCCCCGTCACCCACGGCGCCCCCGAGTGCCCCGCTTCGTACTGAATCGAAACCCAATCCCCCATCCGCGGCACATAGCCTGATATGATCGGCACCTGCTTCAGCTCCAGCGGGTTGTTCCGCGCATCGTATCCCACCAGGAGATCAGCTTGATTGCCGTTCACGCCCACGACTTGCCCGCGCTCGAACAGCCGCCGCGCGCGCCCCTGGTGGGGGTCTGTCGCAGCAAGCTGCCCGAAGAAATCCGGTCGAAGCGCAGGTGCGAGTTCATGCGTCATTGCCAGCACCTCCGATCGCGTCAAGGAATCCAGACGTGCGCCGGTGAGCTCGGGAGGCTCTCAAAGCCCTCGCCCGGATCGTAGAAGGTCACTTCGTAGTACAGATCGCCGCTCAGCCGCTCCGTCCCATAGTCGATCCATATGACCGGCTCAGACCCCGGGTGCGTGCGAGTCGCGATCATCGAAAACGGGCCCGTGCTCACTTGAGACCGGTAGATGTTGTAACAGGTGTTCGGGGGAGCGGTCAGCCGCGGTGTCCACATCAGCGAAGGGCGCCGCATGCCCCATATCTGGATCATGTTCGCGGTCAGGCTCTGCGGCTGCCACGCCGCCTCTGCCTGCACCGGCGGCCCGCTGCTCTGCGGCTCGCACGGCACCGGCCCCGCGCACTCCCCGAGCACGTCGCCCCGATCCCACGCCGCCACCTTGAACCAGTATGTCTGCCCATTCGTCAGTCCCGTCAGGACTGTCGGCGGAGCCCCTGTGCTGGCCGCCTCCGTGTAGCTCCCGGTCATCGTCCCCGCCTTGAAGACGCGGTAGCCCGTCACCGTCGGCTCCGCCGTCTCCGTCGACCAGTCCAGCTCCACTGCGCCCTGCATCGGCTGAGCCACAAGGCTATCCGGCGCGCTCGGCACCCGGTGGCGATAGCCCCGCAGCTCGAGCGCCATCGTGTGCGCTCCGTGGCCGCTGCCGGTCTGCCGGCCCACCACCGCCTCCACACGATAAAGCTGCTCCGGACCCGAGTGCGTGCATCCGCTGTGTACCACCGTCACTACCCAACCCGGTCGCATGAAGACGTCGCCGGCAACGATCCCGGCCCCCGTCGGCTGCACCCAGCTATAGTCTCTCCGGATCGCGCTTGCGAGCTGCCTAGCAAGTCTCGCTGTCCTCATGGTCGGCTCGAAGATCGTGAACAACCGCGGCCCGTACCGCTCGATGCTCTGCCGGTCCTCAACCGTCACCGCGATATCGCGATTCCTCGCATCCCGGCTCTTCACCACAATCCGATTTCGAAGGTTGATCCCGGACGCGGATGGCGCCCACCCAAGGAGGTCGCGCCCCGCCACGTACGTCTCCTCCCCCGTCTGCGTCGCCCACTCCAGATCGTGCAGCGTGTACACACCCTCGTCATCGGCCTCGAACACCCAGCCAATCATCTTCGCAAGCTGCACGCAGGCGTCGAGGACGCTCGCGTTCTGCTCCGTCCACTTGGGCATCACGAACGACGTCGCATCCAGCGAGTAGCCCGATGCATCCAGCGCCGCCTCATACTTCGGATTCGTCAGCAGATCCTCGACGATGGCCTCCGGCGGAACGTCCTCGTAGTGGTCCAGCACCTCGATGAACAGGTCCCCCAGTCGCTTCGTCATATCGCGGATCTGGCCCAGGCGGATGGCCCCCCGGTCCGTCGCCTGCTCGGTGATCTCGTCCCCCAGCACGCCCGCGAACGTCGTCTTCAACCACTCCACCGTCGTCGATGCATCGTACAGTGCGACCTCATCTACCTCGATCCAGTCACCCTCCACCTTAGGGTGGAAGCGAAGGATCACCTGAGACACATCCCTCTGGTTTAGGTCCAGCCCGTACACGTATTGACGCCGGCCCGCCGGATCGTCCCTCAGGTGGTCCACCGGCAGGGGGGCCGTATGCGAGCCCCCACTGCCCACGAGAGTGACGGAGGCCGAAGACGGCAGCAGCACGCCGGCCGCCGAACGACTCAGCAGGCTCGCAGCCACCGAATGCACGTTTCTCGCGGGGGACAGCGTGAAGACCACAGTGGCGGTGCGGCGATACCACCCCACCCAGCTATCATCCAGCTCGTTCGTCGCCTGACCGAACCCCCCATCGGTCAGCTCCGTCGCCCGCAGCGAATCCGGCCTCGTCGGCCCGGGACTCGCGCATTTATACGGCCGCCCATAGGCGAGATCCGGGTGCAGCACGACCCCTTGCCGTATTCGGACCACCCGCCCCTCGTCCAGCAGCGGATCCCACGTGCTCGACGAGTCGTAGTTCCAACTGCTCATCCGGTTGTCCCGCGCCAGCATTCCGTCGGAGTTGTCGAGCATCACATCCGCCGTCGTCACAGCCTTCAGCCGGCGGGTGATCGTCAGCGGGAAGAGCAGACGATCCGAGAGGTCACACCAGAAACCCTCCCGCCGGAACTGCATCTCTGCCAGCG
>Ga0307377_10007952_pt1 | contig 10834 bp, 7 predicted proteins | sample TR3MG_FD_202535 | JGI IMG/M metagenome (GOLD analysis project Ga0307377, IMG submission 202535) | Soil microbial communities from Risofladan, Vaasa, Finland - TR-3 | ecosystem: Environmental > Terrestrial > Soil > Coastal area > Acid sulfate soil | place: Finland: Risofladan, Vaasa | collected... | reverse complement strand
GCGGCGTCGGCCGTGACCGCCGCTTCAGCGTAGACGGTCGCCCGCGTCACGTCACGCATCTTCTCATCAGACGTGCGCAGCAGGAAAACCGCCAGCAGGTACGCACTCTCCGCACCCCCGCCTGAGACCTCATACGCACGCTCGAGCACCGACCTCACCGTCGCGTGACGACCCATCTTCATCAACTGTCTCGCCGTCTCGTGCAGCACCCACGCGTCCTTCGCCGTCCGGGGGACCTCCGTGAGCAGCTTGAGAGCACCGTCCGAGTCACCCGCGGCGTCCAGGCACTCGGCGAGTCGCACCTTGACGAGTTCCGTCGTCACGCCGGCCGACGGCGTCACCTCGGCCTTCAGCAGCTCCTCGTAGAGCGGTCGTGCCTGGACCGCCTTCCCGGTCCTGAGAAGAAACCCGGCCAGGTTGAACCGGACAACGGCACTCTTCGGGTCGGCCTGGAGTGCCAGACGGTAGAAGGTCTCGGCGTCGTCGGTGTGTCCGAGCCGTTCACTGACGTCCGCCAGGGCGTTGGCGGCGGCGGCGTCCGACGGGTCGACCTGAAGACATCGACGGAACTCCTCGCCCGCTTCCTTGAAACGCTCCAGTCCGTGGTAGCAGAGTCCCAGGTTGTAGTGGGCTTCCTGCCAGTCGTCCACGAGTTTCACACAGGCCAGGAATGCCTCGGCCGCCTCACGGTGACGGCCGGCGTCGAGGTGCTGCTGTCCCGACTTGAAGAACGCCACCGCCTCGACCTTGAGACCGGTGCGTGAGAAATCCGCGGGGCGCGTCTTCATCGGATCGACGGGGGTGGCGGGAGACGTCCGGGCCGGGCCGAGGAGTTCCTCACCCGGCTCCGGCCGTGGTGCGGGTCCCGGCTCGGGTTCGGGCTGAGGCTCCGGCTTGGGTCTGGGTTTTCCGTACCACCACTCGTAGACCCGAAGCGGGCCCTCCACCTTGAATGCACCCAGTCTGGCACCGTTCTGCTCGTACCAGGTCTGCCACCGTGCAAGGGCCCTTTCGCGACGGGTCCTCGAGGCCCGGGGGTCGAACCCCCGACGACTGCCCGTGAGGTCCATGAGCGCCTCGATGGCACGGGCACGCACCAGGTAGTCCTCGCTCGCCAGCAGGGCGACGAGAACCCCACAGGCACGTGTGTCCTTCAAGGTGCCCATCGCGGAGATGGCCAGTGCACGGACGTAAGGACTCTTCTCGTTGAAGGCGGCCCAGGCGAGTGCGGGCAGTGCCTTGGGCTCACCACAGGACCCGAGGGCCTGGGCCGCGTAGTTGCGGACGGTCTCGTCCTTGTCGATCAGTGCCCGGACGAGGTCCCGTGCAGGCTTCGGCTTGCCGATCTGTCCCAGGGCAAAGCAGGCGTTCGCCCGTACGGTCGCCTCGGGGTCGGTCAGTCTGTTGACGAGGGCGTCAATCGCGCGGGCGTCCGCGATCTCCCCGAGGGCGTAGGCCGTCTTTCTGCGGACCTCCGCATCCTTGTCTTCCAGTGCGGCAATCAATGGGACAATCGCGCGCTTGCTGCCGATGCGTCCGAGAACGAAGGCCGATTCGCCGCGGAGGGTGGGGTTGGCGTGTTTCAGTGTCTCGATGAGTTTGCCGACGGCCGCGGTCCCCTGGTCGCGCAGCTTGTCGCGGGCCTGGTCGCGCGTCACTTCATCCGCCAGACGACCGATCCAGAGGTCGGTGCTGTCGGCGGCACAGAGGGTGCCGCCCCACACCACGAGCAGCGTCGACACCAGCGCCCGCGTGAGCTTCCGTGCGTACCCCTTCACGACCACCCCGCTCACTCTATCCCCCGGTGACGTCACGTGTTTCGACGCCCCGCCCTCAGGAGTGTAGCAGCGCTCATATTCACTGTCAAGCAAAAAGGCCCTCCCCGCGGCACTCCGAAGGCTTCCAAGGCCGCGCTTGACTTCTCCCCGACTCCCTCTTATTATGTGGTGTCACCAACACGCAATCTTTCCAGGAGACTCGCCTTGTCGGCAAAATCCACGTCGCTCGTCCTCACACTGATGCTCGTCATCGTCCTCGGCTGCGGGTCCGGCACGGTCCCGCCGCCGCGCACCGAGCCGGTCGTCGCGGCGCCTCCCAGACCCCTTCCGGCCCCGGCACCGCTCCCGCCGAAGCCCACCACCCTGGCGGTCAAAAAGGCGGATGAGGCCTATCTCGCCGGCTCCTACGCCGAAGCCTACGGGGCCTACCGTCTGCGTCTGGCGGTGGACGGGAACGACCTGGACGCCCACGACGGTCTCTTGCGGGCGGCGGTCAAGCTGAACAAGCTTGAGGAGACCGTGAAGTGGTATGAGAGACAGCTGGATACGTATTCGACGTCGGCGTCGTGGTGCTACGGTGCGGCGCGGGCCATGCTCCAGTCGGGCGACCTCGAGCAGTCGTCGACCCTGGCGCTGCGGGCGACCAGGCTGGACCAGCGTCTCGGCCGGGCCTACTTCCTTCTGGGATTAAAATACTACACCCAGGCGGTGCCGCGATACGACGTCGCCTGCAACGCCTTCGCCAAAGCCATCCAGTACGACCCGAAGTACGGACCGTCGTACTACCACCTGGCCAAGCTGGAGGCGGGCGTGCGCGGGAACCGCACCCAGGCCAAGTCACTCGTCGTCCAGGGACTCTCGCATTTCCGGCCGGTGGAAGAGGACGTGAAGTTCCTCAGTCTCGTTCTGCTGGGGGGACTGCTGTCCGGCGAGAAGGACTACGCGGGTGCTCTCGAACAGTTCCAGAAGGCCAAGGAGATCTCGGGCGAACGGGTCTACCAGCACGTCAACATCGGACGACTCCACGAACTGATGGGCAAACCGGAACTCGCCGTCAAGGAATGGCAGGACGTGCAGAACCGTTTCGGACTGGCCAGACCGCAGGGACTCCTGGCCTACCGCTGGATCCGTCGGGTGAGATCGAAGGTCGCCCTCGACTATAGTGACTTCCTTCCGGGCGGCACCGAACGTGACTACGAGGTGCTGGTCTCGCACCTCCTGAGACCGCGTGAGGTGGACCCCGAACGCGTGCCGGCGGCCATCGCCAAGCAGCTCAATACCCTCAAGACACCCGTCCGACTCATCGAGACCGACCTCGACGACGACGGCAAGGTCGAGATCACCGTCGTCGAGGTCCGTCAGAGGTGGGACGCCGACCTCCGACGATACTACCTGGCCAACCCCACACTCTACGTCTTCACCCCGAAGGCCGGCATCCTCGGAAGCTACGACTCACAGTTCGACCACTTCTGGGACGTCCGACCCGTCGACTTCAACGGCGACGGGAAGAAGGAGATCATCTCCGCCGCCTTCAACAAGCCCAACACCCTGAACGTCGGCGTGATGGTTCAGAAGGGCCGACGGTACCGGAACACGTTTGCACAGACGATCCACTGTCCGGCGAATGCCTGTGGCGTGTTCGTGGACGACCTGGACGACGACGGGAAGCTCGAGGTGATGAGTGTGTCGGGGGTGGACCTGTGGGTGACGGTGTTCCGGTGGACCGACGACGGGACGTTCAGTGACGCGAGTGCCGATTTTCCGATGTTCTACCGGGACTACGTGAAGCAGTATGAGCCGCTGAAGCCCGAACAGCTGGAACAGTGGCCGGTGGTGAAGGAGCACCTGCACAAGGCCCGGGCACTCCTGGCGTCGGGGGAGGGGACGTCGTCGAGTCGGAAGGCAACGGCGGATGAGTGAACTGACCGTGGTCTGGTGGTCTCTGGCCCCGGTGGCGGTCGGGAGGCGCGGGCCCCGTCTCGACACGGCCACCTGGTGGCTCGCGGGACTGTTCATCGGGATGCTGGTGCTTTTCGTGATTGCCGGGGCCATCATCTACGTCATCCGCAGTCGTGCGATCCGTGCCGAGTCCACACGCACCGACGTGCCACTCACGCTGGCCGATCTGAGACGCATGCACCGTGACGGGGAAGTCGACGACGACGAGATGGAAACACTGAAGAAGGTGATCACCGAACAGACGAGAAAGGGACTCGACGCAGGGCCCGTCGAAGCCGAAGAGAAGGAGAAAACGTAGGCCGTGACGCGGAAGATAGCCGTTTTGACGACCACGCGACCCGTCCGGGAGCGCATCCAGGAAATCGGACGGTCCGTCGAGACCCTCTCACCCAGGAAGTGTGCCGACCTGGCGAGGGAATACGACCTCATCATCATCGCCAGCCGGGCCTCCGACGATTTCTACGAGCGTATCAAGTCCGCCCTGCCCCGAAAGACCCTCGTAAAGTTCCGCCTCTACTCCCGAAGCTTCTTCAACCGCTTCAGACACAGGGGCACTGTTCCCGCCGAATACGACGACCGTGACGAAGGGTGGCAGGAAATCCTCCGGGCCAACGGCATCCAGTTCGTCACCAGCACGAGACAGCTCGGCAGCGACTTCACCTACGAGGAGCGGACCTTCCACTGGTCCCACCTGGCCGACTTCATCCGTGACGAGCGGGTCACGGTCATGTCGTGACCGGACCCGTGTGAGCCCAAAAAGGAACCGGCCGTCCCGCGTCGGGACGGCCGGCATGTCTTCATCCGTCAAGACGTGCACACGGCAACGTGCACGGTCACTTCTTCACGACCTTCCCATCGGTCTTCTTCAGAAGGCTGTCGAGCGTCTTCGCGAGTTCCGACAGGTCCTTCGGCTTCGCCTCACTGCTCAGGACCTTGCCCTCCGTGTCCATGAGCACGTAGGAGGGGATCTCACTGGCGTCGAAGATGGTGTCGTTTCCAATTGCGGCATCGACCGTGACGCCCTTCTCGGCGACGGCCCGCTTGACGTCCTCCTGGGCGCCCGGTTCATCGAGACTGAGGGCAACGACCGTCAGCCCTTGTGCCCTGTAGGTCTTCGCGAGGGCGTCCATCTCCGCCAGCAGTCCCACCGAGCCCTTGTGCCAGGTCGCCCAGAAGAAGACGACGACCGGCTTTCCCCGGAACGCCGCCAGGTCGATCGTCGTCCCGCTGAGGGTCTTCACCGTGAACGCCGGTGCCGGCACGCCCACCTTCAGGACGTTGGACGGAGGCCCGTCGGGTGCCGGGGCCGGCTCCGCTTCCGTCCCGGCCTCGGGCTTCACCGTCCCCGCCTGGAAGGCACGGAACATCTCCGTCATGTCGTTCACCGTCACGCCCTCCGGCGGGGCATACGTGAAATCGGCCGCCGTCAGACCGCTGTTGATCTTCAGGTTGCTGAACTCCATGCCCCCCACCGTCTCCCCGGTACCGGCGAGGAACTCCATCCGGTTCAGATACTTGTCCCGCTTGCCGATGTAGAGCCGCATGCCCGCCATCTGCGACTTGAAGGCGTCGAGTCCCTGTTGACGGAGCTTCGCGGGCCCCTCCATCATCCGGAACGCCGCCGGCTTGAACTTCCCTTCGATCACCCACGCCGACTGACCGTCGTCCAGGACCACGTCCGCTTTCTGCTCCACGTCCATCATCGTCTCGAGTTCCCTCAGACACTGCGCCGCACTGGGCGTCATCCCCACGCCCGGACCCCCCATCCCGGGGAGGGTCCCCATGTTCATCTTGATCCCCGCCGCCTTCACGTCGATCCGGTTCACCATCCGACGGTCACCCGTCTCGATGTCCTGGTACATCACCTGCCCGTCACTCACCATCTTCATGTCCATGTTCATGTTCATGTCCGGCATCTTCATCCTGAGGCTCATCATGAACTTGTCGGGAAGCAGCATCTTCATCTCGCCCTCGGCCGACATCTTCTGCTTCATGACGTCCATGTGCATCTTCATGTCGCAGGACATGTCCTTCATCGAGCGGCTCTTCTCTTCCACCGCACGGATGATCTCCCCGAGGGTCTCACCCCGCGCAAAACCGGCAACCAGCAGCACCAGCACAAGCGACAGGATTGCGCTTCTCGTGGTTCTCAGCATGGGTCATTCTCCAGGAAACGGGTTACGAACCTCCGTACCACCACTATATCGGGAAAAAGAAGCGTCGTGGCAAGGAAAAAGCCGCCCCTGGGCGGATCCTTGACCCGATGCCCGGAGCCTGACCGGCGACTTTTTTCCGACGGAGGGCAAGATGAGGACTCTGTGCCTTTTCTCACCATTAGGACTTTCATGAAGATACGAGCCATAACCGCTTACGATTACAGCGGTTACGCCTCTACCTCCCCACCGGGGACGGGGACTTTCTTCAGGTCTGTTAATACAATTCTCCCAACAAACCGCTTGACAGAACGCGTTCTGGTACTATCATTCTATCGAGTTACCTAATGAAGAGCAGGTCGTCGACAGGCACCGGACAGGGCAGGGCCAATGACCGTTCACCGGCAGGAGATCATCCGTCTGGCGCGGAGTGAGGGACAGATCGCCCGTCCCCTGCTGTCGCGGGTGCTGGGCATCAGTCTCCCCACGATCACCAACCTCGTCAAGCGTCTGATCCGTGACGAAATCCTGATTGAGGAGGGGTTCGGGAAGTCGCGGGGAGGACGTCGTGCGGCGCTCTTGAAACTGAACCCGGCCTACGCCTATGCGGCGGGGGTCGAGGTGAGTCTGTCGGGGATCAAGGCGGTCCTGATGGACCTCTCGGGCGGCATCGTCGCCGCGGCGAAGGGAAAAAGCAGCGTGGTGACAGACTGTGAACACATGATGGACGAGGTCATCTCGGCGATCGACCCGATTCTTTCACGGGTGCCGCGGAGTCGACTCAAGGGCATCGGTGTCGGGGTGGCGGGTCTGGTGGACCGGGAGAACGGCGTGAGCATCAAGTTCCCGCACTGTGAGAACTGGTCGAACGTTCGGATCGGCAACCTGCTGGAGAGCCGCTTCAAGGTGGAGACCTGGGTGGACAACGACGTGCAGGCGGCGACACTGGCGGAGTTCCGGTACGGTGCGGCACGCGGTGTGGATTCGTTCCTCTACCTTCACGTCGGTCACGGCATCCGCGTGGGGATGGTGGTGGACGGGAAGGTCTTCCACGGGGTGCACGGACGTGCCGGCGAGCTGGGACACGTGGTGGTGGAGGAGAACGGTCCCATCTGCTACTGCGGGAACTACGGGTGTCTGGAGAGTCTGGCGAGTCCGCGGGCGATCGTCAACCAGGCCCGGGAGGCGATCGGGAAGGGCGTGGAGTCGATGATCACGTCGTTGGCGGGGGACGACCTCTCGGCAATCGACATCGACGCGGTGTTCTCGGCGGCACGGGAGCGCGACCGACTGGCCCTGAACCTGATCGAGCGTGCGGGAACCCACATCGGCCGTGTGGTCGCCAACCTGGCCAACCTCTTCGACCCGTCCCTGTTCATCCTCGGGGGACGACTGGCCGACGAGGAGAGTCCGATGGTCGAGGTGATCGAGCACGTCTTCCGTCGGACGGCGATGCCCGCCGCCCGTGACCTGGTGAAGATTCGAAAGTCGGCCTTCCCCGAGAGTCCGTGTGCCCGGGGGGCCGCCACACTGGTTTTTGACCGTATGTTCGAGCAGATGGCCGTCGAATAGCACTTTCTTCCGGAAGGAGAGAAGCGAATGGAGGTTATCGTCAAGAAGGACTACGAGCAGATGAGCAGGCTCGCCGCGCAGATGATTGCGGACGTGGTGCGTGAGAATCCCCGCTGTGTCCTGGGACTCGCCACCGGCAGCACGCCCCTGGGAACCTACAAGGAACTCATCCGGATGCACAAGAAGGAGGGGCTCGACTTCTCACAGGCGGCCAGCTTCAACCTCGACGAGTACGTGGGAGTCAAACCCACCCACAAGCAGAGCTACTGGTATTTCATGTACCACAACCTCTTCAGGCACATCAACATCCCGCTGGAGAACGTGCACGTTCCGGACGGCACGGCGGCGGACGTGGAAGCACACTGTGCGTGGTATGACGACGAGATCGAGCGGTGGGGCGGCATCGACATCCAGATCCTGGGCATCGGCGGCAACGGACACATCGCCTTCAACGAGCCGGGGACGGCGGTCTTCTCACGGACCAACTGGGTGGCCCTCGACAAGCGCACCATCGAGGACAACGCCCGGTTCTTCAAGAGGAAATCCGACGTGCCGCGCTTCGCCATCACCATGGGCATCGGCACCATCCTGGAGGCCCGTCGGGTCGTGCTGCTGGCCAACAAGGCATCGAAGGCCGAGGCGATCGCGGCGACCGTCGAGGGACCCATCACGGCGATCGTTCCCGCCAGTGCACTTCAGCTTCATCCGAACTGCACCATCATCACCGACAGGGCCGCCGCGGGCAAACTGAAGCGGAAATACGGCAGCACACCCCGGAAGCTCCCGAAGGTCAGGAAGAAAAAGTAACGCGGGACGGGGCTCTCTCACACGATGATGCAGACGGACCGGCTCCCCCGGGATGGACACCCCCCCCGGGGGACCGGTCCATTCCACCGCCTGAGAGGACGTCACGGCACGATGAAGATCCTCGTGGTCAACTGCGGCAGTTCCTCCATCAAGTACCAGCTCCTGGAGATGGACACCGAGGACGTGCTGGCCCAGGGACTGCTGGAGCGGATCGGCCTGGACGAAGCGCTGCTGACGCACCGTCAGGGCGGAAAGAAGCAGGGAATCGCCGCCGCTGCAGCGGACCACGACGAAGGGATGAAGCTGATCGTCGAGACGCTGACCCGTGGCGAGGACCCGCCCATCCGTGACGTCTCCGAGATCGCCGCGGTGGGGCACCGTGTGGTGCACGGGGGAGAGGATTTCGTCGAGAGCGTCCGGGTCACCGACGAGGTCATCGACGTGATCCGGAAGAACGCCGAGCTGGCGCCTCTGCACAACCCGCCCAACCTCACCGGCATCCGTGCGGCGCAGAAGCTCCTGCCCGGCGTCCCCAACGTCGCCGTCTTCGACACCGCGTTCCACCAGACCGTTCCCGAGCACGCCTACATCTACGCCCTGCCCTACCAGTACTACACCGGGCACCGCATCCGGCGGTACGGGTTCCACGGAACGTCGCACCGCTACGTGACGCTCCAGACGGCGAAGCTCCTCGGCAGGCCGCCCGACGAGGTCAACGTCATCACCGCGCACCTGGGCAACGGGTGCTCCATCACCGCGGTGAAGAACGGCAGGTCGGTGGACACGAGCATGGGACTGACGCCCCTCGAAGGTCTCGTGATGGGCACGCGCTCGGGCGACCTCGACCCGGCCATCCTCTTCTTCCTCGCCGAGAAGGGAATGACGCCCGCGGAGATTCACCGGATTCTCAACGAGGAGAGCGGACTCCTGGGCATCTCGGGCGTCTCGAGCGACATGCGTGAGGTGGAAGCCGCCTCGGAAGGCGGAAGCGCACGTGCGAAGCTCGCACTCGACATCTTCGCCTACCGTGTCCGGAAATACATCGGGGCTTACGCCGCCGCTCTCGGCCGACTCGACGCCGTCGTCTTCACCGGCGGCATCGGCGAGAACAGTGCAACCATGCGTGACATGGTGTGCCGGGATCTGGGCATCCTCGGCATCGAACTCGACGAGGAAAAGAACCGGTCGTCACGGAAGGGCGACAGGGACATCAGCACCGACGCCTCGTGCGTGCGCGTGCTCGTGATTCCCACCAACGAGGAACTCATGATCGCCCGGGACACGGCCGAGGTGGTCCAGGCGGCAAGGTAACGTACGGTGTCATTCTGAGGAGTCCCGATTCATCGGGACGACGAAGAATCTGGCCGCATACTGGCAAGAGGCGTGAAATCCGCCGACAGAGGTTCGCGGTTTTCCGGCTGCGCGGCCAGATGCTTCGCTTCGCTCAGCATGACTCCTTTCCAGGCAACGTAGATGGTTGACGATTCCCATTCGGATTACGATCAACAGGAGCAACAGATGAAAAGACAGGTTTTGAGCAACGTTCGGAAGGCCATCCGGACGTCGACGGTCATCGCGGCGTCGAAGGCGGTCCGGAAGGCGGGGAAGCGGAGTGTGCTTTTCGGTGCGAAGGCGAAGCCGATCAGTCACGCGATCGTGGCGGCGCTGGAGGCCAACGGGTGCTGGTGCGACGACTGGTCGCGCGTGAAGGCCGCGGCGGGCTTCGACCCCGTGCGCGTGTGGCGCACCGGCTTTCTCGGTGACGTGGTGCTCGGGAAGTCCAAGGGGACCTCGGAGGTCGAGAAGGACGTCACGTTCGCCAACGGCGTCTACGACAGCATCGTGTCGAACTGCGAGATCGACGACGCACTCGTCTACGCCGTCAAGCTGCTCTCGAATTACGTCGTCAACTCCGGCGCCGTGATCGCGGGCTGCGGGACGGTCGCCGTCACGGGCGAGACCGCCTTCGCCAACGGCATCGAACTCCCCATCGCCATCGAGACCGGCGGCCGCGACACACGCATCTTCGGCGAGATGAGCTGCGTGGACGCCGAGTGGGTGGGCAAGAGCCGCGACGACAAGAAGTTCCTCGCCGACTACGACAAGCTCGTCGACGATTACGTCCAGGCCGTCACCGCGTCGAAGGGCACCATCGAGAAGAACGCCGTTATCCGGAACACGACGCGCGTGGAGAACGCCTACGTCGGCGAAGCCGCCGTCATCGACGGGGCGACGCTCGTCAGCAACGCGACCGTCCTCTCGGCGGAGGGCAAAGAGGCCGCGACCATCACCACCGGGGCCTACGTGCGCAACTCGATCGTCCAGTGGGGCTGCGAGGTGACGTCGATGGCCATCGTGGACAAGTCGCTCCTGACCGAGCACTCCCACGTGGAGCGGCACGGCAAGTGCACCGACTCGATCCTGGGTCCGAATACGGGGGTGGCGGAAGGCGAGGTGACGGCGAGCCTGTGCGGACCGTTCGTCGGGTTCCACCACCAGGCCCTGCTGATCGCGGCGTTCTGGCCGGAGGGCAAGGGGAACGTGGGGTACGGGGCGAACGTGGGC
>Ga0307377_10007951_pt1 | contig 10834 bp, 7 predicted proteins | sample TR3MG_FD_202535 | JGI IMG/M metagenome (GOLD analysis project Ga0307377, IMG submission 202535) | Soil microbial communities from Risofladan, Vaasa, Finland - TR-3 | ecosystem: Environmental > Terrestrial > Soil > Coastal area > Acid sulfate soil | place: Finland: Risofladan, Vaasa | collected... | reverse complement strand
TTGGTGTTGATGACGAGTGCCATGATTAATCTCCTAAGTTGTTCAGAAATTCCGGCACCAGCGCCGGCCACTTTGGTTTGCCCCGTCGCCGAAGCATAAAAACCGCCGTTGCTAGGCTTATCGGATGCTTCCGGGCAAAGGTTTAGGAGTTTCTTGAGATTGCGTGCGGCACACGTCGGCGCATCGCCTCTGGCGAAGCGATGTCGAAGGCTGGAAGGCCCGGCTTAGAGCCTGATATGAAAGAGACTATTTAGAACGCATTTCAGAATGAACTTTTCAGCTAGGGTCATTCCGAGCGCAGCGAGGAATCTGTTTGTAAATCAGACAAAAAGCAGATTCCTCGGCCGATGGCCTCGGAATGACGGCTCATTTTGAAATGGGTTCTTGGGACGCGACCATAACGCGGTCCTTGCCGCTGCGCTTGGCTTCGTAGAGGGCCGCGTCGGCGCGCTGGATGAGTGCCTCCAGGGTTTCATCCGCGCCGCATACGGCGACCCCGGCGCTGAAGGTCACCAGCAGCTGCTGCCTGGCCCAACTGATCGGCTTGGTCGCGATTTCGCGTTGCAGCCGGCCCAGTACCGCGACCGCCTCGTCCAAGTGCGAATCGGGCAGCAGCAGCAGGAATTCCTCGCCGCCGTAGCGCCCGATCAGGTCGTTGACGCGGATGGTTTCCTTGATGATGGCCACGAGGTGCACCAGCACGATGTCGCCCACCTGATGGCCGTAGCTGTCGTTGATCTTCTTGAAGTTGTCGATGTCGATGAGTGCGACGCACAGACAGGAGCCGGCCCGTTTGGCGCGCGCGGCTTCGCGTTCGAGCGCGTCGTCCAGGCCGCGCCGGTTCAGCGCGCCGGTGAGCTGGTCTTCGCGCACGAGCCTGTTTACCAGCTCGAGTTGGCTCTTGAGGTGCTCTATGCGCTGTTCGGCGCGTACCACCTGCTGGTGCACGATCGCCATTTCGCTCGCGGTGTGCAGGGCGCGGGTTTCGTTCAGCGCCTCGTCCAGAATGCCGATGATGTCGCGCACATCCGGTGTGGCGCGGATTTTCTGCGCGTACCCTTCGATGCGGTTGTAGTAGTCGGTCGGCGCGGTCGACAGCGTGTTCTTGCCGATGGGGCGGTTCGCCCGCTTCGAGTTTCCTCCACGCGGCGGCATTGCAAGCCGCAGCACGCCCCCGTTCATCTCGCCTCCCATCGCTCGATCTCCTTCACGCCTCACCCGGAATGTTCCCGGGGCTAAGCAGACCTGACTAGCCTAACATCGGTGCGAAGGTGGGCAAGGCGCGAAACAGAAGGGGAAATCAGGCGCAAATCCGTGGATCGTGATTCGTGGTTCGTTGGCCGTACCCCGAACCACGACCCACGACCCACGAACCACGAACCACGAACCACGAACCACGACCCACGAACCACGAACCACGACCCACGACCCACGACCCACGAACCACGAACCACGAATCACGCCGCGCAGACGCGGTTCTTGCCGCTGCGCTTGGCTTCGTAGAGGGCCTTGTCCGCGCGCGCGATCATGCCGGCCTGCGGCTCGCCGCTCTGGCGCAGCGCCACGCCGGCGCTGAAGGTGATGAGCACGCGCTCGTTGTTGTGCAGGAAGAACGCCTTCGTCAGATTGCGCTGCAGCCTGACCATGACTTCGACCGCCTCCTGCTGCTGTGTGTCCGGCAGCAACAGCATGAACTCCTCGCCGCCGTAGCGTGCGAGCACGTCGCTAGGGCGCATGGTGCGCTTGGTAACGCGCACCAGGTGCTGCAGGGCTTCATCGCCGGTCTGGTGGCCGTGGGCGTCGTTCAAATGCTTGAAATTGTCGATGTCGAGCAGGGCGATGCACAAGGGTGCGCCGGTGCGCTCCGAGCGCGCGGTCTCGCGCGCGCATGCATCCTCCAGACCACGGCGGTTGAGCACGCCGGTGAGCTGGTCCTCCTGCACCAGTTCGCTCACCTGCTCCAGCTCGCGCTCTAGGGCCTTGACCTTGGTCTCTGCCGCTTCGACCTGGCGCCGCGCGGCGAGCAGCTCGTCGCGCGTGCGCACCGCGTCGAGCTGCGCCGCACGCGTGTCCGCGAGCAGGTCCGCAAGCACCACGTTGAGTTGCGTGATGTCGTCGGTCTGGCGGATTTTCTGCGCGTAGCCTTCCAGGCGATCGTGGTAGCCGCCTGTGCTTTCGGACAGATCCCCCAGGCGGCCGATGAAATTGGTGATCAACTGTTTCAGCGCCGCCTTAGCCTCCTGCAGGCTGTGCCTGAGCGTGCCCTGCTTGAAGATCACTTCCTTGAGGCGGCGTTCGGCCTCGACTACGGCGCCGAGGTCGAGCGGGCGCGTGACGATTTCCTGCACTACCGCCACCTGGCCGCGCAACCACCGATCTTCGCTCAATAACTCGTGCGTGTTGTCGATCAGCAGGCGCAGCAGGCGCAGCAGGCCCTGGTGCAGTTCGGCGTTGTCGCCGCCGCGCACCTCGAGCTTGTACCAGAACCGGCGCAGTGCCGAAGTAAGTTGCGCGATTGCGTCCTTGCCGGCCGCCGCGCGCGCGTCCTTGGCCATGGCGTTCGCCTCCTCTGCCAGGTCGGGCGCATTGCCGAGGTGCGAGACCACCGCAAATTCCAGGGTTTGCGCGAGCAACTCGCGCAATTCGGCGAGGCCGTTGTCGATTTCCTCAGCGCTCGCGCTGTGCTGCGCAGCCGGCGGCCTCTTGGCGGAGATAGTCTCCGGTGCAGCTGGCGGCTCGACGGGCATATCGGGTTCCTCGGCCGGCGCCGTCATCGACCACGATGCCACCAGGCTGCGCAATTTCGCCGCCAGGCGGGCGGGATCGGAGCCGGGAACGCCGAGGACCCTCTCCAGGCTCTCGCGCTTCCTCGCCGTGGTGAGCGCAACATGACGGGTTTCCCATTGCCGCAACAGGTCGAGGATCAGCTGCGCCCAGTCCGAAGCGGAGGTCTTCCTGTCGGTGTCCGGCTGGCCGGCGATTTCCTGGTAGTGCTGGCGATAGCTGTCCGGCGTCGGGGCAATGCGGCGCGAGGCGAGCAGGCGCAGCGTTTCCCTGGCGATATCGGACGGGTTGGTGAGTTCGCTCATCTTGTCCCGCAAACGCAGGCGCGGGCCGTGCCTGCTCGAACTCCTATATCGGCAATGGAGCGGAATACTTGAGTCCGAATTGCGGTCGGGTTGGCGGCAGGGACGACGCCTAGGAATTTTTCTCAAAATGACAATTGAAAAAACTGTCATTCCGCGGGCGCAGCCCGAGAAATCTGCTGAAAAAACTGTCATTCCGAGGGCGCAGCCCGAGGAATCTGCTTCTTGGTGTTGGAGTGAAAAGCACATCCCTCGCCTTGCTCGGGATGACATTGACAACAACGGTGGTCAATTTGCAGCAGGTTCTAAAGGGCGGACCGATGCGGCCGTAAACCCATCTGGCGGTTCCGCGGGACGAACGACGGGCCGCCCGCCGAATCGATAGACCGGGACCGGGCAAGCGCAAGCGCGGGCGTGAGCCGACCGCGGCTGCAGCGCCGAGGGCGCTCGGCACGGTGCCGGCGCTCCGGGCATGGAAAAGGGAAGCTAAATTGAATGTGCGCAAGCTCGCCGATTTGAATCCGGAACAGATGCGCCTCGACATGGGTTGGACCGGGGAGTGCGCGTCGGACGCAGCCCCTGGCGCACGGCACCTAGTAGCCGATCTGCGCCGTGCCCTGCTGCACCACGAGTTCCTGCTGCATTATCAGCCGCAGGTGAGCTGCAAGAGCGGCCGCATCGTCGGCGTAGAGGCCTTGATTCGCTGGCAGCACCCGACCCGCGGGCTGGTCGCTCCCGGCGAATTCATTCCGCTGCTCGAGGAAAGCGGCCTGATCGTTCCGGTCGGCGAATGGGTGCTGCGCACCGCCTGCAGGCAGGCGTGCGCCTGGCGCGAGACGGGATTCGGTCACCCCCGGGTGGCGGTGAACCTGTCGGGCCGTCAGCTGGAAACGGAGAACCTGTTTGCGGTCGTCAAAGCGGCGCTGGATGAGTGCGGCCTGGAGCCGGCGTATCTCGAACTCGAACTGACCGAAAGCTACCTGATGCGCAATCCGGAAGAAGCGATCGCAACGCTTTCGCGGCTGAAGGCGATCGGCGTGCGCGTATCGGTGGACGATTTCGGCACCGGCTATTCGAGCCTCGCCTATCTCAAGCGCTTCCCGCTCGATATCGTCAAGGTGGACCGCTCGTTCATTCAGAACATCGCGGCGGACGCGGACGACGCGGCGATCACCCGGGCGGTGATCAGCATGGCGCACAGCCTGAAGCTCGACGTGATCGCGGAAGGCGTGGAGACCGAGGCGCAGCTCGGCGTGCTGATCGCGAACAACTGCGATGCCATCCAGGGCTATTATTTCAGCCGCCCGGTCGATGCCGACGCGCTCGCGGGGATGCTGCGCGAGGACCGCCGCCTGGTGAGCAAGCTGCTCGAGGATGGCGCGGATGCGCGCACGCTGCTGCTGGTGGACGACGACGAGGCCATCCTCAGGGTGTTGGAGCTGCTGCTGCGCGGCCGTGGCTATCGCGTTCTCAGCGCGACCAGCGCCGAGCAGGGCTTGACGCTGCTCGGAGAGAACCGGGTCGACGTGGTGATCTCCGATCAGCGCATGCCGGGCATGCATGGTGTGGAGTTCCTGCGCCGCGTCAAGGAAATCCATCCAGACAGCGTGCGCATGATGCTTTCCGCTTATATCGACCTGAAATCGGTCACCGATGCCATCAACGAGGGTGCAATCTATAAATTTCTCACCAAGCCCTGGAACAACGAACTGCTGTGCACCAATATCGAAGAGGCCTTTCGGCGCAAGGAAATGGCCCGCGACAACAAGCGTCTCGGTGAGGAACTGCGTGCGGCCAATATCGAATTGGCGCGGATCAACGACGAGTTACGCCGGCATTTGCATGAAAAATCGCAGCAGGTGATGCGCGACGAGACCGCGCTGGGGGCCGCGCAGGAAGTGCTGCAGCATCTGCCCTTGCCGTATATCGGCGTCGACGCCGACGGCATGATCGCGGCGGCCAACGCCGATGCCGAAGCCTTGTTCGCCAACGGGACGCCACTGCTCGGCGCGATGGCGACCGAATGCCTGCCCGGCGCGCTGCTCGCGTGGCTCGATAGCGAAGCGAACAGCCAGGTCGGGCTGGACATCGGGGGAAGCCGCTATCGGGTATCGCGGTGCGCGATGGGCGCGAGTTCCCATTCCAGCGGCACGCTGCTCACTCTCGAACCCGAGGGGCGGCAGCCATGATGCCCGCCGCTGCCTCAGATACGGAACCGGACCCCGAGGCCGAGGCAGCGCTGCGCGAGACCGCATTGCAGCGCCTGTCGTATCTGTTTCGCCGTGCCGGCACGGATCCCACCATGCAGGCGCTGTGGCGGGCCATGGTCGATTACCGCACGGAGAAATAGCCATGCAGCCACTGGATCCGGAACAGGTCGTCGCGCAGATCGGGAAGCTGCCGTCGCTGCCCGCCGTGGTGCTCGAGGTGCTGGAATCCTTCGAGGACGATCATGCCGATGCCGGTGCAATCGGTAAAAAAATCGCACAGGACCAGGCACTCTCCGCGAAGGTGCTGCGCGTGGCCAATTCGCCGTTTTACGGTCTGCAGGGCAGGGTCGCGACCGTCAAGGATGCGATGGTCGTGCTGGGCTTCGGCAATGTTCGTACGCTGGTAATTGGTGCGGGCGTGACCGGCAGCTTTCCGGCGCATGCCTCCGGCAGCTTCGATCTGCGCGCGTTCTGGATGCACGGCATCGTCGCGGCCACATGCGCAAGGTGTTTCGCGGACGACGCCGGTATCGATCCCGAACGCGCGTTTACCGCGGGCCTGCTGCACGACATCGGCCGCGTGGTGCTGGCGACCTGCTTTCCCGATCATTATCGCCGCGTGGCCGAATACCGCGCAGCGCACGATTGCTACCCGATCGAGGCGGAGCGCCAAGTTCTGGGACTGGACCACGCCGCCGTCGGCGGCGCGCTCACCGAGCGCTGGAAGTTCGCGCCGGTCATCCAGCAGGCAGTCGCCGCCCACCATTGCACCGCGGACCCAGCCGCGCCCGGCGGCAAGCCGGACCTGGCCGGGCTGATCCATGTCGCCGACGTGGCCGCGCACGCGCTCGACCTGGCCGGGGACGACGACGAATTGGTGCCGCAGTTCGACGCCGTTACCTGGACGCGCATGGACATCAGCTGGCCGAGGTTCCTGGAGCACCTTGCGCAAGCGGAGCGCCGCGCCCAGGGCGCTGCACTATTGCTCAGCGCATGACGTTGCCGCTGTCCTGGCTCAGAGCACGAAATAGAAGCTCGCGCCTTCGCCGACGCGGCCCTCTCCCCACGCGTCCCCGCCATGGCGTTGGACGATACGCGCGACCGTGGCGAGGCCGATGCCCGAGCCGGGGAATTCCACCGCCGAATGCAGCCGCTGAAACGCGCGGAACAGGTTTTTCGCGTGCGCCATGTCGAAGCCGGCGCCGTTGTCGCGCACGAAATAAACCGTGCGGCCGTCCTTATCGTCTACGCCGAACTCGATGCGCGCATCGTCACGGCGCGAACTGTATTTCCAGGCATTGCCGATCAGGTTTTGCAGCACCACACGCAACAGGCCCGGATCGCCCACAGCCGGCGCCTGCGGCGCAATCACCCACGCGACCCGTCGTTCCGGGGTATCGGCCTGCAAATCCCCGATTACCTCCCACGCCAGCACCGACAGGTCGAGCGGCTCCACGTGCATCGCCTGGCGCGATATGCGCGACAGCTTCAGCAGGTCATCGATGAGCTGCCCCATTTTCCGGGTGCCGGCGCCCACGCGCCTGAGCATGTCCCGACCCTGTTCGTCGATTTGGCCGGCGTACTGCTCGTCCAGCAAACGGCTGAAGCCGTGGATCGCCCGCAGCGGCGCGCGCAGGTCGTGGGACACGGTATAGGAAAAGGCTTCCAGTTCGGCGTTGGCCTGCTCCAGCGCCTTGGTGCGCGCCGCTACGCGCTGCTCCAGCTCGGCGTTGAGTTGGCAGATTTCCATTTCGGCCTTCTTGTGCTGCGTGACGTCGTTGGCGACCCAGATGATGCACTGCTCTGCCTCGATTTCGATCGGCTCGGCCCAGATCTCGCAAATCATCGATTCCCCGGATTTCTTGCATAGTTCCGCTTCGAAACGGCTGAGGCGGCCGTTCTCAAGCATGGCGTCGATCGCGCACTGGCGCTCGCCGGGAGTCTTCCACAAGCCGATGTCGAGGGAGGTGCTGCCGATGACTTCCTCGGGGCTGTGCCCGGTCCCGTCGAGAAAGCCTTCGTTGACATCGATGAAGCGGCCCTCTACGAGGGTGCCGATGGCGACGAACATCGGGCTCGAATGGAATGCCTTGGCGAATTTTTCCTCCGAAGCGCGCAGCGCTGCCTCCATCGCAATCCGCTGCGAAATGTCCACGAATACCGCGATGTAATTGATCACCTCGCCGCGATCGTCGCGTACCGCGCTGATCGACAGCCACTCCGCGAACACGTGCCCGTCCTTGTGCCGGTTCCAGATCTCGCCTGACCAGTATCCTTGCGCGTGGATGGTCGCCCACATGGCCCGGTAGAATTCGCGGTCCTGCCGCCCCGAGCTGAGGATACGCGGATTGCGGCCGAGGACTTCGTCGGTGCGATAGCCGGTGATTTCTGTAAACCGCCGGTTGACACTGAGAATATTGGCGTCGGCGTCGGTAATGACGATCGCTTCCTGGGTGTGATCGAACACCCTCGCGGCGAGACGCAGTTGTGCCTCGCCGCGCTTGCGCTCGGTGATGTCGCGGGCCACGGTCACGATCACCCAGCTTTCGCCCAATTGCTGGGCGCGGCGCCGGATTTCGACCCAGGCTTGCGTGCCGTTCCTGCGCCGGCGCAGAAGCTCGATCGGCTCCGTCGCGCTGCCGGAGATTACGGCATCGTAAATGCGCGCGAGTTCTTCGCGCGGCGTCGACAGCACGCCCTCGGGCCCCAGCTTCAGTATTTCCTCGCGCGTCAGGCCGAGCATGGCGCAGGCGGCGGCGTTGACGTCGATGAAGTGCATGCTGGCGCGGTCGACCAGATAAACGCCGTCCGCGGTGGCGTCCATCGCCGCGCGAAAGCAGTGCAGATCCGCTTCGCCCTTTCTGCGCTCGGTGATGTCCTTGCTGACGCCGCGATAGCCGGTGAAGCGGCCGGAGCCATCGAGCGTCGGCTCTCCGCTGAGTTGCACATAGCGCTCCGGCCCGTCGCGGTAACGGTGGCTAATCTCGAAGTCGCGGAACGGCTGCCTGGCTGCGAGGATTGCATCGAGTGCGGCAAGCCGCGGTTTGTTCCACCCCATCTCTGTCAGTTCGTGTCGCGTCTTGCGGAGAAAAGCGCCCAACTCGGCGCCTTGTTGCTGCAAACTCGGGCTCGAGAAGCGGATAAAGCGCAGATTGGCATCCAGTTCCCAGTACGCGTCGGACGACAGCGCGGTAAGTGCGCGATAGCGTTCTTCGCTCGCGCGCAGGGCCGTCTCCGCCTGCTTACGCTGGAATTCGCGTGCGAAATTGTCCAGCGCGAAACTGATGTCCGTGGCAATTTCCGTCAACAGATTGCGCGCGGATTCGTCGAAGGCGTCGGCTTCGCCGGCATAGAGGTTGAGCGCGCCGACGACGGCGCCCTCGCGGTACAGCGGCAGCGCAGCCGATGCCACCCAGCCGAAGCGCGCGCGGCGCTCGTGCCAGGGCGAGTGGTCCTGCTTATGCTTCGAATCGTGATACCAGACGGGATGGCTTTTGCGAATCGCAGTCCCGGTCGGGCCGTTCCCGAGGGGGCTGTCGGCATCCACGGAGATTTCGATGCCCTGCAAGTACTCTTCGGCACCATGGCCGAAGCACGCGGTGGGCAAGACCATCCGCGTTTCGTGGTCGACAAAGCCTATCCATGCCATTTTCATACCGCCGAATTCAACGGCAGCATGGCAGATTTGCGGAAGCAAATCTTCTTCGCGCTTGCAGCGCACCATGGCCTGGTTGCACTGGCTCAATGCGGCGTATAGCTGGGTCAGCCGCCGCACCTGCGCATTGGTTCGGCGCATCGCTTCTCCCCTTAGCGCAACAGCGCGTTGGCCATGAGCCGAGTGCCGGGTCGGCAAAGCAGGCAGAGAAAACTTTTCCGCGGAGATCGGAGCATCAGTCCACCAGCCGGTTCTTGAGCGCGTAGTGGATCAGTTCCGAATTGTTCTTCAGGTGCATCTTTTCCAGCAGGCGCGCGCGGTAGACGCTGACGGTTTTGGCGCTCAGGTGCATTTCGACAGCGATCTGGCTGAGCGTCTTGCCCGACGCGATCAGCTTCATGGTTTCGTATTCGCGATCGGACAGGGCCGTATGCGCGGGGCGGTCCGAGCCGTCGGCGATGGTCCCGGCCAGTTCTTCGGCCACCGCGGGGCTGATGTAGCGCCGGCCGCGTGCCACCTGGCGGATCGCGGTGATTAGCAGCGCCGGCGCGCTTTGCTTGGTGAGATAGCCCGATGCGCCGGCCTTGATTGCGCGCAGCGCATACGTCTCCTCCGGATGCATGCTGAGCATGAGCACGCCGAGCTTGGGCTTTTCCTTTTTCAACTGCTTCAGCGTGTCCAGGCCGTTGCGGTCCGGCATGGTGATGTCGAGCAACACTACGTCGACCGGATGTTCGCGCGCGAATTTGATCGCCTGCGCGCCGTTTTCGGCCTCGGCGCAGACCTGCATGTCCCCGGCCTCGGTGATGATCTGCGCCAGCCCGCGCCGCAGGATGGCGTGGTCGTCGGCGATGAGCACTTGAAGCATTTTCATATCGGCTCGTTGTTGGTGGAATCCTGCTCGTGCGGCGCAAGCAACGACTGCATAGCGCTACCGAAAAGCAGCACCTGATCTTCGTCGGCCGGTTGTTTCGGGACATCGTGCGGCGCTCGCGGCAGGCGCAGCGTTACCACTGTGCCGCTGCGCGTGCGGCGCACGCCCGCCTCGCCGCCTAGGCTGCGCGCGCGCTCCCGGATGCCGAGGATGCCGAACGCCTGGGTTTTCGCCAAATGTTCCTCGGAGATGCCGCGGCCGTTGTCGTGCACCTGCAACACTACGCTGTTGTCGCACGCCTCCAGTTCGACTTCGACCCGGGTTGCGCCGGCGTGCTTGGCGATGTTGGTCAGAGCCTCCTGGAAAGTCCGGAACACTGTGATCGAAACTTCGCTGTCCAGGGTGATCTCCTTGTGGGCGCAGGTCACAACGCAGGCCATGTCCATGCGCTTCTCGAACTCGGCGGCTTGCCATTCGATGGCGGCCACGATGCCCAGATCGAGGATGCCCGGACGCAGCTCGGTGGCTATGCGGCGCGTGATTTCCATTGCGCTGTCGAGCAGCCCTTCGGTCGAATGCAATCGGTGTATCGTCTCGGCGGCATCCGGCGCCAGGCCCTTGCCCAGACGCAGCAGCATGATCTTGGCCGCGGTCAGCGTGCCGCCGAGTTCGTCGTGGATCTCGCGCGCGATGCGGCTGCGTTCCTGTTCCTTCGCCGTTTCGACGTGCGCCGACAGCCGGCTCAGATCGGCGCGCGAGCGCCGGATCTCGATGTCGGCGGTCTTGTTCTGCGTGATGTTGGAAATGATGCCTTCCCAGCAAATGCATGCGTCGTCGAGCAGGCGCGAGCGCGAGCGCAGGTCCACCCATTTGACTTCGTTGTTGCCGGCGATGCGGATGCGGCCTTCCCAGTTCCAGTTGGTGCGCCGCCGAAACGCGGTGCTCATGGAAGCATTCAGCGAGGGCAGGTCTTCGGGCAGGATGCGGTCGAAAAAAGCCTGCGCGTTCT
>Ga0307377_10007950_pt1 | contig 10836 bp, 13 predicted proteins | sample TR3MG_FD_202535 | JGI IMG/M metagenome (GOLD analysis project Ga0307377, IMG submission 202535) | Soil microbial communities from Risofladan, Vaasa, Finland - TR-3 | ecosystem: Environmental > Terrestrial > Soil > Coastal area > Acid sulfate soil | place: Finland: Risofladan, Vaasa | collected... | reverse complement strand
TGGATAATATTCTGGAAATTCTTAAGTGTTTACCCCTAATTCCCTGAACTTCTTCGAAGTATCTTGATAGATCTATAGCATATGCCAAAGCATCATTTACTTTTATTTCAGGATCTTCCTCCAGCTCTTTTCTTATCCTATTATATTGACCTATGTCAAGACTACGAAAGGGGTCCTCAGAACCCCTTTCAAAATTTATATTTTCTCGTACAATTTTCATTAGTCCTTCATGAACTTATCGAGTTTTCCTTTTCTCTCAGCGCGGATAGCTTCTTTAGCTGCCCTTTCAGCTTCTGCTTTCTTTTCCTCTTGAGCTTGCTTGAACCTTTGTATTTGTTCTCTTATAGTAGCTTTGAATGTATTCTCAAAGAAATCTTTGAAAGCTTCGATTACTTTTGGAGAAGCAGTCCTGAATACCTCGTCTCTGTCTCCGTTTACATCATAAACTACGAAATAGTCGTTCATTCCGCCTTCTTCTGCAAATTCCATTCCTCCTTCTTCAGTACCATCTCCATCGAGATCACCATCTAGTTCAACAGCTTCTCCATCTTCAACGGAAACTTCATCATCATCAGCAAATTGATCTTCTGCGCCATCTAATTCTTCTCCTCCTGGAGCTTCAAATCCTGAGAATCCCTCAGCATCTGTTTCTTTTTTCTCTTCTGGAGATTCCTCTTCCGGAGTTACCACATCTTCAGCAGGTAGTTCGCCTTCATCTTCTAATTCTTCAGCTTCATTTAATGGAAAGTCTTCGCCTATAGGTCTTAAATCCTCTTTAACAGGGAATTTTTTACCGCCGACTTTAAAATCCTTTTTACCTTTTTTCTTAGCTTTTTTAAGAGCTCCGCCAAAAGCATTACCTTCTTCTAAGTCCTCATCTTCTTCGTCCCCTTCTTCATCTTCCTCTTTGTCCTCTTCTTCGTCCTCTTCTTCATCTTCCTCTTCATCTTCTTCTTTGTCTTCTTCTTTGTCTTCTTCTTCGGACTCTTCTTCAGATTCTTCTTCATCTTCATCATCTCCACCTACATCATCGTCATCAACATCTGCAATTGCAGCATCGAGTTCGTCTTTTGATAGAGCTTCATCAGGAAGATTAAGAACGCCAGCAACATAATTACTGTCCCATAGTTTATATAGATCTCCTTCTTCATCAAATCCATCAGTAGCTCCTTGATTTTCCTCCCAGAATTCTTTGAACTTTAGGATCTTATCTCCGGCTGCGGATTTAAATCTTTCGAGGTTATCTTGTAGTTTTTGAATAACAGCTAAACCATCTTTCTCGTCTTCTTGTTCGAGTTTTTTATCATCGTTGGAGAAATCTTCTCCTTCTTTTTTTTCTTCGAGTAATGAAAAGAATTTCCAGTCTTCGAATTGGCCTAGAGTTTCCTGAACGTGCTTTACTGCCATAATAATAGTTTTTTTTAATGAGTTAGGACCCTTCATGTGTCCATAATAAATCCTTTATTTTATATATCCATAGAAAAATAGTGGGATATATATAAAAAAGAATTTTTGACATGACTCAGAATACTCCCGACAATCAATTATACGAATGGTCTCTTAAAAAAATAGCATTAGTTGCTGGAGCAGCTATGGCTGCTTTAATTGGAAAAGGGGTCAAAATGGCTATAAATTCTGCAACAGTTAAAGCTCACAAAGGTAAATTGGATAAAATTCTTACGGATTTTAAAGAAAATCTCTATGCTGATGTAGAAAGAAGAGCAGCTCAGTACCAAGAAGCTTTAGCGGATCAAGAAGGAAATCGTTTAACTAAGGAGAAGAAGAGAGCTTTCCAAAAAGCCCTTTTAGATTATGTTAAGAAGGAAATATCTGCTCTCGGTAAAAAAGTAGATTTTAAAATCGATAAGCTTCCTGCTGGATCAAAAGGTAAAGCATCATTGAAAGTTTATTGGGAAACCATCACAACATCGGTGGAATTAGATATTATAGAGAAGCTACACAAATTAGATATAATCGGGGAAGAGGATAGGGATAACTTAGCAGACAAAACATCTGCAGATTTAGAAAAAATCATAAACATATTCCTTAAGAAATTTGGAGTAGATCCTGAGCAAGAGCCAAAACCTTCCGAATTTGAGCAACTTAAGAATACATTCCATGGCATTGAAGGGGCATATAAAACCAGGGGAGATATGGATGTGGAAGCTGTAGAAAAGCTTATCGAGAAAATTGATTTATGGAAACAGTTCTATGAGAAGATAGAGGGACAATTATCAGAGCAAGAAAAGAATGAACTTATATCAGATAGATCCGGAGCTAAAGTAATGGAAGAAAAACTCGTAGAATTTAGAGATGATTTAATTAGATCTAAAAAAGGAACTGATTATGAAAAAACTCTTTTCGATTACATGGAAACTTTATTTGATAATAGATCTAAGTATATTAAGAGCTCTTTTGATATTGGGACATATCAGGATCTTAAGGATAGAAAGAAAATGAAAAGATTCGTTGACTTTATTGTCGGTGAGGTTATGGACAACCCAGATGAATATAATAAGCAAGATAAATTATTAAAAGGCCAATCCATATCAGATAAGAATTTAATAGTTCTATTCTTAAAAGTATTCTTGAATAAATTTGAGGAAGAAGAAAAAAGCCAAAATGAAGGATTCGTTTCCTTTTATGACTACGTAGAAAATCACCTATAAGATATGAAGATATTATCATTAGAAGAATATATTAATATCAATGAGGATTTCCACAATCCTTTTGACCAAGAAGCTGAAGAAGCTAAGAAGAAACCGGTTCATATTGCTGATAAGGGAGGAAATTTTGAGCCAAGAAAGGAATCATTCAACCTTGCTAGAGTAGAATGGACTAAAAGACCTGGAGGAGATTATTCAATCATAGCAAAAACTCAATTTGCTAGAGGAGAACTTATCGAAGTTTGTCCATTGATCATCTTACCCGATATTGCAAAGACGATAGACCGCCTTAAGGATCTCGTATTTGAGATTAATAAGAAGAAAGCAGAGTATGGTCTGGTCTTAGGTTATGGATCCATGTATGGACACTCAGATGAGCCTAACGTGGACTATGCGTACAACAAGAGACAGAGACATATGTTCTTTATCGCCAATCGAACCATCCAAGCTCGAGAAGAGCTAACTATTGATTATGGTTCAGAATACTGGCAAGAGAGAAGCAATCTAAATCTTATGGCAGATGTAGAAAATATATCTAAAGTAAAAGAACTTGAGCCAATGGATGCTTCCGTTGGTCTAGAAGAGAGTGAGGTCCAACCAAATGCTGCAGATATGGAAGCAGGTAGAACTAACAGACAATTCGGAGAACCTAATAGTCAAGCAAATCCTGCTGTGAGTGGGGTAGCTATAAGAGGAATAGGACAACAATAATGAGAGCTAAATTAATAACTGAAAAGCTGAGCTTTGAAAGAGGTAAAGATCCTAAAAAATCTATGGGTATCGGAAAATCCGTTATGGATGATAAAATTGAGGAATTAAAACATTCCGATTGGGCCACAGAAAATGATTTCAAAGAGGATAGATTCATTTTATATCTTTTTGAGAAAACATATAAAAAGTGGATTGAAAAATCAGGATCTGTAACTCCGGAAAATATCGAAATATGGAATGATAGTACTAATGGGGGATCTTCTATAATTAAATTAAAAGCCCCGGGTGTTAAAACTACTACAATATTAAGATGGGAATATTATTCCGATATAATTATGAAGGAGGTTTCAAAAATTATGGAATCCCCAGAATTAAAACAAAAATTAGCTATAGAATTAAATCAAGATCATTCGGATTTGGAAGAACTCGGGAAATTGATTTTTACAGCTGGAAAAAGAATGCATTTCCATTGGTCTGGCATGTACGTAGCCCGTGGGATAGCAGATAGATTAATTGAACTGATGAAAAATCCACAATAGAATGAAGAAAATATTAGAATGTAAAGTTTCTTTGATGGAGAAGGATACAAACTTCTCCATTGATGAAAAAAGCAAAGGGAATTATATCATCAGAACTACTGGTAAATTTGAACCAGAAAAATATATCATGGAACGGGCATTTGTTCAAGGCATGTTGCAGGATCAGTACCTTGAATTTATGGAGAATGCTATCCAAATGATTTATGATAACTTGATTGAGAATGCTAAGACCAGTTTTGATACAGTAGGTCTTTGGATTACATTTGATGATGGAAATACCATCGACAACGCCATGGATATTGATGTAATGATAACCATGGGAGAATACGGAGGACCTGGAGTAATTCCTATCCTCGAATTTGCAAAAATGACCCTTGGCCCATATTATGAAAGCGAAGTTAGTTCGTGAAAGTCTGGAATTTGAAAGAGGAGGAAAAGATCATATCTATACTAAAATAGGTATTGGTGAAAGAGAGCGTGTATTAAAATTCTTAGATGAAATAGCTGGAGACATTCAATTCCAAAAGGATGAGCCGGAATATATGGGTTATCTTAATATCGGAGAAGATCTTTTCTTTGATGTCAATCCTCAATATAAAGAAGCTTTTCAGATGTTTATTAAAAACTGGAAAAGATACCTTCCTGATGTAATAAAAAGAGGCCTTTATCTAGTAAGTCCACCAAACTTAGAAGAAACTATTTTTTATGATGAGCCAGAACCAGATCATGGAGTTCATGCTATTAGAGAATCTTTGGAGTTTGAAAGAAATCAAGATCCCAAAAAATCTATGGGAATTGGTATAGAAAAAATAGCTCAAGAATTAAAATGGAGATTGGGGTGGGAATGGAATCAAGAAAGAATTGAGGAAAACGATGCAAAATTTATAAAGATAGGGGATTATTATGTTATAGTCTGGTTCGGTGGGGCTTCTTGGGGAGCTATTACAAATACAATAGATGGAAAATATTTCTCTACATATTCTTCTCTTAGTAAAGAGAAAGCTATTCAAAACTTAAAAAGAAGAATCCGAACAAATTCTTTTAGACTAGATGAATCTTTGGAGTTTGAAAGGGGAGGAGATCCGATTCAAAAACTGGGTATTGGTCAAGAAGAATCCAAACGTTTAATCCTTAAAAATACAGAATGGGATCAACCCCCAATTCAGGATGCAGATATTATAGATGTTTTCATGTATAAGGACTATCCTGTCAAAATCGTTAGAAAATTTTGGGAAGGAAGTAAAGGAACACTTACCCCGGAATATATCGGTATTTCTAATAAAGGAATGTCTACTTACGGAACGCATCGACTTAAATGGTATGCAACTGAACAATGGGCTAGAACAAGTATCAAACAAAAAATCGATGAGGTTTTAAAATATATTCAAATCGGTAAAAGAAATCAAGAGTTCAATCTAACTCATTCTTCTACTTCCGAATCTATGGATTTCGAGAGAGGTCTTAGTCCTAAAGCAGTATTAGGCATTGGCCAAATTGTTAATTTACCGAAAGTATTTTTTGACCAGGATCGTATTAGCGGATATGGAACAGATGGAACTCCTGGAACAATTTGGAGGATAGAAACAACTGTAAATAGAATTCTTGTTAAATTTGAGCATGATACAATAAGGAATTTGGAAACAAATAAAATGATTGCTAAACCCAAATATGCTCAATTATTAGCAGATAATGCTGGCATAATGAATCTATTCCAGAATTTCTATCATGCAAATAAGACTTCCCATCAATACTATTATTCCTTAAAAGATGAGCACAAAGGATTATTACCAAAGAAGATGACATTTTATCCTGATGGAACTTCTGAACCTACCAAGGTATATGAATCTCTCCGTTTCGAAAGGGGAAAAGATCCAAAAGATGCTTTGGGGATCGGTCAGAAAGAAGTTGATAGACTTTCTAATATAGAAGCATCTCAGAGTGTAATAGATAATTATCATGAAATACAAGCTTTAACTGGGGATTCTAGATTAATTAGAACTATAGCACGGGAGGTTCTAAATGGACAAAGTTTAGAAGATGCTATTATGGAGGTCCTGGAGCTAGCTGGCTGGTTTGAGTCATCAGATGAACAAAGATATATTGATTTCCTTGGATTTATTGAAGAAACTTGCGGATTTATATTACCAGAAGCTATGGTGGATATTGTAGATAACCCCCAAGATTACTTATCAGAGAATATAAACTTTGAAAGAGGACAGGATCCTAAGATTGCTATGGGAATTGGGAAAGCAGCTAAAGCCAAAGAAATAGAATGGGATTGGCATCCAGACTGGGATCCTATGATGACTGGTCATGAGAAATTTATAGATCTCATTCACTATCCAAAGCCAGAAGACCCAGATCTCTATATTAAGGTGGCTGAGATATGGGACATCCATGGAGGAGGACCCATCTATTATGCTATAAATAATATAGGAGAGCCTTATTATGCAGATATGAAATACTTCGATTCGCCAGAAGAGGCTCTAGAAGATCACAAAAAATACCTTGATGTATATTTTGAAGAGGAAAGCGATTAATATTAACAGGAACTTAAAACTAAGTTCCTTTTTTGTGATATAAAAATCAAACCTTTATAAAAATCAAATCCATGCCAACACTAGGAAGAGCCAAAGAGGGACCAGAAGATGATCCCAATGCTGATGGACCATATGTACCCCAACCCGTTAAAGATGTAGGAATAGCCTTTATCGAATGGGCTGAGAAATACTGGGGGATTGATAAAGCATTTGAAGCAGCTGATAAAGCTAAAGATGCCAATTCAGAATCTGCTCCATGGGGGAATTATATTCGTCCATGCTTTATTAATAAAATCAATGAACTTGTAAAGAACCATAAGCCCGGAGGATTACAACCAGGCTATTATCAATTTAATCTAAAAGACAAAGATCATGGGGAGTAGTATGAGCCGAATTTATGATGATCTTAAAGATGAAGAATGGGATCGTGATAGAAAAATGTTAGAAGAACTTGGAGAAGAAATTAAGAAAATACATCCTAATTCTCAGGAATTTCGGGATTTGAAATGGATGAAATCAAATTCTGATAGGATCTTAGGGAACAAGAGGTTAATAGAACTTCTGAGATAAATGAGAAAATCAAGTAAAATATATGTAGCGGGACACAATGGTCTTGTTGGATCTGCTATAGTTAGAAAGCTTAAGGAAGAGAGGCATAAGAATATTCTGACCTTCGACCGTAAAGACCTGGATTTAACTATCAAGGAGGATGTGGAAACCATGTTTCGTCTCTGCCATCCTACTTATGTTTTTCTTGCTGCAGCTAAAGTAGGGGGAATCCATGCGAACAATACCCACTCCGGGGAATTTTTCTATGATAACTTACTTATTCAAAATAATGTAATGGAAGCTGCTAGAAAATCCAAAGTTAAAAAACTCCTCTTCCTTGGCTCATCCTGCATTTATCCTCGATTAGCAGAACAACCCATTAAGGAAGAGTATCTTATGACCGGACCTCTGGAGCCTACCAATAGTGGATATGCTGTGGCTAAAATTGCTGGCATTGAAATGTGTAAAGCTTATCGGAAACAATATGGATCCAATTTCATTTCAGTAATGCCTACTAATCTCTATGGGCCAAATGATAACTTTAATATTCCGGGAGCTCATGTCCTCCCCGCCTTCATAAGAAGATTCCACGAAGCTAAAAGAGATGGAGTAGGAGTTGTAGAACTATGGGGAGACGGAACTCCAATGAGGGAATTCATGCATGTTGATGACTTAGCAGAAGCTCTTTATCTTCTTATGCTAGAATACGATAGTCCTCAGCACATCAATGTGGGTGTAGGATACGATGTTCCAATTAAATTTCTTGCTAAAATGATAGCAGACATCGTAGGATATACTGGAGAAGTTACCTATAATAGGGAGTATCCTGATGGAACTCCAAAAAAATTACTTGATTCTTCAAAAATATTAGAACTCGGATGGAAACCGAGCATAACATTAGAGAAGGGTATTAAAAGTACTTATGATTGGTTTATTGAAAATTATGATAATATTAGGAAATAATGAAAAGACACTTACTTGAACAACTAGTTGATGCAGCTAGATTAGCAGAGAAATGTAGGCAAGAAAAGATTCAAGCAGTTAGAGAGCAGAACTATGAAAAAGCTTCTGATCGTCGAACAGGGGAGAAAAATTATCTTGGAATGGTAGATGTATTAATAGATGAATTAGCAGATGAGCAAAGAGAAGATCAAGGAGCTGAGTAAGCTAATTAAAATCACGGAAACAAACCGTGCTATGGCAATGTTCAATCATCAATTTGAATATGCCTCCAACCTGAAAAAATACAAAAAGGAACTTTTAGCTGAAAAAGAAGAGCTAGAAAAGAAACTTTTAGAGGATTGACACATAGAATAATAAAGTACAAAGAACATGATTATTATCGAAGGCCCAGATGCTGCAGGTAAAACTACATTTGTTAAATGGTTGAGAGAGAATATGGAAGTAGGAGTACAAAAATCCTATTATCCTAAAGTTAATCAACTCTCTTATTATCTACATTCTTCCACCATTTATGGAGGATTCTTCCAGGAAAGATATTACCTTAGCGAAATAGTTTATCCCAGATTTAAAAAGAACAGAGAAGCAATGGAGGATTGGAAGCAGTTCTTAATTGAAGCTTCTTTAATGCAAAATGGACCTGTCATCATTTATCTCCGGCCGGAGAAAGAAACCATTCTAGAAAATTTAAGAATTCGAGGTGATGATTATATCTCAGAGGAGGAGGTGGACGATATGCTCCACTGGTACGATTGGGCTATTGAACGCTCTCATGTTCCTCACTTCAACTATGATTATAAAAAAGATGATGTCGAGGCAGTTGTCGAGAAAGCTACGGACCAACACATAATGGATTTTGATGAGTATGATCCATTTAGATATTTCCTGTCTTCTGGGTCAGCGAAGCCTGGGGGCATTATGTTCATCGGTGAGGATCCTAGCGATAAATCTGTCGGAGAAGGATTCATAAGAGCATTCATATCAGATAAAGGATCTAGTGCATTCTTACATGAGTCTATTGCTAAAGCAGGAATCTATGATAAGGAAATGCCTTACTTCACTAACTTCGGAAAAGGATTTGACAATGATAATGACAAGTTAGAAGTACTAAATAATGAAATAGACTATCTAAAACCCAGAAAAATCATTTGTCTGGATAAAATAATGCATCAAAAAATAGGGCAAGGCGAATACCTTGAGCATCCAGCTTATGTGAAGAGGTTCCATTCTAAGGATCATGACTGGTGGATTGAAAAACTTAAAGACTTAATATAATGGCATCACTAAGAGGCGATTTCTCTGCATTGAACGGAATAAGCGATCTTATTAGACAAATGAGAGAGGAAGATGTGCATTCATCTTCAGAACTTAAAAATACTAAGAAGAAAGAATTATTAGTATTTTGTCTTTACATTCATGTTGGATCAGCTTCAACTCAGAGATCCCTGGAAAGCTTAGGAAATTGGGAAAAGATTATGAAGAACTTTGCTAATGAAATAGAGACAACCTCTAATTATAAAGTAACTTATCTTATTCTTCCCCAAAAAGAATCAGAGACTCGTTTAGAATGTGTCTTTCCTAAGAGCCAGGAAGAAATGGACATGAGCATATTCAGTACTTTTAATCAACTAACAGAAGAAAAATTATTACCGTAATGGCAGAATCAAAATATTGTAATCACGTTGACATAGACCACAAAGTCCAATCTAGGAATGGAATACCTAGCGATTATCATTGTACTTGTGATTATTGTAAAAACTTTATGGGAGAGATCTTTCATAATGACTCAAGCAAACACTACTCCAATAGAATCCGTAAAGACTATTATATTGATGAGGCAGGAGATCATTTGGATGCTGGGCATATCATAGGATACCGCTGGGCTATTCAAAATCTATGTCCAGAAGATGGCATAGTATTGGATCCAACTGTTGGTACAGGAACAGCTATTGTTGAGGCAATCAATAATAAAAGAGATGCTATTGGGATTGAATTAGAATATCCTGAAGTGGCTCAGAAGAATATAGACGCTCAATTAGAACATCCTAGAACCCAAGGAAGAAAATACTGGTTTCGTCAAGGAAATTCCCTTAATATTGATGAGTATTTAGATGAATGGGGAATCGAGAAAGGCGATATTGATTTAATTGTTAATGGAACTCCTTATCCAAGAGTATCCGCTAAATCTTCCGATGCTCCTGAAAGAAAGAACCTCAAAACTGGAGAAGATAAATCATTTGATTATTATCATGAAGAGAATATTGGTATCACAAAAGGAGATGCTTATTGGGATTTAGTAAGAACTATGTATACTAAGTCCATTTCATATCTTAAACCAGGCGGATACTTTGTAATTATCATCAAGGATATGGTTCAGAATAAAGCTCCTTATCTATTGCATAAAGAAATTGCTGATGTGGTATTAGAAGCTAATCCAGATATGGAGCACTATGGTTTCTTCTTGCATTCTCATACTCCAACTACTATGTTCCAAAATACTTATGGAAAAAGATTTCCTGGGATTCCCATCCCTTGGTACCAGGTTGGAGTTGTGTTGAGAAAGAAAGGTGGAGACGGAGATGGATTCATATATGATCATTCCGGAAGAACAAGAGAGGTCTCATATAAATTACACGATGCCAATTCAGAATATACAGTTTCCTATAGGGACCCAGCAGGTCAGGTAACATGGAAGAAAAATGGGGAGTCTTCAGGTCCTCCGGATATGACAGCGAAAGTAAAAGCTAAACCTAAGAAGAAGAAAGTTATTCCTTCCGTTCCTAAAGAGGATCGGGAGAAATTAAATGAAGGATTTGATCCCCCAAAAAAGAAAAATTCCGGAATTGCCCCCATTGAAAACGGAGATTTAGA
>Ga0307377_10007948_pt1 | contig 10837 bp, 12 predicted proteins | sample TR3MG_FD_202535 | JGI IMG/M metagenome (GOLD analysis project Ga0307377, IMG submission 202535) | Soil microbial communities from Risofladan, Vaasa, Finland - TR-3 | ecosystem: Environmental > Terrestrial > Soil > Coastal area > Acid sulfate soil | place: Finland: Risofladan, Vaasa | collected... | reverse complement strand
GTCGGGCTGCCGGGATTTGAACCCGGGACCTCTGCGTCCCGAACGCAGCGCGCTACCAAGCTGCGCTACAGCCCGCGGCGAGTTCCCCCGCAGCCTGAACATCCTAGTCCGCCGTCGCCAACGAGACAAAGGCTGTTGGCGGACTACTCCTCTTCGGGATTCGGGGGGTGGTATTCGATGACCAATTCATTGATCCGACGTCGTTCGACCGATTGCACCCGGAACGTCCAGTCCCCGAACTGAAACGTCGTGCCAGCGGTGGGGATCTCGCCCGCGAGGTCGAGAACGAATCCGGCGACGGTGACGTACTCACCCTCCGGGATCGCGACGCCCAAGGCGGCCTCCACTTCGTCGACGTGGGTCTGACCGTCGACGAGCCACCGGTCCTGACGGATCCGCACGATGGTCGGCTCCTCGTCCTCGTCGAACTCGTCGCTCAGATCCCCGACCAATTGCTCAAGGATGTCGCGGATCGAAATTACGCCCGCCACGCCACCATGCTCGTCCAGCACGAGGGCGAAGGTTCGCCGCTGCTTGCGCATCTCGCCCAGGCTCTCGAGCAGGTCCAGCGTCTCGGGAAGCATGAAGGGCCGCCGGATCTTGCGGGCGATCTCGTTCGTGGTGGGTAGTGAGACGCCGATGGCGCGCTTCGCGGTGGTGCTGCGAAACAGGTCATTGACGAACAGGACTCCCTCGACTTCGTCGAGGTCACCGTTCACCACCGGGAAGCACGAGTGACCGGTGTCGCGTACCGCCTCGGCGATCTCCTCGGGGGTGACCGGTGTCGTCAGGTACGCGACGTCCACCCGAGGGGTCATCACGTCGCGTAGTTCGAGTTCGCTGAGTTGGTCTACCCGCGCGTGGATCGCGAGCGCCTCAGGCGAGAGTTCGCGCGGCTCCTCACGGGGGGCTAAGCGCTTTCGAAGTCGTGCCAGTCCCGACGGAGGGTCCGGTTGATCGCTCATCGAGCGTCGACGCCACCGGCACGGACGGTTGCGGGGCGCAGTGTCTCGTCCTCGTAGCTCTCACCACGCAGGATCGCGCGCACTGCGGCGCGCACCCTCTGGGGATCGAGTGGCTTGACGACGAAGCCTTCGGCGCCGCTGCGTCGGGCGAGGAACACGTCCGGACGTCGGTCGAGCAGCATCAGCACGGCAACCGGCTCGATTGCGCCGTAGGACTCCTCGTGGCGCAACTCCATCGTGATCGCCATGGCGCCCATCGAACCGATCTGCAAGTCGAGAATCGCCAAGTCGACACCACCCTCGCGAACGCGCGCCAGCACCTCCGGGCCGCTCGCGGCCTCTTCGATGAAGAGGTCGGGACCCTCGAGCATGGTGCGCAGCTCGTGTCGAAGTTCGGGGAGGTCGCTCGCTACGAGAACATTTGCCACATTGCTCAGCGTAGCGGAGCGGGGAAATGTGGAAATGAAGGGCACAGAATCTCCCAAAGATTGGGTCTTGCCGTTGCGGCGGTGAGTGGTTAACCTGCGGTTCTGGACCTATTGGGTCGGAGGGGTCATGGCTATCACACCGTTGGAGTGGTCGGAAGCAGCCGCGTGTCGCGGCAGTGAGGCGGCCCTCTTCTATCCCGCTGATAGCAGCGAACGCAAAGAAGAGCGAGCCGAGCGCGAGCTGATGGCCAAGCGGATCTGCGCGGGTTGCGAGGTACGCGACGAATGTCTCCAGGCGGCGGTGGACCGCCACGAAACGTACGGTATCTGGGGCGGGCTCAACGAATTCGAGCGGCGTTCGTTACTCAGGAACTGAGCGCGTCCAGCCCAACTGCGTTGGGCTCACCATTGCCAGCACGATCAACAACGCGAACGTGATGATGTGCACCGCCGTGCAGTAGAGGCAGATGTGATTGATGATGATGAGTTCGGCGTAGACGAGCCACAGCACGCACACCATCCCCACGATGCTCAAGACGAACCGCGTCACGTGAACCCAATAGGACTTGAGTCGCCAACCCCAAGGTGAGTTCAGACCCGTCATCACGATGAAGTTGGCGAAGCCGAAGAAGGCGACGGGAACTCCCAGGATGTAGGACTGGGGGGAGCTGGTGACGGCAGCGCAGTCGATGACCCCCGTAGACGAGCAGGCGAGGATCTGCTTGTCGAAGTGGGCGATCGTGAGGTAGAGCGAAACGCCGAGCCCCGCGAGACTCAGCAGGAACGAGACGATCACTGCCCAACGGGGAACGGGATTCGTCTCCCGGGTCACTTCAGGCCCATGACCTTCTTTGCCGCCTTCACGCCGGGACTGTCGCACACGTTGCCCGGCTGGTTCGTCGTGAGGTGACAGATAGCGGCGGTCTCGTAGTTCGCCGAGGCGATGATCGCGGCGGTCACCGGGCTGGTCGGGTCACTGAGCCCCGACGCGATCTGGGTCCGCGTGAGACCCGTTAACGCGGCGGGGGTGTAACTGGAGCCCGACACGAGGAATTGGTTGCCGATGGACTCGAAGGGGATCGAGCCGTCCTGGGATGACGTGATGCCCTTGATGTAAGTCGACGTGTCGTACTTCTTGAAGATCGCGTTGTCCGCCGCCGACGGCTTCTGCAGCGGCGAGTAGTAGTTCAACGCGGAGTTAAACGCGTTGTTGAACTCTTCGACGCCCGAGAACACCACGTACTTCGACTTGAGGTGCGCCTTCAGGAACGTGAAGGTCTGCGTACCGGGGAAGACTTCACCCGGATAGGTCGAACTCTCAGTGTTTCCTAGTCCCGACCAAGTGCCGAAGCGACTGAGGGCGATGATGGTCGACCAGCGCTGCGCCGCGCAGAATGGACAGTATTCGGCCCCGATGTAGAGGACCTCGGGAAGCTTCTGTCCGGTGCTCGACGTGGCGGTCAGGACCGGCTGGCCCGAGACCGCCTGGGGCGGGTTGACCGCGGCGACATTCGAGGTGATGCCCACCGTGTCAAAGACCGAGGTGGGGACCTGTGTCACCTGAGCGACGGTGGCGGCGTCGGTCGCCTGGAAGGCCGTGTTGCCCGACGAGGTCGGGCTGCTCGTGACCTTGATGATCACGAGGGTCGCCACGACCACCACCACGAGGCCGATGGCCAGCCAGGTGAACAGTCCGGCGGGACGACCAGATCCCTTGACGGGGGCCTTTTTCGATGGGGGGGTCTTCGACACGATGCTCCTTGTGCTCTAAGACAACAAACTTAGTGGAACTGAGCTCAACCGTCGCCACCAAGGTCGCTGGTCTAGGTAGTTTGCCCTATGGACGAAATTCTCCTTCCGCGCCCCGCCGCCACGGTTTTGCCGCTGCGCGACGGACCCACGGGGTTCGAGGTCCTGATGCTTAGGAGAAATTTAAGGAGCGATTTCGTTGGAGGGGCCTACGTGTTCCCGGGCGGTGGCGTTGACGTGGCCGACTCGGGACCGCCAGCCGAGCACGTGGTCGTGGGACTGAGCGACGCGGAGGCGTCGGAACGTCTCGGTATTGCCCACGGTGGACTCGCCTACTACATCGCCTGTCTGCGCGAACTCTTCGAAGAGGCTGGTCTGCTCGTTGTCTGCGACGCCGAGGGTCATCGCGTCGACATCGGGGATCCCGAGACCATCGAGCGACTTGCGTCGCATCGACGACGCGTGAACGACAACACCCTCGGGTTCCTCGACATGATGCGTGAGGAGCGTCTGCTGCTCGACCTTCGTGAACTCGAATACCTCGCGCACTGGGTGACGCCAATCGGCCCACCGCGTCGTTTCGATACGCGGTTCTTCGTGACCCTGGCGCCGAGCGGGCAGGTCGCCACCCACGACGCCGGCGAGACCGTGGCGGACACCTGGGTCCGTCCGGTTGACGCCCTGAGGGCGCAGTCTCGCGGCGAGTTCGAGATGATCCTGCCGACGATCAAGAATCTTGAAGAGATTCAGCACTTCGACACCGCCGAATCGGTGCTCGAACATGCCCGCCACAAGAGCCAGATCCCTCGTATCGAACCGCGCATCGTCCTCGATGGTGACGTCATGAGGATTCTGCTGCCGGGCGAAGAGGGTTACGAGGAGTAGTCGACGGCGTCGACCGCGCGCTCCAGCGCGTCGAGCATGCGCGCGGAGCAGCCGACGGCCCCAGCGGGCGGTGCGATCTCGGCGACGATCATGCTCGCCAATTCATGGAAGACCCCGTGGGGTGATTCGGCGAGGACTGCGGGTTCTCCCTCGTCGGAGCCGGTGCTGATCGCAGGGTTGAGTGGAATCTGGGCGAGGAGTGGGACGTCGAGTTCGGCCGCCAAAGCGGCGCCCCCACCGGCACCGAACAGATCGTGGCGGGCGCCGCACGAGCACGTGAAGCCACTCATGTTCTCCACCAGTCCCAGGACGCGGATATTCGACTTACGAGCGAAGTCGGCCGCGCGCTGGGCCACGCGCTGGGCCGCGAGCGCCGGAGTCGTCACGAGGATCTGACCCATTTGGGGCAGCAAGCGCGCGAGGGTCATCGCGATGTCGCCAGTGCCCGGCGGCGTGTCGATCAGCAGGTAGTCGATGTCCGACCAGTCGGCGTCCTCGATGAATTGGGCGACGGCTTTCTGCACCATGAGGCCGCGCCAGAGGAGAGCCTGGTCCTCTTCAGCGAGCAGACCCATCGACAGCAGTCTCACCACCCCCGCGCCGAACGTTCGCTCGAGGGGGATCATGCGCCCTTGGCGGGCCTCGACGTCGCCTCGGATGCCGAGTACTCGGCTGAGTGAGAAGCCCCAGATATCGGCATCGAGCACGCCCACTCTGAGACCGCGCTGGGCGAGGGCGGCGGCCAGGTTCGCGGTGACCGCGGATTTCCCGACGCCGCCTTTGCCCGAGGCGATCATGAGCACCGGTGTCTGTAGCGGGATGGTCGTGGTGGGCGCACGTCGTTGGGCGGCCTGGCGCGCGATACGCATCAGGGCGGCCTTCGCCGGCGCGTCGAGCACCCCCATCACGATCTCGACCGAGTCCACACCGTCGATGGATCGGGCGGCTTCGCGGACGTCACGGTCGATCTGGGCGCGCAGCGGGCAGCCGACCGTGGTGAGCGAGACCTCAATGCGGGCCCGGCCCGATTCGTCGACGTCGATCGCTCCCACCATGCCCAGTTCCACGATGGAAACGCCGAGTTCGGGGTCGAGGACCCGAGATAGACGGTCTCTCAGTAGGTCCCGGGGCTCCATGCAGTGACGCTACCGGTCAGGCCCCCGGGGTGTTCATTTGGGAAATCCTTCGTTATCATGGGAAGCGGGACTTTTATAAGGAGCCGTGTCAATGACCACCACCAATGTGAACATGACCCAGAAGAACGCCGATCCGATCACACTGACTGAGAACGCGATCAGCAAGGTCGCTGAGTTGATCGCCGCCGAAGGTGCCGAGGAGACCTTGGCCCTGCGCGTGGCGGTCAAGTCGGGTGGATGCTCGGGGTTCAACTACGACATGTTCTTCGACTCGGAGTTCGCCGAGGACGACATGGTCAATGAGTTCGCCGGGGTGAAGGTAGTGGTCGACTCCGCCAGCGCCGAGTTGCTGACCGGATCGACCCTCGACTTCGCCGACGGTCTCCAAGGCGCGGGCTTCCACATCACGAATCCGAACGCGACGCGCACCTGCGGTTGCGGCAACTCCTTCAGCTAGAGATCGGTCCTTCGTGAGCACCCCAATCGGTCCCTACTCGCCTTGGCGACGTGCCGGGGATCTGGTCGTCATCTCCGGACAGCTCGGTCTCGTGCCTGGTCACGACACTGCCACGATGGTCGACGGTGGGGCGGCCGATCAGCTTCGTCAGGCCTTGACCAATGCGACGTCGGTGTTGGCCGACGCCGACGCCACCATGGATCAAGTGGTCAAGGGAACACTCTTCCTCGTCGACATGGATGATTTCGCCGCCTGCAACGAGGTTTGGATGGAATTCTTCGGCACACCTCGCCCGACCCGTTCCGCCGTCGCCGTGGCGAAGTTGCCTCTGGGCGCGCGTGCCGAGGTCGAACTCTGGGCTTACGCCCCCCAGTCCTAGGCGGAGTAGTCGGTCGGCGTCGTGCCGAATTTGTAGCCCACCGAACGCACCGTCTGGATCAGGTGGGCGTGCTCCTCACCCAGTTTCGCGCGAAGTCGTCGAACGTGCACGTCGACCGTGCGCGCGCCGCCGTAGTACTCGTAGCCCCAGACACGACTCAGCAGCGTCTCGCGAGTGAAGACCCGGTTGGGGTTGGTCGCCAGGAAGCGCAGGAGCTCGTACTCCATGTACGTCAGGTCCATCACCCGTCCGGCGATCGTCGCCTGATACGTCTCGAGGTTCATCGAGAGGTCCCCGTGCTCGACACGCGGAGCGATGCTTTCATTACCGGCCCGACGAAGTCGATGGCGGAGGCGTGTCGCCAGTTCGCTCACGTCGAAGGGTCCGACCACGAAGTCGTCGAAGAGATCCTCGCGGAAGGTGAGCTCATCGAGTTGGTAGTGGTCGAGCAGGAGTATCACGGGACCGACGCCGCGCTCGCGCGCGCGTAACTGGCGGCACAGGTTCATGGCATCGGTGAACGGGATGGCCGTGGCGTTGATGACCGCCCCGGCGAATCCGCTGGCGGGTTCGAGGGCGGCGACTTCGTTCAGTCGGCCACTGGCGGCGACTGCGGGGGACACGCCCGTGACGTCGAAGGCCTTACGAATCGGCCCGTCGCACGACGGCACGCAGAGCACGACGTCCATGGTCACAGCAGTGGGAGGTAGCGCTCGAGTTCGAACGGAGTGACTTGACCCCGGTAGGCGTCCCACTCGGCGCGCTTGTTGCGCAGGAACCACTCCACTTGGTGCTCGCCGAGGGTTTCGTGCAGGAGGGTGGACGATTCCATGAGGTCGACCGCCTGGGCGAGCGACTGCGGCAGGGGGGCCACCACTTCGCTTTCACGGGGCAACTCGTAGTTGCCGGCCACGCCGCGCAGGCCAGCGGCCAGGATGACGGCGAAGGCCAGGTACGGATTAGCGGCCGGGTCGGGAGCCCGGTACTCGACCCTCGTGGAGTCGATGCGTCCGGGCTTGACCGAAGGGACGCGCACCAGGGCCGCGGGATCGTAGTGGGCCCAACTGGCGCCCACCGGGGCCTCGGCACCCGGCACCAGGCGCTTGTAGGAGTTCACCCACTGGTTGGTGACCGCGGTGATCTCGGGCGCATGGTGCACCAGACCGGCGACGAACTTGGTGGCGACTTCGCTTAATCCGTACGGCCCATCGCCGATGAAGGCGTTCTGGTCGTCACGCCACAGCGAGAGGTGCGTGTGCATGCCCGAACCCTGGACCCGGGCGAGGGGCTTGGGCATGAAGCTGGCCGCGACCCCAGCCTGGCGGGCGAGCTCCTTCACCACGTGACGCACCGTCATGACGGTGTCGGCCATGGTCAACGCGTCGGTGTAGCGCAGGTCGATCTCGTGCTGTCCGGGGGCGTCCTCGTGCTGGGCGTGCTCGACACCGATGCCCATCTCTTCGAGCGTGAGCACGGTGCGACGACGGAGCTGGCTGGCGATGTCGTCGGGCAGGAGGTCGAAGTAACTCCCATCGTCGATGGGCTTCGGCCCCGTGGTGGGGTCGAGGCTCTGGAAGTAGAAGTACTCGATCTCGGGCGCCACGAAGAATGTGTAACCCTGCGCCCGGGCGTCGCCGAGCACTCGACGCAACTGCTGGCGCGGGCACCCCTCGAAGGGCGTGCCATCGATGTTGTCGATGTCACAGAAGACCCGCGCGACGCCGGCGCCCTCCTCGTACCAGGGCAGCAACTGGAAGGTGGTGAGGTCCGGTCGGGCCAGGACGTCGGACTCCTGGACCCTGGAGAAGCCGTCGATGGCGCTGCCGTCGAAGGTCATCCCCTGATCGAGCGCATCCTCCAACTCGGCGGGAGTGACGTGGAAGGCCTTGTGTCGTCCCAAGACGTCGGTGAACCAGAGCTGGACAAAACGGACCCCGCGCTCCTCGACGGTACGAAGTACGTACTGCGCCTGACTTTGCATGGAACTCATTCTCGCACCTTCTTCAGAATCGGGTTGGGGGGTCGTAAACGACGAGACCCGCCGCACAAGTGGCGGCGGGTCTCGTCGGTGCACGGTGTAGCGCTAGCGGCGTGCGGCGGCCTTCTTTGCGGGGGCCTTCTTCGCGGCCACCTTCGTGGCGGGGGCCTTCTTCGCCACTGCCTTCTTCGGCGCCGCCTGACTCGCGGCACCACAGATCGTCTCGACCATCAGGCGCGATACGACGTAGGGGTCGATATTCGCGTTGGGGCGACGGTCCTCGAGGTAGCCGCGCTTGTCGCGGGCCACGCCTCCGGGGATGCGCACCGACGAACCACGGTCCGACACGCCGTAGGAGAACTTCGTGTACGGAGCGGTCTCGTGAGCACCCGTCAAGCGGTCAGCGATGCCGTCACCGTAGCCGGCGATGTGTTCCTTCACGCGCGTGCCCAGGGCCTCGCAACCGGCGATGATCGCATCCCAACCACCGGCGGCGCGCATCTGCTTGGTCGAGAAGTTGGTGTGGGCACCGGCACCGTTCCAGTCACCCTTGATGGGCTTGGCATCGAAACTCACCTCGACGTCGAACTCCTCGGCGATGCGCTCGAGCAGCCAGCGAGCGACCCACAATTGGTCGCCGATCTCGACGGCGCCGAGCACGCCCAGTTGGAACTCCCACTGCGCCATCATCACTTCAGCGTTGGTACCTTCGATGCCGATACCAGCGCGCATGCAGGCCAGCGTGTGCGCTTCGACGATGTCACGGCCGGGCATCTTCGAGCCGCCGACGCCGCAGTAGTAAGGACCCTGCGGGGCCGGGTAGCCGACTTCGGGCCAGCCATAGGGACGGCCGTCCTGGAAGAAGGTGTACTCCTGCTCGATGCCGAACTTGGGCTCGAAGCTCGCGTACTTCTTCGCGGTCACCACGGCGGCGGCGCGCATGTTGGTCACGTGCGGGGTCATGTCCGCGTTCAGCACCTCGCACATCACCAGGAGGTCGTTGGGTCCGCGCAGGGGGTCCGGGCACGTCCACACCGGCATCAACACGCAATCCGAGAACTTGCCGATCGCCTGGTTGGTCGAGGAACCGTCGAATCCCCAGACTGGCGGCTTCGTGCCGTTCGCGACGACCTTGGTCTTGCTGCGTAGCTTGCGCGAGGGCTCGGTGCCGTCAATCCAGATGTACTCAGCCTGATACGACAAGGTTGCTCCTTCGAAGTCATGAAGTCCGTTGCTGGACCCATCCAAGTCTGCCGGATGGTTCGTCATCCGACCCCGGCTTCTGTTAACGGCGTGTGAAACGTTGGCCCTCTGAAGCCTCGCGCGATCACGCCAGTAGGCTCGGGCCGTGCCCGTGATCCGACTCGCTCTGGCCCAGATGAACGCCGTCGTCGGCGGCTTCTCGCAGAACGTCGAAACCCTCGGACGGTTCCGGAGTCAATCGGCACTCGCCGGCGCCGACCTGGTGGTTTCGCCCGAACTCGCCCTGACGGGGTACCCCCCGGAGGACCTCCTGTTGAAGGAAGGGTTCATCGAGTCCACCAACGTGGCCCTGATCGAGATGGCCCTGTTGCAGAACGTGCCCCCGGTCCTGGTGGGCACGGTCGTCAGCGAGGCCTTGGGCGGCGTCGAATTGGCACCGTCGAGCGACGGGCGCGACGTTACGCGCTACCCGAGCGAGATCGCTGGCCCCACGCACATCGCCAACGCCTTGGTGGCCCTGGGCGAGGATGGCGTCGTCGCCACCGCGACCAAGCGACTACTGCCCAACTACGACGTGTTCGACGAATTGCGGTACTTCCACGCCGGCATCGGTCCGCAGACCATCGTCAACGTACAGGGCGTCGCCGTGGGGATGCTGATCTGCGAGGACGTGTGGACGAGCGGTGGACCGGCTGCGGAACTCGCGCGCCAGGGCGCGACCTTGCTGGTCGTGGCCAACGCGTCGCCGTACGCGAGGGGACGGCGCGAGGAGCGCGAGGCCATGTTGCGCGAGCGTGCCCTCGAGACGAACTGCCCGATCGCGTACGTGAACCTCGTAGGTGGTCAAGATGAACTGGTCTTTGACGGACAGAGCGTGGTCGTCAACGAACTCGGCGAGGTCATCGCCCGGGCCAGCGCCTTCGGCGAGGAGCTACTGGTCTGTGACGTGGAAGCGCGGGCCTCGGACCTGGGCGCGATTCTGGTCTCGAGCTACGCGCGTGACGAGAGCCGGGTGACCGCCATCCCCATCAACCACGTCGCTGAGCCGTTGCCCGAAGTCGAGGAGATCTACGACGCGCTCGTGATGGGGACCCGGGACTACCTGCGAAAGAATGGATTCCGTACCGCGATCCTCGGGCTCTCAGGTGGGATTGATTCCTCACTGGTCGCGACGATCGCGGTCGACGCGGTCGGGGCGCGGGCGGTGCGAGGGTTCGCCATGCCGAGCCGCTACTCGTCCGAGCACTCCGTCAGTGACGCCATGGAGCTGGCGCGCCGACTCGACATCGACGTGACGACGTTGCCAATTGAGGCCTCCCATCAGGCATTTGGCGGCATCCTGCACGGTGTGCTGAACGGCGAGCCGTCGGGACTCACCGACGAGAACCTGCAGTCGCGCATTCGCGGGGTCCTGCTGATGGCGATCTCCAACGCGACGGGAGCCATCGTGCTCACCACCGGCAACAAGTCCGAGATGGCGACCGGGTACTCGACCCTGTACGGCGACTCGGCGGGCGGCTTCGCAGTGATCAAGGACGTGCCGAAGACGCTCGTCTACGAACTCTGTCGGTACCGTAACGAAGTGGCGGTGCGCGACGGCGACCCCGAGCCCATCCCGGTCTCGGTGCTCACCAAAGCGCCCTCGGCCGAACTGCGA
>Ga0307377_10007947_pt1 | contig 10839 bp, 11 predicted proteins | sample TR3MG_FD_202535 | JGI IMG/M metagenome (GOLD analysis project Ga0307377, IMG submission 202535) | Soil microbial communities from Risofladan, Vaasa, Finland - TR-3 | ecosystem: Environmental > Terrestrial > Soil > Coastal area > Acid sulfate soil | place: Finland: Risofladan, Vaasa | collected... | reverse complement strand
CATCCGCGGGCGCCACGGAGGATGGGGCCGTGTACGTGACCGTGCAGGATGTGAAGGCCGAGCCGCCGCGGGTGCAATGCGTGGCGCTCAGCGACCCCTGCCCGCCGCTTGTACCGCCGGGCGTGCTGGCAAGGGCAAAGGAGATGCCGGCGCCGCCACCTGCCTCTGAGAGATAGCCGATCACGGTGAGTTGTCCGTTAGGGCCTACAGCCGCGTTCTCCGGCGTGATCGGCTGCAGAAAGCCTGGGGTCAGGATCAGTACGGAGCTTGCCGTGATTGCAGGGTTGGACGCCAGCCGCGCCGTTACCACCACAGAGACCCGGTCTGCCGTGAGATAGCTGGGCGGCGTGTACTGCCCGCTTGCGGTGATGGCGCCCGCTCCGCTGGCCGCGTCACCGCCGGAAACCGACCAGGTGACCGCCCCCGCGCCGCCGACGGCAGTGTATGCGCTGAATTGGGCGGTAAATTGGGCGGTAAATTGTTCCACCGGCAGGCCGGAGGCGCTGGTGGCGTTGCAGCCGGTGCAGTTGGTGTCAATGGCCGTGGCGCCGGGAGTAATGAAGAAAGCTTGATGGGCAGGACCCGCTGCAACAGAACCGGCTCCGCAGCCCGCTGCGAGGAGCAGCGCCGGAGCCAGCGCCAGGGCCAGCAGCCGCGCAGGCAGACCAACGCCGCGCACCGGACTCGGACTGGGCCGGCGTTGCGGCTTCTTCGTGCTGTGTGCGCTCCAGGGCAATGGTTCTGGCGCCTTTCCCTGCGTTCCCGGCTGGGGGATCGATTCTGTGCGATGACTGGTTAGACCCGGACGGCGCGTTAAGGTCGTGCCCCGCAACCCTCACTTTTATATACGCTCCGCGGCCCACGCTCAGACTGGAATCCTGCACCTCTTTCCCGAGGCGGCCCCTTGAACGCCGGCGCGTTCCAAAATGAAGAGGCTCACGGTAGAGCCGGGCACGGGCATGGGCCAGGTGCGAAAGACGGTCCACCCAAACCTGTCTATCAGTATCGCACCGTGCGCATTGGGAAAGATGCAGCCCATGCAAAGGTCACATGCCGCGGAGTTACACTCGTACCGAGGAGTCATCATGGAATTCATCCATTTAGGAAAAACCGGGCTGAAGGTTTCGCGCATCTGCCTGGGCTGCATGACCTACGGCGCGACGCCGGAGAGCGAGAAGTCCCTGCCCGGCCGCCATGTGTGGACGCTGAACGAAGAGGAGAGCCTACCCTTTCTGCGCCAAGCCCTCGATCTGGGCATCAATTTCTTTGACACCGCCAACGTGTATGCCAGCGGCGAGAGCGAACGGGTGCTGGGACGCTTCCTGAAGGCGCACACCCGCCGCGAAGCCGTAGTCCTGGCCACCAAGGTACACGGCGTGATGCGCAACGAGCCCAATGGCCGCGGCCTCTCGCGGAAGGCCATTCTGCACGAACTGGACGAGAGCCTCTGCCGCCTGCAGACCGACTACGTGGATCTCTACCAGATTCACCGCTGGGACTACGAGACGCCCATCGAGGAGACGCTGGAGGCGCTGCACGACATGGTGAAGGCGGGCAAAGTGCGCTACATCGGGGCATCGTCCATGTATGCGTGGCAGTTTGCCAGGGCGCTCTATCTGGCCGACCGGCACGGGTGGACACGCTTTGTCTCCATGCAGAACCACTACAACCTGCTCTATCGCGAAGAGGAGCGGGAGATGATGGGCCTGTGCCAGGCTGAGGGCATTGGCGTAATTCCCTGGAGCCCGCTGGCCCGCGGCCGCCTGGCGCGGCCCTGGCATGGGCAGGGCACACTGCGGCTGGAGACCGACGCCTTCGGCAAATCCATGTACTCGCGCACCGAAGAGGCCGATCACAAGGTCGTGGATCGCCTCGGCCAGCTTGCGGAGACGCGCGGGATTCCGCGGGCGCAAGTGGCGCTGGCCTGGCTGCTGAGCAGGCCGGGGGTAACCGCGCCGATTGTGGGCGCCACCAAGCCGCACCACCTGACGGATGCCGTAGCCTCGCTCTCCATTGCGTTGACACAGGAGGAGATCGCCAGCCTGGAAGAGCCTTACGAGCCGCATCCGGTTCTTGGGTTCATTTAAAACCTCCGGGCGCGTCGTGAGAGCAACAGTCAGCTTCCCGTCTGACGACGCGCTCGGAGTTCGCAGTACAAGGAGGACGCCATCGGTACAGGACTGCAATTGGGTGACCTGCTGATCCGCGCCGGACTGGCCACTGAGCCGGAGATCAACCGCGCGCTGGAGCGCCAGATCAACCAGGGAGGCCGCCTGGGCGAGAATCTGGTTGCGCTGGGTGTGATTGCCCAGGCCGTGCTGGACGGCTTTCTGCACCGCATTCCGCCCGAACCGGCGAACCTTGCCGCCACCGGCGTGGAAGATACCGAGCTGATGGACCTGCTGATGAAGCTCATGTACACAGGGCGGCTGGAGTCGGTGCGCCAGTTTGTTGAGGCGATCAAGCTTCCGTACCACATTGTTCTGGATCTGGTGCGCATGGCAGTGGACCGCAAGCTGCTGCATACGCTGGGCGCGCGCGATGGCGGCGGCCTGGCAGACATGTGCTACGCCTTCACCGAGGAGGGGCGGCGCTGGACCATCGACGCCATGCAACACGTGGGCTACGTAGGCCCCGCACCGGTCCCCATCGATGCCTTCTATCTGCAGGTGAACCAACAGAAACTGACCAGCGAGGCCATCACCTATCCGGAGTGCGCTGGGCGAGCTGACCGTCTCTGACAGCATCATCGAGCAGTGCGGGCCGGCGCTCAACTCCGGGCGGGCCATGCTGCTCTACGGGCCGCCGGGCAACGGCAAAACCTCCGTGGCGCTGCGCCTCACCAGCGTCTTCAACGACATCATCTACATGCCCTACGCCATCATCATCGAGGGGCAGGTCATCCGCGTCTTCGACTCCAGCCTGCACACGCCCATTGAGCCGGGAGGGCTGAGCGATGACAACCCGCTCACCATCCTGCGCCCAGAGGCCTATGACGAGCGCTGGGTTCCGTGCAAGCGGCCTTTTGTGGTGGTGGGCGGCGAACTCACCCTGGATATGCTGGATCTGCGCTACGACGAGGGTGGCCACTTCTACGAGGCGCCGCTGCACATGAAGGCGCTGGGCGGCTGCTTCCTGATCGACGACTTTGGCCGCCAGCTGGTGAGCCCCACCGCGCTGCTGAACCGCTGGATTGTGCCCCTGGAAAGCCGCGTGGACTACCTGAAGCTTCACACAGGCAAGAGCTTCAGCATTCCGTTCGAGGAGCTTATCATCTTCTCCACCAACATTGAGCCTGAAGACCTGATGGATGCCGCATTTCTGCGCCGTCTGCCCTACAAGATCGAGGTGGGCCCGCCCAGCCTGCCCGACTACCGGAAGATTTTTGAGGGCGTCTGCGCCTCGCAGGGCCTTGTACTAACCGACGCGATCTTTGACGTCATCGTCTTCAAGCTGTGCGAGGAAAAGGGACTGGACCTGGCCGCCTATCAGCCGCGCTTTATCGTGGACCAGATTGTGGCGAGTTGCCGGTTCGTGGAGCAACCGGCACACTTTGAGCCGCGCTTTATCAACTACGCGCTGGACAATCTGCGCGTGCATCGCAGCAAGCCGGCGGATTCATCCCACGGATAAGACCAGCTTGCCAAAGTGGCTGCCTTCGGCCATCTTTTCCAGCACCTCGTGGGTCTGGGACCAGTGGAACTCTTCGCCGACGGGACGCAGCCGCGCCAGGGAGATGGCCCGGTTCATCTCGACAAAGTCCCGGCGGGAACCGACATAGATGCCGTGAATGCGCACCATCTTGTGCAGAATGAGCGGAAGCGGGAAGGGCTCGGCTGCCTCGGAGAGCACGCCCACCTGGGCGATCGTACCGCCGAAGCGGATCGCCTTGAGGGAGCGGGCGAGAGTGCCGATGCCGCCCACCTCCACGATCACGTCCACCCCCTCGCCGCCTGTCTGCTCCATCACCCAGTGGTCCCAGTCGGGAGTGTCTCGGTAGTTCAACCCGGCATCCAAACACAGACCGGCCGCACGCTCCAGTTTCTCGTAGCTCGATGAGATACCCAGCACGCGCGCCCCGCGCAGCCGAGCAAACTGGATGGCAAAGATGGAGACGCCGCCGGTTCCCTGCACCAGCACTGTGCCGCCGGGCTTCAGGTCGCCCGCGCTCAGGGCGTTCCAGGCTGTGACGGCTGCGCACGGCAGTGTGGCCGCCTCCTGGTAGCTGAGGTGGTCTGGAATGCGGACGAGGCCCGTCTCCCGCAAGACGATGGAGTCGGCCAGCATGCCGTCGATGTCGCCGCCCAGAGCCCCTTTGGCGCGGGGCGCGGTGAGCGGCCCATCGAGCCAGTTCTGCATAAAAATTCCCATCACGCGGTCGCCGGGCTTCCAGGCGGTCACGCCTTCGCCCACCGCCAGAACCTCGCCGGCGCCGTCGGAACAGGGGATGCGGGGCAGCCTCATACGGGAGTTGTAGAGGCCCCGAATCATCAGCAAGTCACGGTAGTTGAGTGAGATGGCGCGAATACTGACCAGCACCTCGCCGGGGCCGGGTACAGGTGTGGGACGCTCCACGAACTGCAAGGAATCAATGCCAAAGGACGAAATCTGCCAGGCGCGCATCGGTCTCTCCTTCCACCTTAAAAATCATAGACTTAACAAGTCGGGATGTCATGCGGCGCATCCACCCGTAAAATGAAGATAGGTCTCGTGATGCGAGAAAGTAAATCCGCGGAGGAATAGATGGTAAATACCAAGGACGCAGCCCCCGGCGAAGGCGTTATGAGCGACGAGGTGCGGCGAGCGGCCGAATTGCGCCGCGCCAATCAGCAGCGTCAGAAACAGGCACTCAATTTGCAGCGCGAGAATATCCTCTCGCAACGCACATCCAATCCGGCGCGCAGATCAGCCCTGGAGGCTGCACTGGCACAGATTGAGGCCCAGATCGCGGCAATGGGCTAGAACAGGTTTCAATTTCACACCGGATCCCTGATCGTGTACTTTCGTGCTCCCTCCCTTGCGGCAAACAGAAAAGCGCCGCAAGGATGGAGCACGCAGGGATGATCGGCCACGCTGTCAGGATTCGCGGTGAAAGAGCAAGCTATTGGCCTGGTGCACCGAGGTCATGGAAATCCGTGCGATGTTTACGTGCGCGGGCCTGCCTGCGGCCCAGACGATGGCGTCGGCCACATCTTCCGGAGTCAACGGCGTGAGCCCCTGATAGACCTTGGCGGCGCGCCCGGTGTCGCCATGGAAGCGCACAAGGCTGAAGTCTGTCTCCACCATGCCCGGATCAATGCTGGTGACCCGCACCGGCGTGCCCAGCAGATCCTGGCGCAGACCGTCGTTGATGGCGCGCTCCGCCGCCTTGGTCGCGCAATAGACAGCCGCATTCGGGTAGGTGATTTCGCCAGCCGTCGAGCCCAGGTTCAACACGTGCCCCCGACCGCGCACCACCATGCCCGGCGTTACGGCCCGGGTTACATAGAGAAGACCCTTCACGTTGGTGTCGATCATCTCTTCCCAGTCCTCGACCTTGCCCATATAGAGCTTATCCAGGCCGCGGCTCAGGCCGGCGTTGTTCACCAGCACATCGATTTCCGCCCACTCCGGCGGCAGATCGTCGATGGATTGCTGCACGGCGTGGCGGTGCCGCACGTCCAGTTGGATGGAGTGCACGGCGGCGGCGCCGCGCTCCTTGGCCAGCGAGGCTACCTCCGCCAGTTTGCTCACGCGGCGGGCTGCCAGCAGCAGGCGCGCCCCCTCGGCCGCGAAGGCCACGGCTGTGGCCGCGCCAATGCCGCCGCTAGCTCCAGTGATGAAGACAATCTTCCCTTTCAGGCTCATATGTCCAATGTACCCGAGCCGGTTTGCTTGAGTGCGGCGCGGCGCTGCGCCATGCGGTACTGGCCCACGGCCCAATCCTCCTGGGCCAGGCCGGTTCGCTGGGCCTCGGCAAAGATCTCTGCCAACTGATCGGCCAGACTCAGGCGCGTACCGCGGCTGGCGGCGGCCTCGCGCAGCAGGCGCGTGTCTTTGGCGCCCAGGTCAATGGAGGCGCCGCCCTGCTCCGGCGGATGAAGCATTATGTTTGCGTAAGCGGCGTAGAACGGCGACTGGAAGAGCGCACTATTCACCGCCTCAAAAAAGGTTCCCGGCTCGATTCCCTGCCCCTCGGCATAGGTAAAGCCTTCGCTCAGCGAGTAGATCATGGCGCTGATGAGGAAGTTGCCACCCAGCTTGACGGCGTGGGCCTGGCGCGGCTCAGAGCCAACTACGGTGATGCCGCGGGAGAGGGATTCAAGGATCGGGCGAGCCTGGGCGACGGCCGCCTCCGCGCCAGCGACGACAATCCACAGGCGGCCGGCCTCGGCCACGTTGGGGCGGCCAAAGACAGGGGCGGCCACAAAAAGCTGGCCGCGGCGGGCGTGCTCGGCGGTGAAGCGCTCGCTCAGCGCCACGCCGATGGTGGAACAGGAGATGTGCAGTGCGCCAGCCGGCAGCGCATCCAGCAGACCCTCGGAGCCAAAAACCGCCTGCTCGTGGGCCGCATCGTCAAAAAGCATGGTGAGGACCGCCTCCGCGCCGCGCACGGCCTCTGCGGGTGTGGCGGCAACATGGGCGCCGGCAGCGGCCAGAGCCTCTGCACGGGAGCGGGTACGGTTCCAGACGGTCAGGTCGTGACCGGCGGCCAGCAGATGGCGCGCCATGGGCGTTCCCATTACGCCAAGTCCAAGAAAGGCAATCTTCATCGCTTTACCTCGTATAAAGTCATTCAAGCACAAACCAATCTCTCTGTTTGGATGATCGATCCCCACCATCGATGCACGTGAAAAGGCACGTGAGAGGGCACGCTCACCCTGGGCGCTGCGCTTCATCTGGTCTTTACAAGCCAGCTATTAGACTGACAGCATGGACCTTCTTCGAATTATTCTCCTGGCCATTGTGCAGGGACTGGCCGAGCTTCTCCCGGTGTCCAGTTCCGCGCACGTCGTGGTCGCTGAAAAGCTGATGGGGCTTGACCCTTCTTCCCCGCAAATGACGCTGCTGCTGGTGATGCTGCATACCGGCACCATGTTCGCTGTGATTGCCTACTTCTGGAAGACCTGGAGGCAGACCTACTTTGCCAGCCGCGAGGGGTTCAAGCGGTTTGCGGTGCAGGTGGCCTGGGCCACGTTTCTGACCGGCGCAGTGGGCCTGGCGCTCAAAAAGATCATCGAGAAGACCTACTTTCACAACGCACCCAAGGCACAGATCGAGATGCTCTTCAGCCACCTGGAGCTGATTGCGCCAGCGCTGTTCGCGGTGGGCGTGTTGATCCTGATTGCTGGGCTGGCGGAAAAGAGCAAGAAGAGGGCTGGCTCAGCGCCCAGCGCCACAAGCGCACTCACGATGCGGCAGGCCGGTTGGATCGGCGTGGTGCAGGGGCTGGCGCTGCCCTTCCGTGGATTCTCGCGCTCCGGCTCGACGATCTCCGCCGGCATGATGACGGGGGCGGCCAAGGAAACGGCCGAGCGTTTCAGCTTCGCGCTGGCCGTGGTGCTCACGCCGGTGGTGGACGCCATGGAATTGACGCGGCTGGTGAAAGCCTCCCACGTGGCCGCGGCGGCAGGCATGCCCATTGACCTGCACGCCTCCATTGCGATGAGCCTGCTGGGAGCGGTGTTCTCATTCATGGCTGGACTGCTGGCGCTGAAGTGGCTGAGCAGTTGGCTGGAGTCGGGCCGCTGGCACTGGTTCGGCGTCTACTGCATGGTGGCCTCGGTGGCCGTGTTTGTTCTGCACATGCGGGGCTTTTGAAACGCAATTCAAAGGGCGCGGTCACGCTTGTGGCCGCACCCTTTTTCTGCTCTCCAAATCCGCATCTTCCCTTCTACATTTTTTGCAGCAGGATGGTTCCGCGCTCCGCGCCCGTGACCGTACCGCTGACCACAACCTTTTGGCCGATGCCGGTAATGTCCAGCAAGAGCTGGGCGGGATTGGTGGGATCGGCGTGGATGAGATGCGGCTCGGACGCGCCGTCCAGCAGTAACTTGACGCTGTCGATCGCGCTCACCTGACCGCTCTCCGGTACAAAGCGGAGCCTATATTGCGTTGCCGCCGTGATCTTCCTGGATAGATCAACCTCAAACTTGAAGTCGTCCCAGCGGCCAACGGTATCGGCGGCCCAGACTTTGGGCGCTGCGTCCCAAGTGGCGGGCGGCTGCGCGCCAGTGTGGAAAGCGGCGAAACGCCGAATGCGAGGCTCGCCCTGCGACCCGGTTGTGACCAGGCGCAGCGTGGAGTAGGCGCCCGGCGTAATGGGCAGAATGCGCTTGTGGCCGATGGACGAGCCGGTATAGAGCGGCTGCCAACCCGACTCTGTACGCCCTTCCAGCCGGAAGGCGCGGACGCGCTGGCCGTAGCGGCAGTCTTCCTCCAGGATGATGTGATCGAGCGGCGTGGGTGCGGCGAGGCGCAGTTCCACCCGCTTTCCCTGTCCTGCCGTCTCCGCCACACTCTTGCCGAAGCGGCGGCGAATCTCCGCTCCAAATTCTTTGGCGCGCGCAAAGTCGGGATCGGGCATGTGGCCGCGGGTGTCGGCGGGAATGTTGAGCAGCAGTTGCGCGCCACGCCCGACCGAGCGGTAGTAGACCTCGATCAACGCATCCTGCGTCATCAGGTTGCGGACGTTGGCAGGGCTCCAGAACCAGTTGGGGCGGCGAATGGAGACGTCGCACTCGACCGGGACCCAGGCGCCGCCGTTGGGGTCGCTGTGCATGGAGGTCGAGACGCCGCTGCGTGCGTCGGCCACGGACTCGGCATCCCACAGCGGATAGGGGGCAAAGCCCATCTCGTTGCCCACCCAGCGGATGGTGGCGTTCGGCCCCTGAAAGATGGCGGCGTGGGCCGCGTACTTATGCACCAGGTCAGAGACGGGCACGACGTTGGAGCCGTCAAACCAGACCTCAACCATCTGTCCGTAGCGGGTGAGCACCTCCGTGAGCTGCTCGCGGTACATCGCATTGTAGACAGCCTGGCGGGCGGCGTCCTTGCACACGCCGCCCAGACCCGCGCCAAAGTAGTTGTCGCGCGGGGAGAGATAGACCCCGAGGCGCAGACCATGCTTTTTGCAGGACGCGGAGAGATCGGCGAGCACGTCGCCGTGGCCGCCCTTCCACGGCGTGTGTCCGATGCTGTAGTCCGTGGTTTTGGTTTGCCACATGCAAAAGCCGCCCACGTGCTTGGCCACAAATACGATGTAGCGCGCACCGAGGTTGACGGCGCACTGGGCCCAGTTGTCCGTGTCGATGTCGGGATCGATCGCGCTCAGCGGCGTGGAGAGGTCATCGTACTCCTTGCCCTGGAAGGTGTTGGGCGCGAAGTGGACGAACATGCCGATCTCCATGTCCTGCCAGGCAAGCTGGTCGGCGGTGGGAAGGGCGCGGGGCACAGCAGCAAGTTCCGCAGCGGGCGCGGCGAGGCCGCGGAGCGGAACGGCAGCCGCGGCGGCAAGTGCGCCGGAGACAAAGGTGCGGCGGGTGGCGGTGGGGCCGGGCATGGTCGTCTGTATTTCCTTTTGTCTTGAAGAGTGCACGGAAAAACCGTAGCGACCAGCTTAAATTGTCCGGCTAGTTCGGCGCGCCCGTGGTCATCTCGGCGGTAAAGGTGCACTCGCGGCACTGGCAATGGCGGCGCAGGTAGTCCCATGAGTAGATGCCGCCGGAGTGGCCATCCTGCCAGTTGAATTGCAGCGCATAGCGGCCCACGGGATGAGCGCTGGCGGGCTTGGCCGGCGGCGTGTACATGGGGAGCAGCTCGGCAGCCTTCGGCATGGGCTGGCCGGCCTTGCGGCCCTGCTGGGCGCGCTCCTCCACGCAGGTGGCGCAGGGGCAGCCGGCGCGCAGCCAGGCAAAACTCCAGGCGCTCCTGTGGCCGTCGGCCCAGTCGATCTCCAGGCCCTTGCCCTCGGTCAGCAGCACACGGACCTTCTCTGGCGTAAGAGCGATACGCGGCAACGGGCGACTTTCCTCTTCCTCGCGCGCCTGATCTTCTTTTGTGGCGAAACGGATGCCTTCGTGACTCATACAGATAGTTTACAGGGATCAGAAATATGGGATCAGTTTTTCGCTGTTCGACGTGGAATGAAATAAGCGCTGCTGCGGTTGGGGACTTGTCCCAGTCTCTCGTCCCTATTCCCTGTTCCCTGCCTCCCGCCTGTCGTAGCGGAGCTTGAGGACGAGGATGGTCAGCGCAAGCGCCAGGGTGATGGCGTTCGCCGCGGTGATGGGGGCGGAGCCGATGCCCAGCCCGTAGACCAGCCAGCAGGCCACGCCAAAGCTGAACAGCAGAAACATGGCCAGCGAGATGTCACTGGCGCTCTTGCGCCGCCAGACGCGGACAAGCTGAGGCAGAAACGAAACGGTGGTGCAGACGGCGGCCGTATTCCCAGCCGCGTCTAAAAACCAGTGGGGCAGCAGTTTGACGATGGGCATGCTTAGTGCACCTTGAAGAAGAACCAGATGGCCATGCCAAGGCCGAGCAGGACGACGGAAGTACGCAGGATCTGCTGTGGAATTCTGCGCGCGAAGCGGGCCGCCGCATATCCACCGATGGCACAGGTGACCATGGCTACAAGGCAGTAGCGCCACACCACCTGCCCGTTCACCACAAACAGGACAAAGGCGATGCCGTTGGCCATGGTGGTGGAGACCACTTTGAGAGCGTTGATCTCATGCAGGTCCTGGTAGCCGAAGAGCGAGAGCATGGTGATGATGAGAAAGCCCGCTCCGGCGCCAAAATAGCCGATGTAAAAGCAGACCGCCACCGTGGCTAGAAAAACAGGCAAACGCCGCGGCT
>Ga0307377_10007946_pt1 | contig 10840 bp, 13 predicted proteins | sample TR3MG_FD_202535 | JGI IMG/M metagenome (GOLD analysis project Ga0307377, IMG submission 202535) | Soil microbial communities from Risofladan, Vaasa, Finland - TR-3 | ecosystem: Environmental > Terrestrial > Soil > Coastal area > Acid sulfate soil | place: Finland: Risofladan, Vaasa | collected... | reverse complement strand
CAGCTACTCATTAACCGATAAAACCGATAGGCTCCTAGGCTTAACGCAAGAAAACCAAGCACTAGATAACACAACATTTGATAGTAATGGGAATTTATTAACAGCACGACTGCGCACGTATAGTGTAGCGGGTAGCGTCGGCACAATTAACGATGTACTCGCAACGTATAGCGTAAACTCAACGTACGTAGGTACACAGCTAACAACCTATCAAGTGGCGCGCGTATGACAATCTCATTAGCAACAAAAGGCATGGCCACCCAATCTACGTGTGTATTAGATTTCACAAACACAATTTCAGCGAATATTTTATCGAGCGCAAACGTGCCTTTAACCCAATGCGGACTACCCCTTGAACTGCGCAGAGGCAATAGCGTCACACTAGATTTTATCGTTTCAATTGACGGCATACGATTGTTAGAATCACAACTTTTAGCAGCAGATGATATTGTGTTTGTGTTTAAAATTGAAAAATCCGATGACGAAATCGATGCTGTATTACTGAAAAAAAAATCGCTGGCAGAAATAGAAGTATTACCCGATTCAAGCATTCCTAATCTCAGAATAGCCTTAAGCTCCTCGGACACGACGCTTGACGTCAACGCGTATTTCGCGGGGCTTCAAATACGTTTTGTGCCGAACGACTGCAAAGAAGCCGCCTTGCAATTTAACGCATGTGGGTTTGACACAGTGCTAATTCTTGGAGACGTTGTACGATGTTTGTAACCTACCCCCGCAGCATTATGCCTGATAGTTTTTTAGCAGATAAACCCGATAATTACTACGTCGTGTCAACTGCGCCAAAAAACTTAGCGGTACCTGTGCGCGATTTAAAAGAGCACTTACGCTTACCCTTAGATGATGACTCCCAAGACATTTATCTTAAAAATCTTATTATCGCAGCGACTGAATTTGCGCAAACGTACACGCGCAGAGTTTTTATAACTACAGAATTTAAAACCTTTCGCGATTGTTTCCCGCCTTGCATAACGCTGCGGAAGTCGCCGCTTATTGCAGTTTCACAGTTAGACTATCTTGTTGATGGCGTACCTGTTGTTGTAGATCCGTTGAATTATGAAATTGTTTTCACTAGCACATATTCGAGCATTCATCCTGTAGAGGATATACCTTTTCCGACGGATGGTGATAATGTGCATCAAGCTGTGACGGTTACCTTTACCGCGGGCTATGGGCCAAGACACACAGACGTACCGCAAAGTGCAAGAACGGCAATTCTAATGCACGCCGCATCGCTCTATGAAAACCGAGGTGATTGTGACGGCGTAACAATTCCACTTGCCAGCAAACAGCTCTATGACACAATCAGGATAAACCAACTAATACCTTTAGAAAGGTGCTAGCATGAGTTGCAACGCTAAACGCAGAAAGGATACGCGCATTTGCATTGGCGACCTCGACAGACGTATTGTTTTACAGTTACGAAAAATAAAACCACCTGAGGCAGATGGGATTGATTACAACGAAACTTTTATCGTTGAGCAATCATGGTGGGCTAGCATTGAGACGGTATCAGGGACGACAGTTTTTGATGGCAATAACATTGAACAAGTTGTCACTCATAACTTTTACATTAGGTACCTACCCGGCCTAACATTTGAGAGCTGGGTGCTTTTTGAGGGTAAACGCTACCGCATAATTGACGTCGTCGATTATAACGAACGCCACGAGTTTTACGTGCTGCGGTGCAGTCTACGGGGCGCTGAGACAACTACAGTTACAGGTAACTAATCGTGGCAATACTACGACTACAAACGGGTGGAACGCTTGTAAAAATCATAAAGCCTAGCCCCGATCCTATCACGCAACGAGTTGCAGGGGTTGGAGCGCTGACAAAAAAATCTTTACGCAGCGCGATGTTTTCAATAAGCCGGGATCTTAAAAAAACTGCAGCTGATGGTATTCTTGAAAAACCAAAACACGGTAATTTATACCTCGTCGAGCTGAAAGGTCGCTTAGTAAAACACAGAGCAAGCGCACCGCATGAGGATCCTGCAGAGCTAACAGGCGCCTTGCGTCGATCTTTAAAGACAAATATCATTGGCAGTAACGAGCTAGAATTTGGTGCAGGCAATGAGGCACACGCACCTTACGCACGAGCGCTTGAGCTGGGCGCGCTTATCAGACTACGAACAGGCGTTACAATTCGTATTGAGCCTCGCGAATTTTTAAAACGTTCAATACGAAAAAACAATAGAAACATTGTTGCTACTATTAATAAAAAACTCCAAGAGCAATTAAAAGGATAGCAATATGGACATGAGCACGATCATTCGACAACTTCACGCAGTGTTACCTTTGCATACTGAGTTTTTTACAAATAATCTAGCAATTTCACAGGTTGGGCGCTCAGGCGACTTAGCTATCGTTAAAACTACAACGCCACATAAACTAGGTGCCGCGGGTGACATAACATACGCGCTCGTTGTGGGTGTTTTGTCTGAACTGCCAATTGTTTCGTTAACGCGCCAAGGTCATTGCCTAAAAGGTTTAACGTCACAAGGGCACGACCTATCAGTGGATTTTAACGAAATCCATATAACTGGCGCTATACCCGAAGAATTTAATGGGGCTTTTAGGTTAATAGATGTTAGCGCTCGAGATTCTTTTGAGGGCTACATGAAATCGTTACCTGTTGAGACAGTAGCGTCGGGCAATATTGTTTTACGTGAAAATCGCCACATTGAAAATGGGTATAACGGTAGGAAACAAATAACAATTATCGATGAATTTACATTTTCTTACCCTGTCAGTGACACATTGCCCAGCGCTACTAATAATGCGGGCGCAGTGCGCACAATGCCTAGAGTCTCAGGCGTTATTGATGTTCAGCAGCTAGTAGATAGCTACACAAAACAACCGCCACAAAATTATTGGGCGTATGTTGTTTTAGGCTCAATGGTTATTAGCAAAAACCGGTATGTGGATAGGGACAGTGTGACGACGCAAACGCCCGCAACTATTTTCAGACAAACGGGAATTGTTAATTTTGACGTTTACGTCGTTGCACCAACGGTTGATGAGCTGTCAGGGCGCAAAACACGTGACAGTATGCAATCACAAATCGCGCCAGCATTATATAAATCCCTACTAAACTGGTTACCTCCTTCAGAATTTAACCCGCATCAATACTCAGCAGTCGTCGCAACAGGCCACGACGTGTCCGCCTATAACAGATCCTTTCTTCTGCACAGATTCGGTTTTGAGCGCAGCGTCGACATTACACGCTGTGATACAATTAATCCGGCATTTAACTCAGCATTTAGGTCTGTAGCTCTTGATTTTTTGAAATTAGACGGGTGTAATGATATAGTACAGATGACGGCGTCCTTAGACTTGGATTAACACAATGAAAAGACAAATAACCTTAAATTTTGACTGCAGGCCATTCGGCCTTGCCGATACTTTCGTTTTTTGCAAAGGTCAAAAAATAATGCTCGATTGTGATTCACAAGGCACCCCGCTTATTAAATATTGGCGTGACAGAGCGCGGGATGCAGTAAACGACAACTGCATCACTTTTGAAAAAATGGAGTCTGATGAGCCCGAAATTGAGGCCCCAAAAAAAGCTAAACCTAAACCGAAAACAGGACAATCAAAATGAGTGAGCCAAGAATAAATGCGACACTAAAATCGTTTCGCGAAATTGCGGAAAATGACGCGCAACGCGTGTTACTGGTTAATACATCAGTATCGGGCGCCCTGCCAACAGGAAAACTTTACACTAACATAGGTAACGACCTTACTTATGTTAGTGATTTTGGTTTTGATTCACGCCTAACTCGCGACATTACCGCGTTTAAAACCCTAAACCCTCTCACGCGATTAGATGTTGTTAGTCTAGCAGGAACTGGCGCAGCCGCGACAGGCTCAATTGATGTTAACGGCGTGGCAACAGCCGCGGGTGAAATAACATTAACACTCGCGTCACGTAGAGACGAGAGCTACACATTCAAAGCGGCCGCAGGCGATTTAGCAAATGACATCGTTACCGATTTTTACGCGCAGATCACAGGGCAGGTAGGGCTTGTCCCGCAGCTCGTCAGAGCCTCGGGGTTCATAATCGGGCCACCTGCAACATTACAGTTTACAGCAACTGAGCCTGGCGCAGTCGGTAATTCATATGGCATTGAAATCTCTGGGAGAATTCCAGGTATCAGTATTACGCTTGCGCCTATGTCTGGCGGCACAGGTACACCAGTGCTGACTAGCGTACCTGATTTACTAGGTGACACACGCTACCAAACGGTTGTTGCGCCTTATGAATTCGGCGCTGGCTTTTTAACGGGACTTTTAGACCCTAGATTTAATGTCGCAAATAACATTTTAGACGGCGTTGGCTTGATGACAATCACAGACACGCTAGCTAATATCACAATTGCAGCGGCAGCGCAGGACTCAACTTCATTAGTGCTTTTTGCCAATAAAAAAATTACTGAAACGTTGTACGCTGGCCCACATGTAATGGAAGCCGGGCACGTAGTCAGCGCAAGTGTTGCAGCAATTAGATCCCTACGTTTAACTGAGGGCGCAAATATCTCTAGTATTGTCGTGGCAACACAAAGTAGTGATCAAATTGGGGGTGCGGCTATTGCGGGCCTACCGTATGCCAATACGCCTTATGTAAACCTACCAACTATTGATGCAGGTAAAGGCTGGACACTTGCTGAGGAAATGCAGTTAAACGCAGCTGGCGCTGCGGTGTTTACTAACAGCCGTTCAGGCACTGTGCTTTTACAAGGCCGAGTAGTCTCAACATACAAAACAGACGTATTAGGCGCGCCTGATGAAACCTTCAAATTTTTAAATGCTGTTGACGTATCGTCTGCGATACGTGAATTCTATTTTGATCAATTGAAATTGCGTTTTGCGCAATCACGTTTAACGCTGGGTGACGTAGAGCCAAACCGCGCAATGACAAACCCGCAAGGTATCGCAGCGTTTTGTGTTTTACTCTATCAACGTTTGGGTAGCCCGGACTTTGTATTAGTACAAGCCGGTGCGCAATCCATTAATTTCTACAAAAGTAACCTTAACGTCAAAGTGCTCGACCTAGCGATAGGCTCAGTGCAGGTTTCGATGAAGGTGCTGCTGGTCAGCCAATTACGTTCGATTGAATTACCAATCGAAGTGACGTTCACAACATTCTAGGAGGGTAAACAAAATGGCCTTTAATCAAATTCTCGCAACGCCACGGATCACAGTTAACAATACTGTGATCGAGTACAAACCTAACTCGTTGAGCTATACAGAAGGCCTGGGCGAGCAAAAAATGCGTACGCAATCTTCAGGCGGCAATAATGTTTCCACTGTATACGCAACAGATGTTGAGTCCTCAATCTCAGACATTAAGTTTGAAATGGAGCCTACGGAAGGAAATATTGAGAAAATACGTGAGTGGAAACTGAACGCGAACGCGAACACCATCACGATTGAAAGCGCACAGCTTAACGGAACATTTACGCGCTCATTTGATAACGTCGCGCTCGTTAATAACTACGAAGTGAACACAAAATCAGATGGCATGATTTCTTTAGAATTTAAAGGTACCGCAACAGCGTAATTAAAAAATGAAAGGTATTAACAACCAAGGAGAAACTAATGTTAATCAAAGAAAAATTTACACTTGAGCTATTGAGGCCAATCACATATTCAGACAAAGGACAGTCCGGCCAGGAGTGCACAATGCTAACAATATTAGCGCCCTCTAACCGACACCAGGAGTATGTGATCCCTCTGACTCAGGGATTAACGCGCGCGCTTTATAATATGCAAAATATTTCAAGACCCGACGCTGCGCAAGTTGCTGCGGCGAAAGACGACGTTGGCCCTGAGGGTTTAAAGGCTCTTAACAATGCTGACATTTTCGTGGAAATGCTGTTTGCCTCTGATGTTGATATGATCGCGTATTTCAACGTGTTTAAACGCCTAATTACAAATTCACAATTACCTTGTGTTTTTTTCAATGATACAAATATTAGTTTTGGCACTGCAAACTACGACGCCTTATCTATCGACGATACAAAAAATTTGTTAGGTGAGTACCTTTCCAATTTTTTGTCACCCAAAATGATGAGGCAATAGCCCTCGTCGATTTTCAACATGAAGCCACCTCAGATGAGATGATACCCAATCTTGCGCTTTTTTTTAAAGGCGCATACCCGGGCGAGTATCTTGAGAAGTCGCCGTACCCTAAGCTATGGCGATTAAATGCCGCAGCGTGTAGAATAAATGACAAACTACAGGCAGAAATTGCACGAGGCAGCAAATGAGTTCAGACGTTTCATATAGAATTTTACTCCAGGATGAGTTTTCAAAAAAAGCTGCTGAGGTCAAACGAAGTGTTGAAGCTATGTCAAAATCTTTTGATGCGTTGTCCGCAGGCGGAAGTGTCGGCATGCGAAAAGTTGGCATGGGTCTCGGGGGCTTAGCTACGCGCGCTGCGATGATGGGCGGCTTCGGAAAATCAATGATGACACACGTCACAGCGCCTTTATTAGCAGCTGCGGGGGCGTCGCTTCATGCGTACCAGAAATTCCAGACGCTAGAAATTGGCTTCAGTGCAATGATGCACTCCGCGAAAAAAGGTCACCAGATGATGGTGATGCTGAAAGATTTTGCATCACGCGGAGTGTTCACCGCTAGTGATGTGATGACTGCGGGCTCCCAGCTTATCACCGCAGGTGTCCCAGCGTCACAAGTCAAAGAAGACCTAAAAATGCTTGGGGATATCGCAGCTGGCACGGGTCGTAGAATTTCAGACGTCGCGTCAATGTACACACGTGTGAAAATGATTGGCCACGCGTATTTTATCGACTTCCGCATGGCGGGTATTAATCAAATCGATTTGTTAAAACAAATGTCAAAAGGTCTAGGCGTCACAACTCAGGATGTTGCGCGCTATGCTTCCCAAGGGTTGATTACTTTTGATATGTACCGCAACGCTCTAAAATCGATGACAAATAAAAACGGCATTTTCTTCAATCAAATTTATTTACACTTACATACAATGCTTGGCGCGACAAATAAACTTAAAGAGAATCTCGAGTTGACAGCGGGGGCATTCGGGGCACAACTAGACGAACAGTACAAAGTCACCGACAACCTATTGCGATATTCTGAGATGCTAAAAAGAGTTTATGATGACATGCCTGGTTTCATTGCTAGACACAAAACTTTAATTAGTACGCTCGCAACACTCGCAAAATTCTTAGTAGTTATAGGCCCAATACTGTATGGCATGTCATTAATTATCAAAGGTATTACGACGGTAATCACAACAATATCAATGCTAAAAAAAGCGTTTATCGCAATAAGGGCGGCAGCACTTGTGATGTCTGGGCCAATAGGATGGCTGATAGGTGCACTTAGCTTATTGGCTTGGGGTTTTTATGAACTTGCGACGAGCAGCACGCGTGAAGGCGCTAGAATTAGAAGGCACCTACAAGCGATTGTCGACGCAGTAAAAGCAACCGCACAATTCATAATGCACCCTATACAATCTATCGAAGAAGCCTTCGGTAGAATGGCTGATAGAATAAGATCCGCTTATAAAACGGTTGTTGACTCAATGCACAAGTTGTACTCCCTAGGCGCTAAGGCTACGGGCGCTGTCAGTGGTGCGGTGATGGGCGGTGTTCATAGAATAGAAAATGTTTTTTCAAGTCCTGTAAGCCCAACATTCCCGGGGCGTCAACTTGGCGCACCGCAAGCGCAGCAACAATCAAAAGCCGAGCTGCATATTAAAGTCGATGATAAGGCGGGCACAATTAAAAGTATGCACCTAAAATCGAAAGGTATAATGGGATTTGACCTAGGGCAGAATATGTCGCCTATTTTTGAGGGCGCGTATTAATGAAAACGTTACTCACTTTATTACCTGCAAGTTTTAGAGGGATACCTTTTTTGGTTAATAGCACATCGTTTGACGCAGGGCGTAAAATTGTAACGCATGAATTCCCAAATTCTAACAACAGGACAGACGAGGACTTAGGGCGCTTAAACCGAACATACAACATAAGCGCAACAATAACAGGTCAATTTCCTTTTGAGTACGATATTAAAAAACTCGCATTAATTGCAGCGCTTGATAAGCCGGGGATTGGCATTTTGATACACCCTTTCGATGGGCTGTTAAATGTTGTCGCGAAAACTTATACGCTGACAGAATCAGAAAACGAACTGAATATCGCGACTTTCAATATCGTATTTTCAGAAAGCACCCGTAATATTTCACCTTTCACTTTAAGTGATACCCTATCTGAAATTTTTACAGCTGTTGAATTAGCGATAGCTGCTATCTCTACGCTAATTTCATTGCGGTATGGTGTTAATACAGATGCGCCTAGTAATATTTCTGATGGCGTTAAAAAAGTAATGGGTGTATCAACGCTTTTTACTAATGCAGCCCAACGTTTTGACGCCGATCAATCTACGTCGTCAACCTTTAGGAATGCGTTGCGCGTATATAAAGAGGATACCGCGTTAAACGCAGTTAGCGGCGACGCCCTCGGCGCGAACACTACAGATCTTTTCCAAAAAATTGATGATACAACAATTGCGCCAAGTGAAGCCCTCGCCCTATACAGAACATTTTTCTCGTATGGCGACAACGATCAAAATGTTCTGCCAACAACTGACGTGCGCATAGAGCGTAACAAAAACCGCGGGCTGATTAATGCGCTCGTTCAGGTAACAGCGCTTAGCCTTAGCTACAGAAACGCCTCACTTGTAAATTTTGATCGTGAAGATCAAATCCAAGAATTAGCTGCGGACTTAGACGCACAGTACCTAAAAATCATTGAGAATGACTATCTCGACGATTCTTCAGCAAATGCGCTTACTGATTTAAAAACAAAAATGGCAAACTTTTTTAGGCAAGCAGAAATTGCAGCTTATAAAATAAATACGATTGAAACGAACACCTTACCCATTTCTGTTTTGACGTATCAGTACTATGGTAACCTAGATCTAGTCGACGAGCTGATAGACCTAAACAATATCCAGGACGTGAGTTTTGTAAAAGGTGAAGTTGAGATTTTAACGCAATGAGCATTTTCACCTTAGCAGTTAAAGGTATACCCTACCAAAGTTACAAAAAAATATCGATTACAAAATCGATGGACGCATTGTGCGGCGCCTTTTCTTTTACAGCTGTCGATCCGACAGGATTCACTTTCCCTTTTAAAGTTGGTGATCCTTGTACTGTCGCGATTGACGGGGTCTTAGTTATCACAGGTTTCATTGATAAAATCCAAGGTAGCTATGACCACAATTCGCATGAGTTGACAGTGTCCGGGCGCGATAAAACAAGCGATATCATAGACAGTACAGTCGGAGGGAATATCAGTTTCAAGCCGCCAATTTCGCTTGAGTCTGTGATTCAAAATACCTTATCACTTTTAAAAATTACTGGCATAAATGTTGTTAACACAGTACAAGGCTTAGCACCATTTCAAGAAGGCGACCTTGTCGCGCCTAAAGTTGGTGATACTGTTTTTAAATTCATAGAGGGCTATGCACGCAAACGCCAAGTCCTCCTAACAACTGATGCAAGCGGTACCTTAATTTTGACAAGATCTTCTGGTAAAAACGTTAACCAATCAGTGATAAACGAGTCTAACAATTCAGGTAATAATGTGTTAGGTGCAAGTTTCACCTATGACAACAGCAAACGTTTTAACTCATACACGTTTTGGTCACAGCTAAACCCAACAGCCCTTGGCCTTCAGTTTGACGCTGACAAGGCAAACAGCGTAGACCAACAAGGTCTCCAAGCCAGCGCACGTGGCGGGCGTAGATCAAAAAAAATAGTAACTGCTCAGAGTAACGCAATTGATGCCTCTGTTAGAACATCGCGCGTTTGTAATAGAGTTGCGGAGCGTTCTATGCCTCCTGAGGATTTACTCAGTCGCGCAAAATGGGAGGCCAACTACATGCGCGCTAAGGCGATAACTTATTCTCCACGTATGCAAGGTGTCAGGTTCAATGCAAATTCGCCCTTGTGGGAAGTAAACACGATTGTGATTGTACGGGATACCTTTGCAAATCTTGAGTCTGAAATGCTTATCAATAGCGTGACTTTCGAGTTAGATGATCAGAGTGGAACGACAACAACGCTAGGATTAGTTGAAAAAGATACCTATCAAATCAAAATCGAGATTGACAAAGCCGATCAAAAATCAAATATTGTTGCGCCTAAGTTAATTTTTGACCCTGTACGTGCGAACGCGAGGACTGGTGAATGATCCCTACGACGACTAACATGATAAAATACTCTGCGATCACAGGTATTATTAAAGATAGCACGGCCTTTCCTCTCGCACAGATTTTTTATCTAAACAGACCTGTCGCGTGTTCTGTATTATGGCCCTATGGTTTTGGGGGCGTTGCGCCTATTGACTCGCTCGCGGTAACTTTTAATATTCAAGGCCACGAAGAAAATCAAACTTGCATTGCAACAACGCCAGAGCTCAGGCCCACAGATTTAGTTGAAGGTGAAACGTATTTCGGTAACCTGCTAACTAAAACAATTCAATTTAACAGATCTAATGGCGACCTTGAACGTAGGGTAGCGCATGACGCAATAGACGATATAAAAGGCTCGGTTAAATCAAAAATAGCTAGCAAATTAAGTGTTACTATAGGCGATGAAATTACGTTAGACGTAGGCAAAGGTGCGACGATTGATATTGGCTCAGGCGTTACTTTGAAAATTAAAGGCGATATAACTTTGCGCGTCGATGGTAAAATTAACATGATTTCTGATAGTATCAATCTAGGCGAAGGGGGCGCAGCGGTTGCACGTGTAGGTGATTCAGTA
>Ga0307377_10007945_pt1 | contig 10840 bp, 7 predicted proteins | sample TR3MG_FD_202535 | JGI IMG/M metagenome (GOLD analysis project Ga0307377, IMG submission 202535) | Soil microbial communities from Risofladan, Vaasa, Finland - TR-3 | ecosystem: Environmental > Terrestrial > Soil > Coastal area > Acid sulfate soil | place: Finland: Risofladan, Vaasa | collected... | reverse complement strand
GGGCATGACAATGGTTGCAAAGGAAGCAGGTCTAAGTCGTGAGAGCCTGTATCGGGCTCTTAGCGCCGATGGGAACCCAAGCTTTGCGACTGTGCTAAAGGTCGCAAAGGCGCTTGGTGTCAAGCTGCACGCGGAGGCCGCGTAGGCTTTCGGCCGTTCAACAGAATGAAGCCGAACCCTTTGTTGCTGCGGACGGGCCGCCAGCACTATGCCAATTCAACTTCCGTCGTGGCCCGCCGCAGAACAACACGTTCGGCCTCATAGGAGGCCATCGCGCTGCTCGGTTTGACAAGCATAATTACTGTAGCTACACTAATGCATGCGAATTGAGTTCGACCCTGCCAAAGACGCCGCAAATCTAGCAAAGCACGGTGTCTCCTTGGCTCTGGCAGCCGAGCTCGATTGGGAAGCCGCGCTGGTTTGGATCGATGATCGCTTCGAATACGCTGAGTTGCGCGTGATAGCGCTCGCGCCAAAAGCCAAGATCCTCTACTACGTGGCCTTTGTGGATCGTGGCGACGTACGCAGGATCATAAGCCTGCGCCGAGCCAATCGTCGAGAGGTAAAGCACTATGTCAAAAGTATCTAAGCGAGCATCCGTCGCAATGCCTTCTGCGCAAGACGACAAGGTCATCACCGCAGCGGCCAAGGCCGATCCCGATGCGCAGCCACTTACACCGAAGCAGTTGAAATCCATGGTCCCAATCCGCGCATTGCGCGGGCGGCCCAAGTCCGCGAGCACGAAGCAACTCGTATCAGTGCGCTATAGCCCCGAAGTCCTGGCGTACTTCAAGTCCACCGGCGAAGGCTGGCAATCGCGAATGGACCGTGTGTTGCGCGAGTACGTAACACGTCACTCCCGTAGGGCATGAAGCAGATGCCGTACCCTTTGTTGCTGCGGACGGGCCGCCAGCGCCGTGTCAATACAACGGTAATCTGGGCCCGCCGCAGAACAATACGTTGGGCGCCAGGGACGTATTATTGCCAGTTGCCGTTTCGCTGAAAGCGCTCGCCCTGTGGATTGTCATACTGGTCCTTGCCATTCTCAATGGCACTTTGCGAGAGAAAGCGCTCATCCCTGCCATGGGGAAGTTCACCGGTCTGATCACCAGCGGCATTCTTCTCTCCACCTGTATTGCCTTGGTCGCTTTTTTCGCCGCGCCCTGGTTCGGCCCGCTTTCCCCGCCGCAGTATTGGCTCATAGGTTTGTGCTGGTTTCTCCTTACGCTGCTTTTCGAGTTCAGTTTCGGGCGTTTCGTACAACGTAAGGATTGGGCACAATTGCTGCAGGCGTACACGTTCAAGGGGGGCAACATATGGCCCGTTGTGCTGGCGATCACCTTGCTCTCGCCCTGGCTCGCCGCGCGGCTACGCGGCCTGCTGTAGCCATGTTGGGGCCCAACGAGCAAGAAGAGTCCGAGACGAATGCTTTTTCACGGAACGAGTAAGATCACAAACGGAAAGTTAGCTCGAACCGGCCAGCGAAGTAAAACGTCTCTAACTCAATTGAACCCCGAGCTTGTTCGGCGAGCTGTGCGCAGCGCGAAAGGCCCCGTGTGTTCTAATCGAAGAGCCAGCAAGCAACCGACGGAGATACTTGAAATGCATGACTTCGCGCTTGACCCTGCCAAGACGGCCTTGGTGAACGTAGATATTCAGAACTGCTTTGTCGAGGACTCGCCGATCGCGGCACCGGAAGGCCTCGTCGTGCTGGACCGAATCAACACGTTGGCAGCTGCGTGCCGCGGTGCGAAGGTTCAAGTCATTCACACGGCGTTTGCCCTGCGCCCGGATGGGTCCAACCTCGGAGTCTTGGCGGAGACGTCGCCCCCTGCGAAGGCCGGGATGCTGGACAAAGGAAGCAAGAGCGCGGCACTGCATCCACGCCTGGTCGTTCACCCCGACGACCTGATCCTCGAGAAGCCACGGTTTGGCGCCTTCCACGGTACCGACCTGGAACTGATTCTGCGAAGTCGGGGCATCGATTCGATCATCATTTCCGGCATCGCCACCAACGTCTGCTGCGAAACGACTGCAAGAGAGGCCATGGTGCGGGACTTCAGGGTCTTCTTTGTCAGCGATGCCACCGCGGCGGCACCCATGGGAGACATGACGGCAGCGCAACTCCAACAGGCAACGCTCACGACCCTCGGCTTCCTTTTCGCGCAGGTGCTGTCGATGAATGAAGTATTGGCCAAACTCAAGCTCGCTATAGACAAGCGGACTGACGCCTGATGCGGATCGTCGGACGAGAGAGATGATGAGATATCACATCGACCAGATCGGGACGATCCATTCGCCCTTTGCGAGCAAGGAGAGCTGCCCGATTCAGGGCGCGGTCGCGCCCGCAATTTTGTTGGGCAGGCCCTTCATCCTGAATCGTCTTACTGGCGCCGCGCATGAGCTGCGCGACCGCCGGCGCCAGGGGGAAGACTGCGGTAGCCGCCCGCGCCTGTTTGTGAGCAATCGTGCTGCGTGCCAAGGTTCTGCAATCCGATCATTTGCCTTACAATAGCCTGCAGAAAAGCCTTGAGGTCGGGTAACGGCAACCGTTCCAGGGCAATAACCGCAATAAAGGGAGTCCGAAATGGCGCTCACGCTTCCCAAGCTTGCTCCTCCCAAGCTTAAGCTCAACAAAAAGCAGCTTCCGACCATTGTGCTTTTGGTGGTCGTCCTGGCCGCGGCGGCATGGTTCGGCTGGCAGCGCTTTGCGGAGAACGCTGCGCCGCCTCCGCCGGTGCGCAAGCCGCATGCGGTAACGAAGGCAAAACCGCGCGCGCCGGTGAAACCCGCGCCGCTCACCGCCGAGGCGCGCGCCAAGCTTATCGGGGAAGTCCTGGCCGCCACCGGCCTGAAACATGAACTGGACCAGTTGCCCGGGCGCATGCTGGCGGGCGTCAGGCAATACGGCGAACAGCAACTGAAAACGACGCCGGCGCTGGCCAAGGGAATCGAAGATGCGGTGGCCAAATCGTTCACCGCGGACGGCTTCAATAGCCGCGTCGACGCCGCACTGACGAATAATTTCGATCAGCGGCGCCTGCAGGCACTGCTCAATGAATTTTCGGCGCTGCCGGCCAGGACCATGGTCGCAATGGAGCATGCTTCGCACTCGCCCGAAGAATTCGCCGCGTTCGAGCGCAGCGCGTCCGCGAAGCCGCCTGCGCCCGAGCGCGCGGCGCTGATCAAGCGTATCGATGCCGCGAGCAGGGCAAGCGAAACTGCGGTCGATGTCGCGACCACGTCCATGCAGGCGATCGCCATGGGCATCGTCGGCGAGGACCAGGGCAAGACCGGCTCGGCAGCCCAGGCGATCGAGCAACGGCGCGCCGCATCGGTCGGCAAAATACGCGATGCGACCCTGCTCAACCTTGCCTTCAGTTTCGACGGCGCAAGCGACGCCGAACTGGAGAAATACGCCCGGATATACGAAAACGCGAACAGCAAATGGTTCTACGGCCTGGTCCACGACGCGCTCGTGGAGGAGGCCAAGTCCGCTTCGACCAATGCCGGGAACCTGATCAGCCAGCTCAAGCTCAAGCCCGTCAAGAGGCTTGCCGTCAGACGCAGCGGATCGAAGCACGGCGCGGATGCGAGAGCCTGTCTTGCGCTTCCCACGGACGCCGCGATCATCAAATGCGCCGAGGCCTATCGCTAGCTCTGCTGAAAGTGCGAGGCGGCCTCCGCCGATAGTCAGTCGTCGTGATCGGGCGTTGCAGAATGCCCTTTGCGACGGGTATCGGCCGGGGTGCTACATCACCCTGTGAGTGAGCGCCGGCAACATCCGGCGCACGCGCGCGATTTCGGCGTGATCGACTTCGGCGGTGACCACGCCCGGCCCGCTCTCGAGGACGGCGAGCACCTTGCCCCAGGGATCGATGAGCATGCTGTGCCCCCAGGTGTCGCGGCCGTTCTTGTGGTGCCCCCCTTGCGCCGGCGCGAGCACGTAGGCCTGGTTCTCGACCGCGCGCGCGCACAGCAGCATCTCCCAGTGTGCCTTGCCCGTGGTGGCGGTGAACGAAGACGGCACGAGAATGAGGTCCACCGCGCCCATCTTGCGGTACATCTCGGGAAAACGCAGGTCGTAGCAGATCGACAGGCCGAGCCGCGCGAACGGCGTATCCAGCGTCACCACTTCGCTGCCCGGCTCGATGCTGCGCGATTCCTGGAAGCGCTCCGTCCCCAGGTCGAAACCGAACAGGTGAATCTTGTCGTAGCGCGCTACACGCCGGCCGGCATCGTCGAACACCAAGCAGGTGTTGCGCACCTTGTCCGGATCGGCGCAGGCGAGCGGCACCGAGCCGCCGACCAGCCACACCTTGTTCTTCGCCGCGGTCTCGGCGAGAAAATCCTGTATCGGCCCGTGCCCATAGTCTTCGCGCACATCCACCTTGTCGCGGTCGCGCCGGCCGAGGATGCAGAAATACTCCGGCAGAGCCACCAGCCGCGCACCCTCGGCCGCGGCTTGCGCGATCAGCTCGCCAGCGGCCGCCAGATTCGCCTGCACCTCGGGCTCGGACACCATCTGCACCGCCGCAACCTTGAACTTTCCCTCGGCCATGAATGCCCGTCCTCCCGTTTGCTCGATTGCGCGCAGCGCCGGCCACTGCCGCGGCCTGCCCGCGCGTGGTACTCACTCGAATTCGTTCGCGCTGCCGGCCGGCGCATGCGTGCTGCCGGCCGGAGTTTCGCGCGCCAGCTTCTCCACCTTGGGATCGGCCCAAGTGCCGGTAACCGAATATTCATAGGCTAAAGCCTGTCCCAAGGGGTCCTTGAGCAGCCGCTGCGCCAAAAATGACGCAACCCCCGCAATCGGACTGGCGAGCATCAGCCCCCCGGCCACCGCCAGGCTGTCGCCCACGCTGGGCACCACGCGCACCTTGAGCGCCTGCGTTTCCTGGGCAAGGTCGATGTCGCCGGACATCGCCACGTGCGCGGAAGGCCCCTGCATGACGAAGCTCTGCATATGCAATACGCCTTTCGCCACCGTGCCCGTTCCGCTCATGGTATCAAAGGCGAAACCTTCGCTGAAAATATCGCGGAAATCGAGGGTGATGCGGCGCGGCAGCGCCTGAAGGCTGAGTATCCCCAACAACTTGCTTATCCCGGGCTTGATCTTGAGAAATTGCCCTTTTTCCGCAGTCAGCGACAGATTCCCGGTAAGCGTCGGATAATCGATGGATTGCGGACCTCCGGCCCAGGAGAGCTTGCCCTGCAGCGTGGCGCTGCCGCGCTGCACAGTCTCCGGATAGCCCAGGCGCGCCAGATATTTTCCCACGTCGCGAACTTCGAGCTTCAGGTTCACGCTGGTGCGCTGTTGCGCCGCGACGCCCTGCCACAGCCCGTCGGCGCTCAGGCTGGCCTCCGGCGTCGTCAGCGTCAGTTTGTCTATACGCCAGTCCAGTCCTTGGTTCGCCGCCGTCAGCTCCAGCCGCCCGAGCTTTTTGCCGTCTACGATCAGATTGTCGGCGACGATGTCGAGTCCGGGCAATTCCGTCGTCGGCGCCGTATTTTCCGCTTTGCCGGGCGTCGGCTCGGGAAAGGTGAAATGCGTCAGCTGCGCGCTTACCCGTCCCTTGCCCTGGGAGCGCCAGTACACATTACCGGCGAGCTCGCGCGCGTCGATGCTTGCGAGCCAGTCGCTGCCCTTGAAACCGGCCCGCACGGAAACATCGTGGATGCGTTTGCCGTACACATCCAGCGCGCCCACCTTGAGGTTGAGCAAGGACAAGGGCAACCGCGACCCGCCCGACCCCGCGAGCGCGCTGAGCCACTCATCCAGGTCGAGTTCGGCCGCCTTGCCGTTCAACACCATGCCCGTTTCGGGCAGCCTGGGCGCCTCGTTGAGGCCGATAGCGCCGCGCTCGATGACCATTTTCCCGTCGTCGCGACGGCGTTGCACTTCCGCGCGCACTATATTGCCCAGATCCAGGGTAGTGCGATCCGTCGATGGCGACCCGCTCCAGCCGCCGCTGCGCTCCTCGGTGCTGGCCGTGTACTCGAAACGCAGGGGCAGCCGATCGGCACTTGCCTTGGCAAGCGGCGCCGGCAGCGTCGAAACAATGCCCTGCAGATTGGATTCCACCAGAATGCTGGCGCCGCGCTTGCCGAAATGCATGCTCGAACTCCAGGCGGTGGTCCCGCTCAATCGCCGCAACAGCGGTTGCTCCAGCGCCGACCGTAGCGCGGCCACATCGAGCGTGCCATGCGCATCGACGGCGACGTCGCCGTCGGGCCGGGTCGCAATGCCGACCACTACCGGACCACCCAGGAACTGCGCCTTGACCGCGCGCATGTTCACGCTGCGGTCGGTAAATTCGAGCCGCCCGCTCACCTGCGACACCGGCGGCCAGGCGGCATCGATGCTTACGCGATTGCCGATCAGCTGGTAATTGCCTGCGACCTTGGCGTCGGCCAGATGTGCCAGCGGAAGGTCCAGCTTGAGTTGCAGCTTGCCATCGCCCACCGCGCCCATGTTTTCAGTGATGCCGCCGATCATCTTGTTCACCGGGCTCTGCGCAACGAACTTCAGAAATTCGGCGGTCGGACCTTCGACCTCGCCGTCGACCGTGAGTATCCGGTCGTGCCCGAACAGGTCCGCCAGAACGACGTGCGCAGCGCTCACCTTTGTGCCGAGTATGTTCGCCTTCTTGCTCGTCACTTCCATGCGTCGGCCGTCGAAACGCAGATTTGCGTCGATGCCGTCTATCGTCGGCCAGCCAGGAGCGTAGCGCAAGCGTCCGCCGCTCACCCGGCCCGCGATCTGGAACGTTCCTTCCTTCTGGCTCTGGAAAGGAAAATCCTTGAGATTGCCTTTGAGTCGCAGGCTGAGGTCGTTCGAGCTCCCGGCAAGCAAGGCGCCGTCCAGCCAATCGAAGGCATCCTTGTCCAGGAACGGGATATAGCGCGCCACATGACGCGCGTCGGCGCGGTTCAGGCGCGCCGTAAGATCGATTGTCCCGGGCCCCTCCGGCGCGGTGACGTACTTGCCAAACGCCGTTCCTGCCAGATCCGCGTTGGCGAAGGCGATATTGGACAGCTTGAGCTGCAGAGCGCCGCGCACATGACTCCACGCCAGCTGTCCGGTAAAGCTGTCGAAACTGGGCGCCGCCCCGGCAAAGACCTGCGGCATATCCAGTTGCGCATTGCTCGCGTTGATCGACACGCTGCCGCCCGTCTCGTTGCCGTCTATGTTGCCGCTGATTCCCGAGAATCCGGGCAGGCCGGCGTAGGCGCGCATGCCCAGACGGTCGAAATGCCCGCGCGCGCTGTAGTGCTGCGGATTCTGCAGCGGACCCTGCCAAGTGAAGGCCATGTCCGAGACGCTGCCCTCGGGCGCGGCGTCGGCCAGGAATTTGCGCAGCTCCTGCGGCAGGGGCAGGTACCCGCCCAACAGCGCCAGCGGCTGCAGCGCCAGCGCATCGACCTGCAACTCGCCCTGCTCGGCACCCTTCGCGTCACCGGGGCGCCACTTCAGCGCAAACTGCGCCGGCGGCAGCGTCACGCCGGTTTGCAGTTCCAGCGCCACATGATTGCCGGCGATTTCATAGCCGGCGCCGTCCCGCTTGGCCGACAGCCGCCCTTGCATCAAGCGCATCGCCAGCACGGGCAACTCCGGCGCGAGGCGCGTGCTGAGGCCGCCCACCGCGACGTCGGCAGTGGCCGCCACCGGGCGTTTGTCGGCAAAGCTCAGCCACAGCCTCAAGCCGCCGCGCCCGCTCTGGATGTCCACCGGATAGTCGATCCATGCGCGCCAGGCCGCGAGGTCGACGTCGGCCAGTTCGGCATAGAGTTGGCCATTCCAAGCCTGCAGCTGCTGGAACGTCCTGCCGCGCAAGTCGCCGCGCAAGTCGAGTGCGGCGGCGATTTCCCGCGGCGGCTGCGCGCGCAGTGCAAACCGATGATGGCTGCCGCGGTTGCGCATGATGAAATTCACCTTGGACAGCATCAGGGGAGGCGCATGGCGCAGCTGATCGTCCCAGCTCACCCTGGCGTCGCGGATGTCCACTTCGCGCTGCTCCACCAGCCATTCGGAAAAACCCGCTCCCGCGGCCTCGGCATTGAGCTTGACGCCGGCGACATAAAGCGCCCCCGTCTGGTCCCGCCGAATGTTCAGATTGGGCTTGTCCAGGGAAAGGGAATAGAAGCGCAAGCTGCCGAACGCAAGCGATTCCCAAGACACGGTGCAGGACACCGAGGGCAGCGACAAGGCGATTTGGCCGTCCCTGTCGTACAGGCGCAGCTCGGTCAGGGCGAGGTAGGGGCGCAGGCGCTGCCAGCCGGAATCGACGCTGCCGATGCTGACACGCTGGCCGATATTGCGCGAAATCGCCTGGGCGATAAGCGCCGGATGAGCCTCGACGTACGGCAGAATCCAGAAGCGCAGCGCCAGCAGTACCACCGCAAAGCCGAAATAGCCGATCAGCAGGACATAGCCGACGAAATGCAGCAGCCGGCGCACCGGCCCGCGTCGCTGCGGCGCGACGCCGAGCTCCGCCAGCGGCGAGAAATCCTCCTCTTCCGGCGGGGTAGAGCTAGTTTCGGTTTGGTCGGATCGCGCCATCCGGAGGCAGATTTCCCATGCTGGTTGAGCGCATTTCGGCGAAAGCCCTACAATGAACGCGCGCGCTGAAAAAAAGCAGACAATTTAATGCATTATTTTACCTGCAAAACCTCTCCCAATGCCGCCGGCTGAGGGTATTCCATTAGAAGCCGCGCTGACTTATTCGCGCTATGCCCAACGCCTGGCGCAGGCACGGCCGGAATTGTTCCAGGCGGCGCTAGCCTCGATCGACGAGCCTTTCGACGCCGACGCCATGCGCGCCTGCCTTGCGCGCGAGACGCCCGGCGACGAGGACGCACTCAAGCGCACGCTGCGCCAGCTGCGCCAGCAGGTCATGCTGCGGGTTCTGCTGCGCGACCTCAGCGGACGCGCGCCGCTGGCCGAAGTGATGGCCAGCATGAGCGACCTGGCCGAACTCAGCCTCGCCTATGCGCTCGAATACCTCGGACCATGGCTCGAAGTGCAGCACGGCACGCCGACGGCAGAGGGCAGGCGACAGGAGTTGCTGGTGGTCGGCATGGGCAAGCTGGGCGGACGCGAGCTCAACGTCTCTTCCGACATCGATCTGATCTTCGTCTATCCGGAGGAAGGCGATACCGCATTGAGCGCGGGCGCCCCGTCAAGCGGTTCCGCACCGCGGCGGCTGTCCAATCATGAATATTTCATTCGCCTCGGACGCCGTCTGATCAACGCGCTCGCCGACATCACCGAGGACGGCCAGGTGTTCCGCGTCGACATGCGCTTACGCCCCAACGGCGATTCCGGGCCGCTCGTCTGCAGCTTCGACGCACTGGAAAACTACTTCATCGCCGAGGGGCGCGAATGGGAGCGCTACGCCTGGATCAAGGCGCGCGTTGTGGCGGCGAGCGGCGAAGCCAATGCTTTTGCGGGGAGCGGCGCTACAGCGAAGGCAAACGAGTTGGCGCGCGCCCTGGGCGCGGTCGCTCGGCCGTTCGTGTTCCGCAAATACCTCGACTTCGGTGCGTTTGCGGCGATGCGCTCGCTGCATGCGCAAATCCGCGCCGAGGTGGCGCGGCGCGATCTCGTCGGACACGTCAAACTCGGCCCGGGCGGCATACGCGAAATCGAATTCATCGCACAGGCGTTCCAGTTGATACGCGGCGGGCGCGATGCCGATTTGCAGGCCCGCCCCACGCTGGAAGTGCTCGCGCTGTTGCAGAAAAAGGGACTGCTGTCCACAGAGGCGGTGGCCGAGCTGCACGCGGCCTACGATTTCCTGCGCCGGGTCGAGCATCGCCTGCAATACCTGGACGACGCGCAGACCCACGATCTGCCCACCGGCAGCGACGACCAGGCGCTGGTCGCCGCGGCCATGGGCTTTGACGACTATGCAGAATTCATGCGCCGGCTGGATGCGCACCGCGAGCGGGTGTCGCGCCATTTCGACGACGTGTTCGCCGCACCGGCGCAGGACGAGCACGCGTGCGCGCCGCTGTGGAACGGGAAACTCAATGCGCGTGCAGCCGAGGGGCGGCTCCGCACACTCGGTTTCGCCGATGCCGGCGACGCGCTCGCGCGCCTCGCCGCTGCGCGCGCGTCGCCGCGCTATGCGCAGTTGCCCGAGACTAGCCGCGAGCGCTACGACGCCCTGCTGCCGCGCGTGATCGAGCTCGCGGCCATGGCCGGCGCACCCGAAGCGGCGCTCGCGCGCACCCTGGATCTGCTCGAAGCGATCAGCCGGCGCAGCTCCTATCTGGCACTGCTCTACGAATATCCGCAGGCGCTGGAAAAGGTGGTGCAGCTCCTGTCTGCATCGGGCTGGGCCGCCGCCTATGTCACGCGCCACCCGCTGCTGCTGGACGAGCTGCTCGACGCGCGCACGCTCTACGCGGCGCCGGACTGGAAGGAATTCGCCGCTTACCTGCGCGCGCTGCTCGCGCGCCATGAAGACGATACCGAGCGGCAGATGGATGTGCTGCGAGAGGCGCACCACGCCCAAGTGTTCCGCCTGCTGGCGCAGGACCTGGCGGGACAGCTCACGGTGGAGGTACTTGCCGATCACCTGTCGGCGCTGGCCGACCTGATGCTGACGATCACGCTGGAGCTGTGCTGGGCACAACTCCGGAACCGCCATCGCGAGGCGCCGCGCTTCGCCGTCATCGCCTACGGCAAACTCGGCGGAAAGGAATTGGGCTACGCCTCGGACCTGGACATCATCTTCCTGTACCAGGACGACGATGCGCGCGCGCCCCAGCTGTACGCGCGCCTGGCACAGCGCCTCAACAGCTGGCTCACCAGCACCACCGCCTCGGGCGT
>Ga0307377_10007944_pt1 | contig 10843 bp, 9 predicted proteins | sample TR3MG_FD_202535 | JGI IMG/M metagenome (GOLD analysis project Ga0307377, IMG submission 202535) | Soil microbial communities from Risofladan, Vaasa, Finland - TR-3 | ecosystem: Environmental > Terrestrial > Soil > Coastal area > Acid sulfate soil | place: Finland: Risofladan, Vaasa | collected... | reverse complement strand
CACGGGGCCTGCCCCTGATGTGTTCAGCGCCGCCAAGTCGATCAAGGTGATCCCTCCAGGGGTGCCTGGGGCGCCTTTCACCCCTCCCAACATCCACGGCCATGGATTCGGTCGCGAGGAGCTCAGGCTGGCCCTGAGCCACACCCTAGGGCACCCCTTCACGTCTGACGACTACCTGATCGTTACCCACGCCGGTTCGGGTGCCTCGTTGGCTATCGCGTCAATGCAGTTCGTAGCCAAGCCGAAAGCCAAGCTGCTTATGCTGACACAGGGCGCTGACATCGCACACCTGAGGGCTCTCGCGGCTGGTAACGAGGTCGATGAGGGGGAGCACCTGTTCTTCCTGGCGGACCAGTTGTCCCCCGATCAGCGGAAGTTCCTCTACCATGCAGCCGACCTTCTCATCGATCTCGATCACAAGTCTGTATGGCCACAACGTGCTTGGGAAGCCATTGGCTGTGGACTGCCTACCCTACTGCCCGACGAACACGCAGCTGGAGACGTCGCTGCTAGCTGCTCGGGGCTCACTGCCCCCTCTCGCGTATTCAGCTGCGCAGACGCTTCTTTCCGTGACGCGACCCGGTGCGTTGACCCGGGTGCGGTTGGTCACGCAATCACAGATCTGGGAAAAGACGCACGCGTTCAGTGTGTGGATGCTGGGATTGCATTCGCAGCCGACCACGGCAACTCTTGGGACTATGTAGGCGAACAATGGCTGAGCCTGATGGGGCTCATCTGATGTTGCCACTCGATATTATCATCCCACTCGAGATCGATCACCAGCACCGCATGGAGAACATCCTGGTAGTGGTGCAGTACATCCTCGATGTCATCAAGCCTACCAAAGTGATCATCGTCGAAACTGGTGAGCGCCCACGTGGTATCATGGCGCTACCGGACGACCCACGGATCATGAAGTGCTTCATCGGGACCACGGATAAGAAATGGTCGAAGTCAAAGCCGTACAACACTGGGCTCATGTGGGCTACGTCACCGGTGGTGTCGATGTGGGACGCAGACATCACTATCCCCCCTGAAGTCGCGCAGGGCGCCTGCCGCGGCATTATCGAGGAAGACGTGGACTATGTCGTCCCCTACAGCCACACCGTCTACCTGTGGCGCAAGGTCGCGCTTGAGTACGTGCGCGAGCAGAAGGTACCTTACGAGAAGCTCGTTGGGCACGAGGGCGTCACCAACTGCTTCGAGAACACTGCAGGCGGCTGTTCCTTTGCCAAGCTCTCCACGATGCGCCACGTCAGGGGCATGAACGAGCTCTTCTGGGGTTGGGGCTTCGAGGACGACGAGATCCTCATGCGACTGAGCAAGCTGGGGTTCAAGTGCATCCGGATCCGAGGGCCATTGCTTCATATCAACCACCACCGGACGCCGAACTGCCTCCCTGACGATGAGACCAAGGATGCGTCGCTGTACGAGCGCTGCTCCATGGTCGATCGTGACCAAGCCTCGATCCTCGAGTACATGGGCATTACGCCCGTACCGGGCCGTTACAGTGCCCTGACGGAGCCTGAGGTACTCGATGTTGAGGCCATGGGGCGCTACCGTGACGCTTACGAGGCGAAGCGGCTAGACAGCGCTGTTGGAGAGTGACCCCAGGAAGTCCCAGCTGAGCCGTGAGATATGCCACGCCCCTGCTGGTTCCGCCGACAGGAAGTTGGAGTCCCTCAGTGCCTTGGTGACCCGCTCGACGTCCGGGAGCTGCATGGTCGTCTTACCCACCAAGCGAGTGTAGTCGCTGTGCTTGATGATGACGTCCGCTTCGGTGACTTCCGGGTGGATGTCGCCGCGGTTGGTTCCGTACGCGATCAGTTGGACCACACGGCTACCCATGGTGGCCTGCCTGCACGTGTAGTACATGTCCAGGTCCATAGCTGCTTCAGCTAGCCGATGCTTGCTGCACTGCTCGCTGACAGGACCACCGATAATATCAGCTACGACGCGGTAGAACGCCTCGCCCAAGCTGTCGATGTGCCCCGAGCGCAGCACGTCGCTCATGAGCCTGAAGATCACACGCAAGGCGCCGTAGTCGAGGCTGTCGCCAACCTTCAGCTGGAGCCAGTCGCTGCTGAGCACTGACAGCCGAGCGCTGTGGGAGTCGACGGACACCACGGTGTGCTTGTAGCCGAGCTCACCGAAGAGCTGGAAGAAGTTGTGCTCGTTGGGTGACGCGAACGTGGGGAGCGGGTCCTTACGGTGCTCGTCGATGTAGTCTGGTTCGAGGTGAGTCTGCATTGGGGACGAGAACGCGCTGGCCAGTCGCTCGACGACGTGAGGCTCGTTGGTGAGCATGATACCGATACCAGACAGGTCCTGGGACGTACGGATCAGGTTGCCCATCATGGCGAGAACGACGCGGCAGAACGCCGGGCTCTTGAACGCGTCCCACTCCCCTGCGCTCAGGATCGACGGCAGCATCACCATCGGCCCACTGACGATCGTGGGAGTCGTGTAGACGTTGTTCTCGTCCACGGTGAAGCACGGCATGCGAAGCTTCCCGTCCGACCAGCCGTACAGTTGGTCGGCAAGCACCGGGGTGGGTGGGTGGAACTGCTGTGCGATAGCGATCAGCTTGTTCGACCATCCACTCTTCACGTAGGCGATGCTGGCCCCCTTGGAGACCAGGAACCCTATCAGCCAATCGGCCGTCTTCTTCCGCATGATGCTCAGCTTGGTCTTGAACGGGTAGCTCTGGCCCTGGTAGACGACAGTGCCCGTCATGATGGCATCACCGGTGTCGCCCTGAGCTCGCGTCTCCTCGATGTTGATCTTGGCGCTGCAGATCAGCTTGCCGTCGGCCACCCAGCCTTCTGGGGTGTCGGCGATGACCGAACCGTCCCAGTGGATGGTCTGAATCTGGATAGAGTCATCCAGGATGGCCTTGAGTCGCCGCCCGTCGGCCCCGTTGGCGTACGACAGGAGCGAAGCTTGATCAGCTGGGTCGAGGGTCAGGCCTACGAGCTGAGATCGAGCATCGTTCTCCCGCAGCGAGAGCAGGTGGTTGGCTGCAGCCTTGTGCGCGCAGGGAGCCTGTCGCGCCTTGGCGAGCAGGACGGGCAGAGACCCGTGGCATGGGTACTCCACTTCTGGGTTGTAGTTTCCAAGCGTGGTAGGGTCCAAGGTCTGAGCAGCGACGGTGTTAAGAGCTCGTAGGTACCAGTTCGTGTCGTTGTTGACGGACCAGAAGACGGTGCGGCGGGAACTGTAGACCTCAGCATTGTCGCGCATTCCTTGGGGGCATACGAAGCCAAGCGGCTGCTTCCGGTCCATGATCGACCAGATGGTCATCCGTAGGGCGGCGATGGGGTTATCGACGACGAAGGTGATCTCGTCGCTGATCGACGGCACCGTGGAGAAGCTCGAGCCTACGGCCATCCTCGTAGTCATGGGCAAGTACTGGTGGCCCTTGTCGGTGATGAGGTGGAAACCGACCACGTCGGTGAGCTCGTAGACCGGAAGGGCCACCGCCATGTAGCGCCTCCACCAACGGAGAGTGTCGCGGGCGAGTTCGCAGAACGGGATCCCGGCTTCCTCGATGTCGCGCTTCTGGAGGGGGATAGCGTACGGGATGAGGCGGTGAGTATCCCCGACCTGGAACCGGCAGCTCCACCGATCGAGGATGGCCAGGAACGACCCAGGAACCCCGTTGCGGAGGTCGTTGGACTTGTTCTTGATCAGCAGCTGGAGCTTACGCCTGCGATCGTAGTCAGCTAGGACCTGACTCTCAGAGCCGCTCTTCATATCGACGAGGCCGCGGATACGGAGGTCGTTGAACGCGTGGCCTACGGTCTCGTTTCGCGAAGTGGCTAGCAGTTCAAGCATATCACCAGTAAAGTGGCACCCACGACAGTGAACCTGTGCCCTACTGCGGACTTCCAGCTTGCTGGGTGCATGGCAAATGGGACAATTGATGACTGCAGGCAGCCTGAGGTTCGACCCCAAGCCGAGTAACGACAAGACAGCATCAGGACGATATTCCATGAACGTAACTTCCGTTGAACAGGCCTACCAGATCCTCGGCGAAACTCTGCCGTTGCAGAAGATCGCTGCCCATGGGGCTAACGAGGGACTGTATAGCTTCGACACCCGAGAAGCAACTAGGCACTCGTACATCACGGCCATCGTGAAGCAGGCGTCGCCTGACGTTATGGCTCAGTGTGCGACCTACGCCAAGTTCTGGGACATCCGGGATCAGACAGCCGGTTACGAGGCCAAGCTGGCGGCCTACGTGCCCCCGTCGTTGCCCGACGATGCCTATGCGCTGCGCCAGGGTGACATCCGGAAGTACGCCTCCCACGACCAGGACAGCACCCGCAACTCGGCGATCGCGTTCGTCGACCACCGGCACCTGTACCCGCTCGAGTGGCGCAAGACAGCCGCTGCCCGCCTGATCGCCCGCGCCGAGAAGCACGGGTCGCATCTCCCGCAGTATGTCGAGACCGAGCTGCACAAGACGGCCTGCCTGGGGTGGATTGATGCGGCCAAGGCTGAGGACGCGCTGGTCCAGCGGATGAACAAGGTCGCTGGTCACAGCGACGTCACCGAGAAGCTCGCCGCCCTGGTGAACGAGCTTGACGACACCGACGCCGTCTACGACCCCGAGTTCGTCAAGGCTGCCGTCGCTGCCTTCGAGGACTTCGACGCTGCTACTGGTATGACCGACCACTACGGGGCTGGCGTAGGCCTACCCGAAGAGATCATCGGCCAGTCGACCAATGTGCTCGAGAAGTGCGCCGGGGTGTCGAATACCTTCACCAAGCTGTCGAACGGCGCCGAGATCGATCTCTTCAACCTGAAGAAGACCGCCCTCGAGGCCATCGACCCCGAGCTGGTGAAGCTGAGCAACGACGAGCTCGCTGACGTGTTGCCTACCCTGCCGAAGGGTGACGCTGACCTCCTGGCCCATCTCGCGAGGGGATGATAGATGGCTGACCCCAACCAGTACGCTGACCCCAACAAGCTCTACGAGCTACTCGCTGGGGCCCAGCCACCTAAACCGAAGACCCGTGACTACTGGGCCAACATGATCCAGCCGGATCTGCAGCGTCCGACCGATAGTGGTCCCGTGTGGCAGTACGATGATCCTTCGACGATCGATCGTAGCCCACCGCCTGTGGGGGACCCTGAGGCGGGTCGCCAGCTGGCTCAACAGCTGGAGATCTTCGGTGGCAAGATGCCGGGCTCCAGCGACGGCAAGATGCTCGACCTCAAGTATCCCGAGCCCACGCTTCCGACCGGCCGTACGATGGAAGAGGCTTACACAGCGGCGAAGGATCCGGCCAACGACCTCTCCTTCTTCGATAACAAGAACCTCCGTGACTACCGCGCAGCCCAGCTTGGCATCGACGACAGCAACCGCGATGCTCGTGCGGCCGAGCTGGAGCAGGATATCACCCAAGGACCACTGCAGCCTCGGCAGATCAAGGACCAGGACGGGAACGTTATGTTTACGATCCCGGGCAACCCGGGGATCGGTGACAAGCCGATGCAGCGTGTTGGTGGCACCGGGTCGACGAGTAAGTGGGTTCCATCCCCGAAGCCTTTTGCTGGAGGTAAGGAACTCGCTGCTGCGGTCAATCCGCCCATGGGCCCTCTCGACACGAGCTTCATTGAATCGGCTATGGCGGAAGCTGACCGGCAGGGTCTCGGTAAGGTCGACAAGTACCTGCCTCCCCTCGACGGTATCCCAGATGCCGGTGAGGTAGCCCCTCCTGCTGGGCTGGACGGCAAGGGCCCTCTCGAGGTTGCCCCTGAGAAGCTGCCCCCTGGCACTCGACTGGGTAACCTACCCGGGAAGACCGCGCCCGACGCTCCTGCGGTGCCTACTGGTCCGGAAGCTTTCACGCCCAAGGCGAAGGCTCCTGCTCCTGCGGGCGCTACACCCCCGGCAACGCCTCCGACCCCGGCGGGTGGTATGAACCCGTGGGCCTTGGGCGGTATCGCGGCTGGTGGGCTTGGTGCTGTGGGCCTGTTGGCGTACCTGCTGCGCAACAACAAGAAGAAGAAGCCCCAAGCACGCCGCCGTCCCGCACTGGCCTGAACACTGTCCGCGCGGACACAAAGGGAACCGTATGCCGTCGGTCGAGGTAAAGCCGAAGTTCAGCCGTGAGTTCGTGGACACGGTCAAGCCGATGTTCAACGGCGAGCGGGAGACGTTCGCCTCGGTACTACTCGCCGCGCTGATCAAGGCCTATGGTCCTGAGGTGCTGGAGTGGGACGGGCTGACCATCCAGCTGCAGGTGAAGGATGACCTTGGGGTAGAGATGCCCCGCCGGGTCTACGATCAGCTGATGGCGCTCCTCAGCGCCCTGACCACCACTGCTGTCTACACTGACGTCGCTGTCTTCGATGAGACCATCTCGGGGCTCAACCGGAAGGGCATCGGTACGGAGCAGGACGCGCCCTCAGTGGACGATATGGCCTGGGCGGTGGCTGAGATCGGTATCAACGACCCTGAGCCCGTAGGACGCAACGCTGAGCAGCCCTGGGGGCCTAACATCCGCAAGTACGCCCGCGCTGTGCTGGATGACGAGGGCATGCCGATCGCCCCGACGGTGGTGGGCTGGGCCGCTGATCGCCCGATCGCCAAGGAGGGCATGGACGACGCCTCCTACTACGCTGGCGCCTGGGGTAACCAGCAAGAGCGAGCGAACGAGATCGACACCTGGATCGAAGGTCAGATGGGTAAGCTGATCGCCGACATGCAGGAAATCGGTATCGAGATCAAGGACTAGAAAGTACCTCGGTAGACACCGAGGTTCACCACGAGCCTGTCCGCGCCGTGGGACTCCTTGTAGGCCACCATCTCCTTGTGGAACGATGAGTGCCCCACCACCTGACGGATGACGTTCTGCGGTAGGCCTGTCACGGCGATACTTTGACCGCAGCACGGCTTGCGCCCCTGACGCGCACGTAGCTGACCGAGGTAGGCCTCGATGGGGCGTAGCGACCGGTAGGTGCCGGTCCTAGCGAGGCCTATGACACCTGTGATGTTCAGGAGCATCAGCAGTCGGTGGAGATGGTCAGCGTCACTGGGTCGTTCAGCTGCTGCAGCGCACACATGTCGATCGTCAGGAGCTTGATCGCGGCCTCGATGGCGGCGATACACGCTTCAGCGTCAGTTGCTGTTGGCTGAATGATATCCAACGTCCCGGAGCGGACGAAGTCCTGCCCAGCTGGGTTGTCGAGGTAGTACTGCGTTAGGTCGTATGGCGTAGCCACATGACTGTAGACCTGCAGCAACGTGACCGGGTCCACCTGATTGACGAACAGCCCGACGTCGTTGAACCCCACCACTGAGTCGACAGTAATGAGGATGCGCACGGAGGAGGGCTGAGCCCCGTTGTCCAGGTTGTCGCTGAGCTGCTTGGTGATCTCTGCTGAGAAGGTCATCGCTAGTCCTAGACCGGGGTGAGCCTGTAGAGCAGCGAAACCAGCCGCAGCGTTCCTGCGGTCAGCGGGGTGCCACCGGTGTTGTTGCTGATCCTCACCAGCATGGTCTGGCCCTGCTGGACGAAGACGTCAGCGAAGGGGCCGACCGTGGCGGTCTGGAGCTGCCCAGGAAGACCGGTCTGACCCTGGAACGACGCCAGCCGCTGGAAACCCGCGTCGGACATCGGATCGCCGGGGCTGTAAGCGTAGAACGTGATGTTCACGTCGCCCACGATCGGTCCCGCAGCTGGGGTATCGACGGTGAAGTTCAACTCCGTGGTAACCTGATAGTCGACCCCAGCCACGAGGTCTGAACCAGCCTCAACGAAGAAGTCGATGTAGTCCAGCGCAGTGTTGGCGCCAAGCACGTGCCCGCGAGTACCTAGATCCACACCAGCAGAGAAGCCGTTGGTCGACAGGGGCTGCAGCTTGTCCCCGCCAGCGGTGAGGACGGTCCAGTTGTGCGTGGCTGGAAGGGCTGCGTCCAGGTTGGCGTCGACGAGCTTCTTCCAGCCACTGGTGTTGTTGCCAGTGCCTGAGGTGTAGTTCAGGCCGCGACCATAGCGCAGCCCGGTCACACCCAGGTTCTCGAAGGTAAGCTCTCCGGTCCAGCCGTTGGTGTTGTCCCCCAGCGTGCCGTTGACGAGCAGGCTCGACTGGTCGGTGGAGATCACGCTACGCACCAGGACGCTGTCGAGGTCACCAGCGGCGATCTCAGCTTCGAGCTGGGCCACGACGATGTCGATCACCGAGGTGGATGCGATGATGCGGGCAGTCCAGATCGTGATGTCAGCGGCTGTCGGGTCAGCGTTGTAGTCGACCGGCCAGGGCGCGTTGCCGTAGGTGTTGTCCATCCACCAGATACCGTACTGGTTGATGACGACCAGATCGGTCCCCAGGATGACCCCACCCTGCTGGAACTCGGCGTTCTCGGGCGGGATGACCGGGAAGATCTCGCGGAGGTCTTCCTCGTTCGGGTGTTGGATGTTGTAGCCAAACTTGGCGCCGGTGGGGATCTGGACGCCGACCACGTAGCCGGGGAAGTAGGTCACGTTCGCCGGTAGCCAGCCCTGCTCATTAGCGTCTGGGGCGTTGACCGACTGGATCGCGTTGAAGGCCGGGTCGACCACAACACCGGCAGGCTTGCCCAGCATCTGGCGCTGCAGGTGGACATGGTCGATGAACGAGCCAGGGGTGCCCAGGCGGACGATCATCTCACCCGTCGAGCGTAGGTGGCCGACGTAGATCGCGTTGGTACCTGGACTGCCTGTGATGTTGCCCGGGTTGATAGGCGACAGGAACATGTCGCCAGCCGTGAAGACACCCTCGTCCTGAACAGCGGCCCATTCGACCGTAGTGAGCTCCATAGCACCGCCGATGACGATCGACGCGGTAGTACCCGCCACGGTCTGGACGATGCCTTGCCAGAAGGCCCTATCGTCAGCGAGGTTCAGGTTGTCCTGATCGATCGCTGCCTCGGCAGGCTTGAAGATGTTGTCCGTGGTGTCGATGTAGACGGTCTCACCGACCGAGACACCAGCCTGGACCGTCTGCTCGTTCAAGACCAGCTGCTTACCAGCAGCGACCAACTGAAGTTGCTCGAAGAGATACTGCGTCCGCTGAGTCAGCTGGGTGAGAGCCTGATTGTCAGTCGCAGCGGCGACGGGCTGACCGTCGACGATGAAGTTGATAGAAGGAACCCAAGACGCTGCCATCAGTTGGCCTCCGTCGCCCAAGTGGCGCTGACCTGACCGCTACCGGCGGCGGGCAGAGGGACGGGTAGGACGTAGCGAGCGTAGAGGACGTCGCCACCAACAGCACCCGTGGGGGCAGCCACCATGCCGACGGTGAAGACCTTCGAGTCGTTGGCGGGGCCAAACGCGAGCCCGTTCTCACCAATAGTCGCGGTCGCCACCGAGTTGAAGGTAGCCACGTTCGAGTTGTGGTTCACGTCCGAGGCGCTCAGGACGGGCGGCTCCAGGATCGCGGCGCGCAGGTAGTCCTGTGGAGGGGCCATGCTCGAGAAGTAGCTCACCGTATCGGTACGGGCCGCCGCAGGTGCCACTGGGGCGCCGACGGTGTTCTCGTAGCCGAAGTAGAAATGGCTGATGCGGTACTCGCAGTTGCCCGCCAGGAGCTGCGCGATGATGTCACCTCCTGTGTAGACCACGAGGTTCTTGCCCTCGACAACGTCTCCGGCGTCGTTCCAGACGCGGACGTAGCCGCTCAGCATGGCAGACAGGTTCAGACGATCGTTCATGTGGTCACCACCAAGGGGGCATAATCGAAGTAAGTCAGGTCCGTGCCACCGCCGGGTACGGAGATTACCTCCGTAGGAATAAGCTCATTGTAGCCATAGCCTACGGTTTCGGAAGTCTCGGTACCCAGGTCGTATACGTCGTAGAACGACCCTACGGCCTGCTGGACGATGATCAGGGTGTCGACGGGCATCAGGAGTCGAGCTCGATCAGCAAAGCCACCGACGTCGTACGGCACCACCGTGAGGTCGACCGAGGTGACGAAGATGTTCGAGTGCATGAAGTCCTGGATCACCAGCTGCATCGGGTTCACCGTCGCCGGGAGTCCGTAGGCGGTGGCCAGATCGATGCTGTTGGCTGTCGCGTAGGTGTCGACATCGACCCAGAACTGCTCGACATCGGCCGGGTTCCCGGCGATCGGGAACCTCCACTCGGAGGGGCGGCCGAGCTCGAACGACCAGTCGGTGTCGATGTTGGCGAAGGTCAGCTTGGCGATGACGCCGTTGCTCAGCGGGAAGGTCAGGACCAGTCCAGGTAGCGTGTCGAAGTTCACGGTCTGGAGCTGCTCGTACTCCAGGAACGTGATGCCGTCCATGAGCTGCTGACCGACGTTGAGATCGTCACCACCCTCGACGATAGCGCTGATGTCGTTGACGTGCTTGTAGATCTGGGTGTCGGTGGCGATCAGAGTCTGGTAGCCGTCGTCGGTAACACCACGGACGGTCTCCTCCGACTCAGCGAAGGGGATGTCCAACGAACGCATCATGCCGCGCTTGTAGCGGCCATAGCTTGGCCCCAGAAGAACCAGCGCCCAGATCTCCTTGAGGGACTGGCTGTACCGGTTGATGGTCAGCCGGTCGTACTTCACCACCCAGCCGTTCTGATCGAACGGGACGTTCAGGTCGAGCCACGGGTTCCGCGCCCACATGGTGATGTACTCACGCCCCTCGCTCGAGGTCTTCACGGGGAAGAGGTCAAACGGGTCGACTAGGAACAGGAGCTCCTTGGTCAGCGGGGCGTAGGCGAACTGGGACTGGTCGATCACCGCAGTGGTGTCGGTGATCGCGTCGCAGAACTCGAAGAACCGGATGAAGTCGTCGGTGACGCGGTTGAGGTACCGGACCGTCGGTGACGCTTCC
>Ga0307377_10007943_pt1 | contig 10843 bp, 11 predicted proteins | sample TR3MG_FD_202535 | JGI IMG/M metagenome (GOLD analysis project Ga0307377, IMG submission 202535) | Soil microbial communities from Risofladan, Vaasa, Finland - TR-3 | ecosystem: Environmental > Terrestrial > Soil > Coastal area > Acid sulfate soil | place: Finland: Risofladan, Vaasa | collected... | reverse complement strand
ATGCCCTGGTGGCGCAGCAGGCTGATGATGGGCGAGCAGCCGTGGTAGCGCAGGCCGTCGCCCTTGATGGGGACCATGTCGACCTTGTGGCCCAGCGTGTACATCTTGAGCAGGGGCGTTATCTCACCGTAGTCCGCGAAGTCGAAGCGATACTCGCCCTGGAGGTTGGGGGCCGCCTCGCTCTGCGCCGCGACGAACTTGATCTTCTTCCCCTTGGTCAGCGCGTCGCCGAAGAAGGGCAGCGCGAAGCCGCCGAAGTTGGAGCCGCCGCCCAGGCACGAGGTGACGACGTCGGGATAGTCGCCGAGCTTCTCGAACTGCTTCTGGGTCTCAAGGCCAATAACGGTTTGGTGCAGCAGGACGTGGTTGAGGACGGACCCCAGGCTGTACGTGGCCTTGGGGTCGCCGGCCGAATCCTCCAACCCCTCCGAGATCGCGATGCCCAGCGAGCCGGGGTGCTTCTTATTTTTATCGTAGAGCTCCTTGCCCACCTTGGTGAGGGGGCTGGGAGAGGCGTGGACTTCGGCGCCGTACATCTTTATCAGGCGGCGCCGGTCGTCCTTCCAGTCGTGGACCGCGCGCACCCAGAAGACAGTGCACTTCAGGCCGACGAGGGCGCAAGCGTACGCCAGCGCGGTCCCCCACTGGCCCGCGCCGGTCTCGGTGGTCATGCGCTCGAAGCCCTGCTCGCGGGCGTAGTACGCCTGCGCCAGCGCGGTATTGACCTTATGGCTGCCGGTGGGGCTGTAGAACTCGGCCTTGTAGTATATCCGGGCCGGCGTCTCCAACCTCTTCTCGAGCTCCGTCGCCCGAAAGAGCGGCCGCGGCCTCCCCGCTTTCAGGTATAGCTCCTGCAGGTCCGGCGGGATGTCGATCCAGCGGTCCTCGGCGAACTCCTGCTTGAGGCACTCGCCGATGAGGAGGTTGGGGAGCTGCTCGAGGCGGCTGGGCCCCTCCTCCGGGTCCTGCGGCGGCGGCAGCGGCTCGGGCAGGTCCGGCAGGATGTTGTACCACTGCTTGGGGAGTTCGTCGGCTATTAAGTTGATCATTACGGGCTTCTTGGCCATACGCCGGCTCCTTCTCGAAAAGAACTTATTCGGATAACTACGGATAAACTACGAGCGCCGTTAGCGTGGACTGCAAATTTAAAACGTGGTGCCGCGGATGTCAAGGGTAAAACGGTAAGGAATACTTTTGGTGCTTCGTCATCCTAAGGATTCATCATAACGCCGGTACCCGGGGTATTAATAAAGAGCTAAAAATATTAACTTGCTAAAACGGTAATAATAGCTTATATTAAAAGGGGGTTAGGCTTCAAGGAATAAATATGAATACGATACGCCGCTTTGAAATAGGGAGCGATAGCAATTCGAATAGTCGAATCCGGCGAGGAGGAATAATACGATGAAAAAACTAGCTCAAAATATAAACGATATATCGGCGAAACTAGATAAATGGCGGCGACGGTCGCTAAACGAAGCTTCTACTAGAACGATAATAATAGAACCGATTCTCGAGGCGTTAGGATGGGATATAAGGGACCCCGACGAGGTCGGAATAGAGTATCCTACTGTTGATAAAAAGGCGGTAGATTACGCTCTAAAAATTAATAAAAAGCCTATACTGCTGATCGAAGCTAAAGCCCTCAACGACCCCCTTGAGGACGTTAAAGCTATTACCCAAATAATCGGTTACGCAACCAGCGACGGCATAGTCTGGTGCGTTCTCACTAACGGCGTTAAATGGAAAGTTTACAGGAGCGTAGAAAAATGCCCGGCCCCTGATAAGCTTATGTTTGAAGTTTCACTCGACCTAAACGAAGCCGCAGCCCCAGACGCCACCGACCTTGCCCGGCAATTGTGGCGGGTTTCACGAGAGGAGATCGCGAAAGGGACTTTAGATGAGATAGGCGAAAGGACGTTTACCGACGGCAAAGTGAGAAAAGCTATAGACAAGATTATGAGGGACCCGCCGAGGCGTTTCATCAACTTAATTAAGAATGCCGCCGGCGACGAAAATTTAAAACCCCAAAAAATAAAAGAAAGTCTAACGCGCGTTTGGGCCATGATTAGTCCCGAAGGCGGAATCGACGTTCCTGAAACCGCGGAAATAATACCGGAAATAGATAAAACTACAAAATCCGAAAGGGCTTTAAAAAGTTGGGAAACGAGGCGGCGTAAACGACCGAAGAAAATATATACCGAGTCGCGCCATATAGAAGGAAAACCCGCCGAGGTCCTAGAGTTGTACCGAAAGCTCGATAACTTTTGTTTTTCTTTAAAACCGGGGATCGTAAACAAACAATACATAGCTAAAACTATAAATTACCTGTGCGCCAATAAGTGTTTTTGTTCTATCCATATACTTCGAAACGGCCTACGCGTTTGGTTGTATTTGAAATATAATCGGGTCGAGAACCCTCCGCCATTCTCGCGCGACGTATCCAATATAGGCCACTGGGGCGGGGGCGACTTCGAATTGGGCGTTACCAACGCGACCCAACTCGAAGAGAGTTTCCCATTGATTAGGCAATCTTTCGAAACCCGTTGCCGCTAAACCAATAAACTAATAAACCAAAAAGCCCCGCCGCGGCGGGGTTTGCTTTTCGCCATAACCCGTTAACGGAACTGCTACACGTCCCGCCGGGCGTACAGCGCCCACGTCGCGACGAAGAAGAGGACGACGTAGACCGCGGCCGTGGCGACCGTCAGCCAGCCGTCGACGCCCCAGGATTGCCCCTTTAACAGCTCGGCGGCTCGCAGCTGCACCCCCGCTATGGGCGGCGCCGCGGCGAAGTAGACCTCGGCGCCCCACCGCACGTACCACGGGAGCTGCAGGCCGGCCTCCTTGTAGCCGCCGGTCATGAAGTCGCGCAAGGCGCCTATCGCCGCCGGGAAGCTGCCCAGGTAAATAATTATCCCCAACATACCGGCGACTACGCGCGGCAGAAACATGCTGAAGAAAGCCACCAGCGCGACGGCGAGCGCGAGCGCGAGCGACGCGACCCCCACGCCGAGCCAGAGCGTCCAAGGGAAGACGTGCGCGCGCAACAGCGACAGCGCCGACGCCAACGCCGCGAGCGCCGCCGCCGCCGCGAGCGCCGTCAGGAAGACGCCGAGGAGTTGCCCCAGCAGGACGTGCGAGCGGCGCACCGGCTTGGACAACAGGAACTGCGCCCGGCCGTCGTCCAGCGGCCGCGACGCCGCGCCCATCGCGAGCATCACGGCGAACAACACTCCCCACGCGACGGCGATGTGGTAGGAGACGGCCCGGGCGATAGCGAGCTGCTCCTCGGCGGCGTAGACGTGGCTGCCGCTGTAGAGCTGCGCGCCGAAGAGGCACCCGGCCACTATGAGGAACAATATGCCGACGACGCCGAACACGACGAGCGTCCGCGACGCGAACGCGCGCTTGAAAAACTCCCACGCTACGAGCCAAACGGTCACGCCGACGCTTCCTCCCCGGCCTTGCCGACCACGGACACGAACAGGTCTTCCAGGCTCTGGCGGCGCGTCGTCAAGGCCGTGACGACGCAGGCCGCCGAGGCCGCGGCCTTCGAAACGTCCGAAGAATCCTTGCCGGGCAACAGCGTCAGGGCGAAGCGATTGCCGGTCGCGTCGACGGCGCTCGATATTTTCTCGAAAGCTTCGCGCGCCGCGGCCGCCGGCCCCTCCAGCTCTACCTCCACGACGTTGGTGGGCTTGAGCAGTTCCGCGAGGTCACCCTCGGCCACCAGCCGGCCCTCTTCTATTATGCCGACGCGCGAGCACTGCGCCTCGATTTCGGCCAGGATGTGGGAGCTCACGACGACGGCCTTGCCGCGCGCGGCGTAGTCGCGGACCAGCGCCTTGACGAGGTGGTGGCCCAGCGGGTCGAGGCCCGCGGTGGGCTCGTCCAGGAAGAGGAGGTCGGGCTCATTAACGAGCGCCTGCGCCAGGCCCACGCGCTGCAGCATCCCCTTGGAGAAACCGCCCATCCGGCGGTCGGCCGCGTCTTCGAGCTCGACCTGTGCGATTAGCTCGTCGGCGCGTCGCGCCGCCTCCGCTCGCGTCACGCCGAAGAGCCGCGCCGCGAATCGCAAGTACCGCCGCGGCGTGAGGTACGGGTACCGCACCGGGAACTCGGGGAGGTAGCCGACGCGGCGCCGGAGCTCCGGCTCGCGCCAGTCGTCGCCGAAGAGGCGGACCTCGCCGCCGGTGGGCTTCACCAGGTCCAGCGCGACCTTGATGGTGGTCGTCTTGCCGGCGCCGTTGCGGCCTAAGAAGCCGAAGACCTCGCCCGCGGCGACGGCGAACGACAAGTCGTCGACGGCGGTGACGCCGCCGAACCTTTTGGTAAGGTCTACGATTTCGAGGACGGGGGCCATAAAAAAAATCGGCGGCATTATACGATTAAACGCCGCTTAAGTAAACAATTCTCTAACAGCCTTGACGCCGGCCGCCGAATTACTACTTATCTATGTATAAAGGGCCTTTATTTAAATAGGAAGAGAGTATTACATGTAGCCTATTGTAATTTCCTTTATCGTATTACGGCCGTCGTAATCAAGGCCGAAGAACCAAAAACGTAATCGGCGGGTATAAAAGTCCCAAGTATAAAAATAGTATTCGAATTTATCGGGAAGTATGAAATACCCTTTTCCCCCCTTCGGTAAAACGCGGAGGTAATCTCCAGCACGGCGGTCCCAATCAGTTTCCCTACCCCTACTGATAGCAGAATAGACCTTCGACCTATATATCCCCGCCGGGTCGTCGCATACATATACGCCTTCGGGCGGTTCTCCAAATTCGTAACCCCCGCATATAGAAAGGTTATGCCAATAAAAAAGGTAGAGCGTTATATACGCCGCCTGCTCCAAACCCTCCAACGTTTTAAATTTCGGGTCCTTGTCGAAAAGCGCCGCTATATCCGCGATAACGCGTTCGTCCCCCGCTACCATCCACGGGTCGGGAATCCTTAGATCTCTTATATATTTATGCGAAGGGCTTTCAAGGTCGTCCGCTTCCGGCTTGTATATAGCGCTCACGCCGCCGTACCAATCGGCCGATATATTTACGAACACGTAATCGTTTAAAGCGCTGAACTCGTAGCCGTACTCGGCTTCCTTGAAATCTTGGAATAGCTCCTCTTTTGGTACTTTCATTATTAAAGCCCTCGGAACTACCCAAACAGGATTTTGCCGGTAACTAAGATAAAACAACTCCTTTGCGAACTCGTCCGTTCCGCGGTCTATACTTACGTGCCTAATCTCTAATAAACTGTCTAGTTCTTTCGTTTCGGGGACTGCCCCCGCCGTTAACGGCAGCACTACGGCCAATATAAAAACTAAACGCATTTAAAAACCCCTTCAACCTAGCCCGCTGTATTAGCTCCTACCAGTTTAATATCGGCTCATCCAAGCTACAGCCGCAGAACGGCACGCCGAAGGCCATCGGGCCGGGTTTGTACTTAGCCCGGAAAAACGAAACCGCCGCTGCCGCGAACGGCGCGCCGGTTGGATTGTATCCTAAATTAACCATATTCCCTTCCTCGCCATCTTAAGTAAATTATATACCCGAACCCGTTCGCGAATCAAACACTTTCTTCGTTGCCGAAATCGCCATCCCCCGCGAACATCGCCTTGACGCGGGCTCCCGTTTCCGTTATCATTAAACGTCCCCGGAGGGCTCGCCTAACGGTATGGCAGCGGATTTGAAATCCGCCGGCCTCACGGCCTTGGGGGTTCGATTCCCTCGCCCTCCGCATCGCGCCGCCCCTCACGGGCGGCGCATTATTATCACGTAATGCGAGCGCGCGACGCCGAGCGAGGCCAGCGTCTCCGCGAGCCAGCGCCACTTGTTGACGAGGAAGTGGACCCAGCGGAAGCGCAGGCCGAACTTGTACGTCGCGAGCCGCCAGCCGGGAAAAAGCTCGCGGACTTCCCCCAGCTCGAGCCCCCGCGGGAGCCCCTCCTTCGCGCGCTCGACGAAGTCGTACCAGACGAAGACGCCGCCGTCGGCCAGGACCCGGCCTATCTCCCGGGCGGCGCGCTCCCGCGCCTCCCCCGGCGGCAGCGACGAGAACAACAGCGACTGGAAGACGACGTCGAAGGCGCCGGCGCGGAACGGCAGCGCCGCGGCGTCGCCGCGGACGAAGCGCACCGCCGCCGCGGTCTTGGCGCGGCCGTCGCGAAGCGCCTCGATATCCCGGTCCAGGCCGACGCAACGCCCGGGCGACGCGCCCATCTCGACAAGCAGCCGCAGCAGGTTGCCGCGTTCGCAGCCGTCCTCGAGCAGCCGCTTCCCCTCCAGCGCGACGCCCTCGCGGCGCAGCGCGCGCGTCAACGCCAGCTCGAGCTGGTACCGGTAGAAGAGCGCCAGCGGCTTGAAGAGCGTCCAGTAGCCGCGGCTCGAGACGTACTCCTTCTCCGCCTTAGATAGCATTATTCGGAATCCAAAACCGTTCCGCCTGCGCGGACTACTCCTATATCTATAACCTCAGGCCGGGCCGGCGTCAACCCAAATGATGACCGTACGCCCGCCGGCCTTGACCCCCGGGAGTGGGCGTGCTAATATTGTAAAATGTTCGACGGCCTTCCCGAACCCCTCTCCCTCGAAAGCGGCCTCGCCGCCCTCGAGCTGGAAGACCTCGCGGCCATCGCCGGACACGTGGGCCTCCACGAAGAGCTGACCTCCAAGGCGCGCCTCCTCGCGAGCATCCCCGAGCGCCTCGCCGACCGCAAAGCGGTCCGGCGTTTCGTCCGCGAGCTCGAAGCGGACGCGGCGGAGGTCCTCTTCGTCGCCGCGGCCTGCGAAAAACTGCTGGCGGTCCTCGGCCCCTCCACCCTCTTCCGCTTCGGGGCCACGGCCCCCCCTCAGGACGCCGTAACGCGCGGCCTGCTGCTGCCCGACGCCGCTACCGGCCTGTACCGGCCGGCGGCGGAGATATTGCCGCACGTCCACGACGAGGCCGCCAAGCAATTCGCCGCCCCGGCCGCCGAGCCGCCGCCGCGAGTCACGACCCTCGAGCCCCCCTCCGCGTTCCGGGACGCCGTCTCGAGCTGGTGCTACGTAATCAAAAACCCCATAACGCTGACGCAGAGCGGCTCCACCCCCAAGCGCGCGCTCGCGAAACTGGCGCCGCTGCTGGAGGTGGCGGAGGAGGAAGCGCCGCGGGCCGCGGCGGTCGAGGGTTTCGGGTACAGCCGGCTCGAGCTCTTGGCGGAAGACCTGGAACGTCGCGGCGCATTAGCGCGGGACGACGGCGAACTCCGCGCCGCCGGATGGTTGGCGGAAGACCCGGCTCGCGTGGCCGCAAATTATAACGCCGACCTGACTCGAGCCGTAGTGGAAGAGGACGGGACGGCCGGCGCCCTCCTCGCCGCGTATTTGTGCGCGCTGTCGCCGGCGGGTCAATGGCGGCCCGTCGCGGATGCGGTCCGGAGTATTCTCGGCGTAGCCCCGGACGCCGACGGGGCGAACATACGTAAGGGCCTTTTCGCGCTGTTCGTAAGCGGCGTTTGCGCCGCGGGCGCGGCCGACGACGGCTCGCTCCTCTTCGCCCGGGCGAAGGAGCTGGACGAATTGAAGCGGCCGCCGGCGCAACCCGCCGAACCGCGGTTTTTGCTGGGCGGGAACTTCGAGCTCAAGGTCCCCTACGACGTGCCGACCGAGACCAGGCTCAAGCTCGAGGCGTTCGCCGAGCAGACGAGCGGCGGCCGCCTTCCGTCGTACCGGATATCCAAGGCCACGTTCTACCGCGCGCTGGACGCCGGCGTCGCCGTCGACGAAGTGCTGTCCTTCCTGGAAAGCCGCGTCTCGAAACCGGTCCCGCAAAACGTGGCGTTCTCGCTGCGCGGCTGGGCCGAGCGATACGGCAAGATATCCTTCTACGACCACCTCGTCGTCGCCGCGGAGACGCCCGAAACAGCGGACGAAATCGCCAACCTGCCCACGGTCGCGCCGTTCGTCAAGGGGCGGCGCGAACTGCACGCCGTCGAGATATCGCGCGAAGCTTACGCCGCCGTCCGCGACGCCCTCACCTCGGACGGGTACCTGCCGCGGTCGTTGGGGGGCGAGGCCGAGGCCGACGTCTCGCCCCGGGCGCTGTTCGACGCCGGCTCGCGCCGGGCCGCCGAGGACGGGACGCCCGAGCCGGAGGCCGAGAACGCGGCCGCCGTCGTGGAGTTCGCGGTCGCGCACGGCAAGGCGCTGAAACTCTGGCTCGAGGGCGAGGAGGAACCGGTGGAGGTCGAGCCCTGCAAGATAACGGTGCAGCGCGGCCGGGCGTACCTCCACGTCGCCGGCGACGGCGACCGGACGCCCATACCCGTAGCCGCCATCGCCCGGGCGACGTTTAAATAGATGACGGGCCGAAAGGAAACGCCGCCGTCGCTGAGTTGGCGCGCCTGGCCGCTGGTGGAATATCCGGCGCGTTCGGCGCTGGCGGCCTTCGCCGTCGCCGGCACCGCCGCGGCCATATACTTTATTTGGGACAGCGCGCTCTTCGCGGTCCCGGGCGCCGTCGTGCTGGCGCTCTCGCTCCACGGCCATATCCTACCGCGGCGCTTCCGCCTCGACGACGACGGCGTTTTCGTCTCGGTGATAGGAATAAAAAAACGCCGGCCGTGGGATTACTTCCACTCCTACTACGCCGACCGGCTGGGCGTCATGCTCTCGACCTTCACGTATCCGTCGCGACTCGACTCCTTCCGGGGCGTGAACCTGCGCTTCGCCCGCGACAACCGCGACGACGTCGTGGCGTTCGTCGCGGCCAGGCTCCCGGCCGCGGAAAAGAGAAGCCGCCGGCGCTCGAGCGGCTAACACCGGAGGACCCGTTGGCACGAAAATCCACATGGCGGAGCGCGCTGACGTACGCGGCGTCGTTCGTCTTCCCCTTCTTCGGCGTCGCGTACGGCGCGCTCGAGATGTGCAAGGGGGAGGAGGCCAACCGGCGCCGCGGCAAAATTTGCCTCGTTCTGGGCATCGCGGCGCTCGTGCTGGTGTGCGTGGGCGGCGCGGTGTGGCTGGCGCTGGGGCTCAAGGCCGGCTTCGGCTTCCTTCTTCCGGAATAAAAACGAAAGGCCGAGCGATGGCGAAAGCGAAAAACCCGGTCGAAGCGGAGACGGCGGCGGAAGTCCCGCCCGAGCCGCGATGGCTGTTTTACGGCGTGTCTTTCGTCCTACCGATAGCGGGCATCGTCCTGGGGGCGCTGTACCTGGGCAAGCCGGACGCGGCCAACAAGGAGTTCGGCAAGTACTGCCTTATCGCGGCGCTGGTGAACTTCGCCATCGGCGTGTCGGTCATCCTGTGCATGGTGCTGTTCTACGCGGCCTTCTTCCTGGTCTATATCGGCCTCATCGCCGGGTTGTTCGGCGCCGCGGCGGGCGGCGGCTTATAACCGTCGCGCCGCTGTATCTCCCTCTTATTTAAATTACGCCGACGAAAAAGCGGCCCGAGCGGGCCGCTTTCGAATTAAACAATTTACCTAAAAATTAATAGGGAACGCGACCGTCGCGAGGACGTACGTCTCCTTCCCCGTAACCCAACCCTTATTACGGTTCGTTTGGCTATACAGGTAATAATCGTACGGGCCGTACAATATCTGCCGGAACGACGGCCCGAACGCCACGTACGGCAGCGGCGCGAATAAACACTCCGCGTATATATCTACCGCCGGCGACTTTACGGTGCCGTAATACGGGTAGTATCCGAAAAAGTCGATGACCTGTAAGCGCTCGCGGAACGTAGCGCCGGCGTCAAGGCCGAGCCATTCCCAAGGCCGGTATTCGAACCCGGCCCCTACTACGGCCGTCCAACCGTATTCCGGCCCCTCCTCGAACAAGAAAGCCATAGGCGCCGCGCATTTAGATACCCCGACGCCGGCCTCGCCGTACGCGGCCCATTTGTCCCGGTAGAACGGCGCCGCCCTCCCCGATATCACGAAGTCGTATACTTTTCCCTCTTCGCCGTACATCTCGTAGCGGGGCGCGTACGACGCGGCCAGGCCGAACCGGCCGAAATCGGCTTCCAGCGAAAAGCACAACGGCTCGTTCGTCTTCGCCTCGGGCTCGTACTCGCGATAGGCGGTCGGCGCGCCGTCCAGGAAGACGACGCCGTAGCTCAGCGACGGCGTCAGCTCCCACGCCGCGGCAAAAGGCCCCGCGGCTAAGGCCGCGACGACATACAAAAATAAATCCCTAAACATAAATAACTCCTCGCTCTCCTTTTTTACTCCGGCGCCTTTATCAAAAAGAGCCGGCCCTTCGTGTTCCCGAATAGTATGTCCCCGTTCGGGCCCCAAGACGCCCATACTATGTTTTCCTCTTCCAGCCTCGGCGGGCACATCGTGAGGGGGCGGAATATGCCGGTCTTAAGCTCGTACGTTCCCAACCCGTCAATACCGGTACCGGGGTAGCCGTAGGCCATTAGAATATACTTACCGTCAGGGGCCCAGGCCTGCGCCGCGGCCCAAACGCTAGGGGCCCCCGCGGGCCACATTACCTCGAACCCGGTCCCGTCCACATTTACGAGCGCCAGGTTAATGGCTTTATAACTCTGCAAATTGTCGAAGAGGCAAAACGCGACCCTATCCCCACCCGGCGACGGCACCAGCACCATTACGTGGCGAAGCGGGTCCCGGTATAAAACGTACAACTTCCCCTCGTCGAGGTCGTAATACACGCCGTATTCCTTTTCCCTCGCGTTATAGACGTACGTAAAATAAATTCTATCGCCTTTCGGGCCCCATCGGGGCGTAAACGCGTTCTTAAACTCGAGCCGGTGGTGCTCCGAGCCGTCGGGCCGGCACAACCAGATATAGCGCGCCGATTCACGGTCACTCATATACGCGACCCACTCGCCGG